>ERZ773046.663-NODE-663-length-21504-cov-2.543009_pt1 | contig 21504 bp, 18 predicted proteins | sample MGYA00580634_ERZ773046 | MGnify/ENA primary metagenome ERZ773046 (study PRJEB29015, sample SAMEA2738127) | human oral metagenome | biome: human oral; feature: human-associated habitat; material: saliva | place: China | collected 2159 ... | reverse complement strand
TACGAGTCGTAACAAGCTCAATCTCATTCGAATTGATAAAAGGACAGGCTCAGTTTGTTCAAGAGCAAGGCTATAATGTAATTGCCACCTCGGGTCCCCCTTTTCCCGAAGGAGAGATACCTCAACTAATAGAGATTCGATTCATTCCACTGCCACATTTAGTTAGACCCATCAATATAAAAGAAGATCTTCTTGCCATCTTCGACATGATTCGTTTAATCCGTAAAGAGCGACCAAACATCATACACTCCCATACCCCCAAAGCGGGTTTAATTGGAATGGTCGCAGGATGGATGTGTCGCGTTCCAATTCGCTTACACACCGTAGCAGGTATGCCTCTAATAGTACACCATGGATTCAAACGTAAAATTTTAGAGTGTGTAGAACGCATAACTTATGCTTGCGCTTCGTATGTATACCCAAATTCTCATCGATTGAAGGACATAATCGTCTCCTTGAAGATAGCCCCTCCTGAAAAATTAAAGGTTCTCGGGCAGGGAAGTTCCAATGGTATTAATACAAACTACTTCTGTATCGACCAGACATCTAAAGAAAGCGTAGCTACAATTCGTAAACACTTGAATGGAGACTTCGTCTTTCTCTTTGTTGGGAGAATTGTTAAGGACAAAGGGATTTGTGAGCTTGTAGAAGCCTTCGTCCGCTTACATAAAGAATACCCTCACATTCGTCTACTATTGGTAGGTTCCTTTGAGCAAGAGTTAGACCCTCTACCTGAGAGCATCTATAATACAATCCAAACGCACGAGGCAATCTGCTATGCAGGATGGAAGGAGGATGTTCGCCCGTGGATTGTGGCAGCGGATGCTCTTTCTTTTCCTTCTTATAGAGAAGGGTTCCCAAATGTAGTGATGCAAGCAGGAGCACTAGGGTTACCTAGTATAGTCACAGATATAAATGGCTGCAATGAAATCATTGTAGAAGGAGAAAATGGGTTAATCATACCCCCTCAAGATACCAATGCCTTATATAGAGGGATGAAAAGCATGATAGAAGACAAAGACCTTTACAATAAATGCAAGAAAAATGCTCGCCCTATGATCACAAGTCGCTACAAACAAGAGGATCTATGGCAATCAATCCTCGAAATGTATAACACATTCTCCTCAACTCAAAAAAGCTAGAATATATCACATGTACCGAAGCTATATAAAACGAGTAATAGATACAATCCTCGCTCTAATAGGCCTGATCGTACTATCTCCCTTACTATTAATCTTGACCCTATGGCTTCACTTTGCAAATAAGGGAGCAGGGGTATTCTTTATACAAGAGCGCCCGGGAAAAGAAGAAAAAATCTTCAAACTCTACAAATTCAAGAGTATGACCGACAGACGAGACGAGGAGGGGAATCTGCTCCCAGACAGAGAGCGAATCACCCCAATCGGAAACTTCATCCGCAAGACGTCCCTAGACGAGTTGCCTCAACTATGGAACGTACTATGTGGGAGTATGAGCTTAGTCGGGCCTAGACCTTTACTGAAGGAGTATCTTCCTCTCTATACTTTACAACAAGCTCGTCGGCATGAGGTAAGACCCGGAATAACCGGCTGGGCACAAGTTTATGGGCGAAACTCAATCAGTTGGAAACAAAAATTCGATCTTGATATTTGGTATATAGAACATCTATCTTTTCGTCTTGATTGCCTTGTCATATGGCGAACCATCAGCAAAGTTTTGAAGAGAGAAGGCATTAACTCTAGTAGTTGTGACACAATGGAGCCCTTTAAAGGAAATAAAAAATGAAAGATATAGTTATTGTCGGAGCTGGAGGCCTTGGCAGAGAAATCCTAGGACTAATCCAGTCCATCAACAAGAAAGAGGATAGGTGGAGAGTCAAAGGTTTTTATGACGACACCGAAGAGAGAGGCTCCTATATTCACCATCTTCCTGTATTAGGGACTGTTGAAGACCTTAATTCTCGAAAAGAGACTCTTGACGTAGTAATTGCAATAGGGGATTCCAACACTAGAAAGTGGATATATGAGAGACTTAACAATCGGCTACTCACATTCCCCTCACTGATCAGTCCTAATGCAAATCTCTTAGACCAAGAAAGTATCTCTATAGAAGAAGGAGTAATCTGTTGTGCTGGTTGTATTCTCACTTGTGACATTACGGTAGGAGCCTTTTCCCTGTTAAATCTAGCCTGTACAGTTGGTCATGATGCGAAAATAGGCCCCTTCGGATCCTTTATGCCCTCTGTAAACATCTCTGGGGAGACTCGTATTGGAGCACAAGTCTATATGGGAACAAATTCTACCATTATTAATCAAGTAACGATAGGAAACAATACAACAGTAGGGGCAGGAGCAATTGTCACCAAAGATTTGCCCGCGAACTGTGTTGCTATAGGTTGTCCAGCTCAACCTATGAGATTTAAGTCGTAAGCCTCCGAAAAAACATATAGATATGAAAACTAGAGAGGGATGAATTACATCACAACGGAGCAAGAGATTTCTAGAATCCAATGCTCCCATACAGCAGCACCCCTAAATGACCTTTTCTCTCCATATATTAGATAGTATTTATCATAGAATAACATGGATATAGCCATTGTAGGAACCGGATATGTGGGCTTGGTTAGTGGAGCCTGCTTTGCAGAGATGGGGATCACCGTCTATTGCGTTGATACGAATGTTCAAAAAATAGAAGCACTCAAGAGTGGGGTTATCCCCATCTACGAACCCAACCTAGACCACTTGGTACTCCGCAATATAGAGGCAGGGCGCCTCCGCTTCTCTACCGACTTACGAGAAGTTCTAGACGAAGTCAATATCATCTTTACCGCCGTTGGCACTCCTCCCGACGAAGATGGGTCTGCCGATCTTAGCTATGTGCTAGAGGTCGCCCACACCATCGGGCGCAACATGCAAGGGTATAAACTCATTGTAACAAAGAGTACTGTACCTGTTGGCACGGCAGAGAAGGTACGTGCCACTATTACCCAAGAACTGGAGACTAGAGGAGTAACCATTGACTTCGACGTTGCCTCCAACCCCGAGTTTCTCAAAGAGGGCAATGCGATAGACGACTTTATGAAGCCCGATCGGGTGGTAGTGGGGGTTGACTCCGAGCGAGCCAAGGAGCTAATGACTCAGCTCTACAGACCCATGTTGCTCAACAACTTTCGCGTTCTCTTCATGGATATCCCATCGGCCGAGATGACTAAATACGCTGCCAATGCCATGCTTGCCACTCGCATTAGCTTCATGAATGACATTGCCAATCTCTGCGAAAAAGTAGGGGCGGATGTGTCAATGGTGCGCCAAGGGATTGGCTCCGACACTCGCATCGGCAACAAGTTCCTCTATCCGGGGTGTGGCTACGGAGGCTCCTGTTTTCCAAAAGATATAAAGGCTCTGATCGCCACAGCACGCCAAAAAGGATACGAAATGCAGGTGCTAGAAGCCGTAGAGCGAGTTAACGAAAAGCAAAAGAATATTCTCTTCGAAAAACTCTCTTCCTACTACCAAGGCGAACTAAAGGGACGGAAAATCGCCCTCTGGGGGCTTGCCTTCAAACCTGGCACAGACGATATGCGCGAGGCTCCTTCGCTAGTTCTCATCGAGTCTCTCCTCAGTGCCGGCTGTGAAGTAGTAGTATATGACCCCATTGCCATGGATGAAGCACGTAGGCGTCTCGGCAATAAAATTTCGTATGCCCGAGATGTGTATGAAACCGTGGTTGATGCCGATGCTATCCTACACGTTACGGAGTGGAAAGAGTATCGCATGCCCAAATGGGAGATGATACGAAAGTCCATGCGCACCCCTCTTCTAATTGATGGTCGCAATGTTTTTGACCCATCCGACCTCTCCGGATTCACCTACCTACACATTGGATAACACTTCTAAGAGTAAAATCATTACTAACAAATTGATATCCCCCAAAAACGAAAGTCCTTGTAGCCCCCTCAGGCATTGGTCGTTTGCCCGAGACCTCAAGTATATCATACAAACCCTACTCCCCGAATTAGTAACTAACCCGAAAATAGCAGCATATGAACAAGCGAATTTGGCTTTCCCTCGCCCAAATGGGAGGCGAAGAGCAGAACTTTATAAAGGAGGCGTTCGACACCAACTGGGTCGTTCCCTTGGGACCCAATGTCAATGGCTTTGAGCAAGATCTCAAACATTATCACGCCCTAGAGAAACAAGAAGTAGTGGCTCTAAGTGCAGGTACTGCAGCTCTTCACCTGGGGCTTGTAATGCTCGGAGTGGAGCGAGACGACGAGGTAATCTGCCAAAGTTTTACCTTCTCCGCTAGTGCCAATCCCATCACCTATCAAGGGGCTAAACCTGTATTTATAGATAGCGAGCCTGACACTTGGAATATGGATCCCTCTCTCCTAAGAGAGGCTATCGGAGACCGCATCCAAAAGACAGGCAGAAAACCCAAAGCCATTATCCCCGTACATCTCTATGGGATGCCTGCCAAGATGGACGAAATCACAGCCATTGCTCAGGAGTATGAAATACCCATACTCGAAGATGCTGCGGAGGCGATAGGCTCTGAGTACAAAGGGAAAAAATGTGGTACGCTGGGAGCCTATGGAGCACTCTCCTTCAACGGCAACAAAATGATTACTACCTCGGGAGGGGGAGCTTTGATCTGCCCCGACCGAGAGGCTGCCGACCGAGTAACTTTTTACGCCACACAGGCTCGTGAGCAAGCCCCTCACTACCAACACGAAAAAATCGGTTACAACTACCGACTAAGCAACATCTGTGCAGGTATTGGTCGTGGGCAAATGCAAGTCTTAGACGAGCACATCGCACGCCGTCGCGCCATCCATGCCCTGTACAGCCAAGGACTAGAATCTATCCCGGGCATAGAAGTGCAACAAAACCCCTCTACTCATTTTAACTCCAACTTCTGGCTTACCACCATCCTCATCGACCCTAAGCAAACCGGTTTTGATCGCGAGCAACTTCGACTACGACTTGAGGAAGAAAATATCGAAAGCCGCCCCCTCTGGAAACCCATGCACCTACAACCCATTTTTGCATCCTACCCCTATTATGGAGGCTCTGTAGCAGAAAGGCTCTTCGAAAGAGGTCTGTGCCTACCGAGCGGGAGTGGGCTTAGCGACGACGAGATTTCGCGCGTTATTGGGGTGATAAAGAGCTTTATCCGATAGATTTTCCTCCTACCGAATCAAGGGTCGCACTCTAGAGAGAATCCCCTCTCCTCTAGAGTGCGGCTCTTTTCGTTTGCCTCGAGCCAAGAGACAGTGCACGCCTCCACAGGGAAGAACCTACAAGGGAGCAAAATGTTTTGCAAAGCAAATTGCCCTAAAAGAGATTATGTACAACTTAATCACTACCTTTATATCCAAGAATAAGACCTCCTTAACGAACGAGGAGATAGAGACTCTAAAAAGACTGATTTACAAACTTATAAACGAAGAATAACAGAATGAGAACTACCTTTTTAATGCTACTAGCGGCTTGTCTCGCTATGCCTATTTACTGTCGGACAACCCTCACCAGCCCAAACAAGGCAACGAAGGCAAAGAAAAATGACAACAATCTATGACTTCAGCCTTACCGATACCCAAGGCAACGATGTAAGCCTCTCGGAATACAAGGGCAAGGTATTGCTTGTTGTCAATACCGCTACCAAATGTGGTTTTACACCACAATATGAGAAGCTTGAAGAGATGTACCGCAACATGAGAGCCGAAGGGTTCGAGATTATCGACATCCCTTGCAACCAGTTTAAGAATCAGGCTCCAGGCTCCGACGAGGAGATTACCCAATTTTGTCGCTTGAATTTCGGCACCGAATTTCCACAATTCAAAAAGAGCGATGTTAACGGCGAGAACGAACTCCCTCTCTACACTTGGCTTAAAAGCCAAAAAGGATTTGAGGGTTTCGACAAAGAAAACAGCCTGAGCTCAAAACTTGAGAGAATGCTTGATAAAGCCGATCCCAATTGGCGTTCGAAGAGCGATATAAAATGGAATTTTACCAAATTCTTGATCGACCGTAATGGCAATGTCATTGCACGTTTCGAGCCCACTAAGGATATGGGTAAAGTAGCAGAGCTTGTCAAGAAAGCCCTTGAGACCAAATAAGCAAAAGACGTCTGAACATAAAAACAAATAACTATGGGAAAGATCCAACCGTAGTCTTTGCCGATATGAAAGGCGAAATCGAAACAATCCTAATCTAAAACAGTATGGGAATAAATGGGGCATCCTTAGTTCAACTAGGGGTGTCTTTTTTTGCTTGCTCTGTACGGAAGAGCCGTCTCACAAAAGAGAAGAGATGCTCGGCGGCAACCCCGAATTCTCCATAATGCCCCTCCTCATCCGTAAAGAAGATTTCCCAATTAAGGGAAATCTAGAGAGTTACACTTCAATCTCTTCTCATTTCCAAGCACTTACCTTCAGAAGTATCCCCAACACTCTTTTTTCTAAAGGACCTCAAGTAGTTTTCGTTTTCTTCTTGCCTAAATTTTCTCGAGTTCTAGGCCTAAAAAAATTTTGCTCCTGCCCATGAAACTTTTTTATTCTACCCTATTCCGAGAAAAGTGCAGGGCAGGGTTTTTCTTCCGTTTCACAAGGAGAGAACAAGAGAACACCCTTACGGAGAAAAATAAGTGAGGGTATTGCAGATTTCGAGAAAAGTATTACCTTTGCATCGCTGTTAGCAGAGCAGTGCTAGAGAGTGCTGCCAAAGCTCGCAAGAGAATTTCCGACAAAAAGAAGAAAAGAGGGCTCATAGCTCAGCTGGTTTAGAGCATCTGTCTTACAAACAGAGGGTCATAGGTTCGAATCCTATTGGGCCCACGCATAGAGAGAATGGTGGTACGACCTTGAATTTGAAAACAAGGCATCTCTGACCACAACGAAGAGGAAGCCTCTATCTTTCCTAATGATTAAGGGAGGGCAGTGGCTTTTTTTGTAGTCAAGTGATCATGTACTCACCATCCTGTTTTTGGTATTCTATCGCAGAACCACTAGAGACAACAACCGGCGAAGCAAGGCGCTTCATCCCAAGGCTCCAAACATCGGTTAGCCTGGGCAAGAAAAGCCAAGCCTCTCCCCCGTTAGCCTCTTGGGTGTGATGGGAAATTAGGGACAGCTCTATTTTGAGCAACTAATTTTGAGTAACACAAAAAGAAAAAGAAGAGAATGAAGACATTCCAACTCAGCGCCGACCTCCGCGAAGGTCTTGGCAAGAAGGCTACTAAGAGCCTCCGCAAGCAGGGTATCATCCCCGCAGTAATCTATGGTGGAGAAGCAACTCATCACCTCTCCGTAACACAAGATGCAGTGCGCAACCTTATCTATACTCCCGAGATCTTCGACATCGATCTCTCAGTAGCAGGTAAAACTTGCAAGGCTGTACTCAAGGATATTCAGTTCCACCCCGTAACAGACGAAATCCTCCACATCGACTTCCTCGAAGTAAACAAAGACAAGGCTATCGAAATGGAAGTACCCGTTGTACTCGAAGGCCACGCTGCCGGGGTACGCGCCGGGGGTAAGCTCGTGCTCGAAATGCGTAAACTTCGCGTTAAAGCCATCTACGATCAGATCCCTGAGAGACTTCACATCAATGTAGAAAACCTAGAGCTTGGCAAGTCTATGCAGGTAGGTGCTCTCAGCTTCGAAGGGCTTGAGATCATGAATGCAAAGAACGCCGTTGTGTGTGCCGTTCGCCTCACTCGTGCTGCTCGTGGTGCTGCTGCCAAGAAGTAATTAGACTAGAAATCAAGAGCCTTTTTGACGGGGGCCCTCCCCCTAGAAAAGCTCCGACAACCAACCCCTCACCTCTCGACGCCAATGAGAGGTGGGGGATTTTTATTTTTGCACATCAGGGTCGTGGAGCACTCCATAAGCCTACTCCCCAATCTGCAATTGATCCGATTGATAAATCTTACAACCACTTCTCTTTAGCAAGGGAAGAAGATAATTCGAGGGGAATGGCTAACTTTGAGCCCAAGAATATGAAATACCTTATAGTAGGACTAGGCAATATAGGCGAAGAATATTGGGGCACACGGCACAATATTGGCTTTCGTATGGCAAACGCAATAGCGGAGGAGATAGGTGCGACCTTTACTGAGCAACGCTACGGAGCCATTGCACGAGGGCGCATCAAAAATGCAGAACTCGTTTTGCTTAAGCCCTCCACCTATATGAATCTGAGCGGAGAAGCGGTTCGCTACTGGCTCCAAAAAGAGAACCTTCCCACGGAGCAACTCCTCATCTTAGTAGATGACCTTGCTCTCGATTTTGGCACCCTCAGACTTAAGTCGAAGGGCAGCGATGCAGGCCACAATGGACTTAAAAACATTGCACAGCTCCTCGGCACGGCAGAGTATGCTCGGTTGCGTTTTGGCTTGGGGAGTCGCTTTTCGAGGGGACGTCAGATAGAGTTTGTACTCGGGCATTTTACACCGGAAGAAGAGCAATATATGCCACTTCTGACCAAGGAGGCAGTTGCCATTGTTCGCGACTTTTGCCTCTCGGGCATAGATAGAGCCATGAATTGGCACAACAAAAAGTCTCTACTCCCCTCCCCCGAGGAACCGCAACCCGACTCTCCCACCCCTCTACCCAACTACTAGAATCAGGAGAAAAATGGCCGGAGAAGTACGAATCGATAGTTTTTTATGGGCAGTACGCATCTTCAAGAGCCGTTCTTTGGCTAGCGATGCCTGCAAAAAGGGTCGTGTTACCATCAACGCACAGAGCGTAAAGCCCTCGCGACTCGTTGTGGCCGGCGACGTTATTGGAGTGCGCAAAGCCCCCGTAACTTATAGCTTCAGAGTACTACAAACGGCGCGCAACCGAATGGGTGCCAAGCTCGTCCCCGACTACATCCTCAACGTAACACCGCGTGAGGAGCTTGAGGTCTTAGAGCTACAGCGCATATCTGGATTCATCGACAGAGCTAAGGGTGAGGGGCGACCTACCAAAAAAGACCGACGCTCTCTAGACGAATGGCAGGGAATGAACCAAAATTTCTTCATCGAGAACGAAGACTTTTTCTCCGACGATTTTGATCTCGACAGCGAATAGCATGCCATAAATTCCACCCTATCCCCCCAACGTAAGTAAGCCCTAAACTATGTGGAGCGAAGTTACCAGTATCATATTCTCAGCCATCTATCTGGTTGTTGCGTTGGGTATTGCCCTTGTGGTGATCAGCGAAAACAGGAATCCGATAAAGGCTCTATCATGGGTGATGGTGGTACTTTTAATTCCTGCCGTGGGCATCATTCTCTACTATTTCTTCGGGCAGGACCTCCGTCACACGCACACCATCCATCGCAAAATATACCGAAGGCTCTCGAGCGTGCCCTATAGCTTCGAAGACTATGCCATCGTAAGTAATCCCATTGTGCGCGATCCTCAATATAATCCCATAGAGCGACTTTGCGAGAGGCTGGGAGATAGCCCCGTACTTGCGGCACAAGAAATCAAGATATTCACTACGGGGTACGATAAATTCGAGGCCCTCTTTGCCGATATCAGAGCAGCTAAGCAGCATATTCATCTTCAGTATTATGCCATTGAGAGCGACCGACTCGGCAATCAACTTGCCGACTTACTGATACAAAAGGTCAGCGAGGGGGTTATTGTACGCATCCTCTACGACGATGTAGGCTCGTGGACTTCTCGCCGCTCCTTTTGGAAGCGAATGCGAAAAGCCGGTGTGCAAGTCTACCCCTTTATGAAGGTGGTAATCCCCTACCTCTCCTCGCGTGTGAACTACCGCAACCACCGTAAACTTGCCATAATAGACGGAGAAATAGGCTACATGGGAGGGATGAATATTGCAGATCGCTACTACTACGGCAACGAAATGGGGCCATGGAGAGATACCCACTTCCGCCTAACAGGTGGGATTGTGGCAGAGCTACAGACCGCCTTCCTTATTGATTGGTTCCTCATTACACGAAGGGTCGTACACCTTAGGGACTACTTTCCCAAAAGGCTTACCACAGGCGACGCTCCTCTTATCCCCATGCAATTTTTCCTGGGTTCACCCGTAGGGACATGGCGTAGCATCGAACAAGCCATCAATTACCTCATACTAAGAGCGACACGCCGCATCTGCATCGAGACTCCCTACTTCCTCCCCACCCAAACGCTAAATGAGGCTCTCGCCATGGCGGCTCTAGGAGGCGTTGAGGTCAATCTGCTAATACCTCGTAAAGGAGATGTGCTGGCATCTCAACTTGCCTCACTCTCCTATCTCGATGGACTCATGGAGGCCGGAGTACGCGTTTACTTCTATAAAGCCGGTTTTCTGCATTCCAAATTCCTCACCATAGATGGGAAAGTGGCTCTTGTAGGCTCTGCCAATATGGACTTTCGGAGCTTTGAACACAATTTTGAGTGTGCGAGCATCATCTACGAGGCAGGCTTTACCCAACAACTGGAAGAGATATTTGCTCAAGACCTCAACAATAGCGAGCCGGTAATCCCTGCCCGCTGGAGGAAGCGAAAACGCTGGCGGAGATTCTGTGAATCGATAATGCGACTTTTTTCGCCTCTCCTCTAGATTTTCTCGAAGAAAAAGGGAACAAAAAACACTTTTCTACTCCAAAAAGCGTTGCAATTTGCAGGGTAGTTGTATATTTGCAGAGCGAATGTATCCTACCCTCGGCGGATAGGAAGCTACAGAGACGAATAATAATAAACGACTATACAGGATGAAGATTGTAAGGATTGTACTGATTGCCCTAGCAGTAATTGTAATGGGCTACCTTTGCGTGATGAGTATCGTAACTCCCGAAAACTTCAAAAAGGAACAAGCTCAGAGAGAAGCTGTAATTGAGAAGCGACTCAAAGACATTGCAACCTACGAGATTGCCTACAAAGAGAACTTTGGCAAATTCGCCACAGCCGACGAGTTGGTAGAGTTCCTCACCAATGGTAAAATCTTCTACATCAACGCAGAAGGAGACTACACCGACGAAATGCGCGAAAAGGGAATTACAGAAAAACAAGCCGCAGCACAAGGGCTCATCAAGCGCGACACTACTTACATGAGCGCACGCGACTCCCTGCTTAAAAATGGAGAAGACCCTCGCGAACTCATTATGGTGCCCGGATTCCCTGACCATCGTATTGAAATAGAAACTGCAACAATACAACAAGAGGTAGGTAACGATACGATCAATATTTCCGTATTCCAAGCCCAAGTTCCCATGGAGGTATACCTCGCAGGAATGGATAAGCACATCCTTTCAACAAAGATCTCTGATGCAAAGGCTCGCAACAATGGTGCCGGCTATCCAGGGTTGCGTATCGGGTCTCTCAAAGAAGTTAAGACAACAGGTAACTGGGAATAAGATATCCTCTTCGTTCTCCTTGGGGAATCAGCATCCCTCATAAGAAGGAGAGGTGGGTAAGACTCCTAATAAGGATAGAGGGAAGGAAGCATGGCTCCATCTACGATAGAAGGGTTACCTCTACTAGACGAAACCACTGCCGAACGTTATAACCTCTCTCTACGTCTTCACCCTGACGGCATAACTTATACTCTATCACTCGCTCAAGATCCTACCAAGGTATTGGGCAGTGATAGAGTTTTTTTTGTTCCTACAGCCGAGGGAGTAGAGTACACAGATCGTTTGAGCGATCTTATCTATGCCTATAGTTTTCTCCCTCTCCCTTATCATCACATTCAGATAGCTTTTGATGCTTCCGCTTTCGTTTTAGTACCCCCAGGCATCCCTGTACGCGAAGACGAAGAGGCGTGGCTATCCATTGCTGTACCTATCTTACACAACGAAGTAGGCTATACAGCATCTTATCATTTGGGGACAGAGGCTCCAACGCTGCTTGCCGCTTGGGAACGTTCTACCTTTACGTTCTTACGTCGTACCTATCCTTACGCCGAAATCCTCCCCTATGTTGTACCCACTCTCCGCGATGGGCTCATAGCAAGCCGCAGCACGGAGAACGTCCGACTTATCTACCTCTTGGTCTCCCCCCTCACGCTCAACATCCTTGTATTCGAGCGAGGGAGCATCAAGTTTGCCAATAGATTCGCGCTCATTGCCACCGGCACCCCTTCTAGCATTGCCGGAGAGATACTCTACTACCTAGGGGCTGCATGGCAGCAAATAGGCAGAGATAGGGCAGCCGACGATGCTATTCATCTCTTTCACACCACCTCCCTAGAGATGGCACAAGAGCTGGGCAATGCTCTTTCTTCCCATCTCTCCCCTCTCGGTTTCTCCCTCCAAAGCATCCAATGTTCTCCCCTATCCCTTAATTAGAGGAGAGATTCAGATATCTTATTCTATGCGTATCATTAGTGGGAAATATGGGCATAGACGTTTTGACGTCCCCAAAGGATTCAAACTTCGCCCTACGACCGATCTCGCCAAAGAGGCTCTATTTAGCACAATCACCTCCATGTTTTCCTACGAAGGGGCACGCATACTCGATCTCTTTGCCGGTACCGGAAGTATTGGATTAGAGTTTGCTTCTCGAGGAGCTAAATGGGTTGATATGGTAGAGAAACAACCCAAACAGGTTGCTTTTACCCAATCTGTAATTAAGGCTCTACATGCAGAGGATGAGGCTGCCGTACACGTGGGCAACGTTTTCAAATGGCTTACCCCTCAAACGGACTCAGCCTTTACGCCCTACGATCTCATCTTTGCGGATCCTCCCTATGCCCTAGATGCCCTCGTAAAGCTACCCCAACTCGTCTTTTCTTCAGGGCTTTTGGCTCCAGAGGGACTCTTTATTCTTGAGCACCCCGAGACCTACGATTTTTCCAAAACTCCCTTTTTTGTAAAACACAAGAGGTATAGCGCGGTCAATTTCTCCATCTTCCAGAACCACCCCTAATCCCCTTTTTCTTCGAATAAAGAAAAAGATTTCCCCTCTCTAACCCAGGGATAGCAGATAGCGACAAGCCCTCTTATCCCCGATCTCTTTGCCTACCGAAAAATTTGCCCTCGGCAAATAGACTTCCACTCCTCCTCATAATCAAAAACACCCTGCCTCCTCCCCTCGGGGAAGAAACAGGGCGTTTATTCTATTCCAACATCCACTAGGGATGCCGGCAGAAGGTAAAGTTGCTTATTTTACCTCCCAAATATCTTGTTGCAAGAAGAGCTCGCGAAGCTTACGAGTTGGGTTCTTAGCTTGCACTTCTGCAATCTGAGCGTGTACAGCCTCGTCGTATGTAGGAGCCTCAACATCGCGGATAACACCCATAGCCATAGGCAAGTTTTCACCATCCATCATAGCAAGCATGGTATGGAGAGTAGAATCTTGCTCATGAGCATCGTGGGTTAGGATATCGTTGATAGAGTAACCACCTTCGCCGATCTTTACAACCTTAAGCTTGAATCCATCGAGCACGAGACCCTTATCAAGATTCTGCCCAAAGATCATCTTTTTGCCGTGCTCAAGTACGATCGTCTTTTCTGCACGCACTTCCTTAGAAGAGAGATATTTGTGCGCACCATCATTGAAGATCACACAATTCACAAGCACTTCTGTAACAGCAGCACCCTTGTGACGAGCAGATGCAGTAAGGCAGTCTACCAAAGTCTTTTGGTCTACATCCAAACTACGAGCGAAGAAGCGACCACGAGCCCCCATCACCAATTCAGCAGGGATAAAGGGATCTTCTACCGTACCATAAGGAGAACTCTTAGAAACAAAACCACGGGGAGACGTAGGAGAGTATTGCCCCTTAGTCAAACCATAAATGCGGTTGTTGAAGAGTACTACATTAAGGTCGATATTACGACGCATTGCATGAATAAAGTGGTTACCCCCGATAGCCAAGCTATCACCATCGCCTGATGCGAGCCAAACGCTGAGGTCGGGACGAGCAGTCTTGAGACCTGTAGCGATAGCAGCACCACGACCATGAATGGTGTGGAAACCATATGTATTCATGTAGTAGGGGAGGCGAGAAGAACAACCAATCCCCGAGATCACAGCCGTTTGGTGCGGAGCGATACCTAGCTCAGCCATTGCCTTTTGGAGGGCAAGAACGACACCATGGTCTCCACAACCAGGGCACCAACGAACATACTGATCGCTCTTAAAATCTTGTGCAGTATACATAACTGGAGTATTCTGATCTTGTGCCATCTCTTATGCCTCCATCATTTTAGAAAATTCCTCTACCAAGCGACCCACATTGAAAGGTTGCCCCTTAACACGATTGAGTTGCAAGGGAGCAAAGTCTGCAATCTTGCCCTTTAGATACATGGCAAGCTGACCATTGTTTTGCTCCGCTACTACTACCTTCTTATACTTGTGAAGCACTTCTTTTGTATTGGCAGGTAGGGGGCTAATGAAGGTAAAGTGAGCATGAGCCACCTTCTTGCCTTCCTTGCGCATCTTTTCCATAGCCTCATGTAGGTGACCGTAAGTACCTCCCCAACCAACGATTAGGAAGTCTGCATCATCTACATCACCCTCAACCTTGAGAGGAGGAATTACCTTAGCGATATTATCGATCTTAGCCTGACGGTTGTTCACCATGAGTTGGTGGTTGTCAGGATTGGTGCTGATGGCACCTGTCTTATTATCCTTTTCGAGACCACCCAAGCGGTGTTGATAGCCTTCTTGACCGGGTACAGCCCAATAGCGAACCAACGTTTCGAGATCGCGACGATAGGGTTTCCAAGGCTCTTCACCCTTGTAATTACAGATGTAATTGGGCTTGATCTCAGGGAACTTTTCGTATTCGGGAATGCGCCAAGCCTGTGAACCGTTGGCTACATATGCGTCAGTAAGAAGTACTACGGGGGTCATATGCTCGAGAGCAACCTTCGATGCCCAGTAAGCTTGATTGAAGCAATCCCCAGATGAAGTAGCCGAAACAACTACGAGAGGAGACTCCCCGTTGCGGCCGTAGAGAGCCTGCAAGAGGTCGGTTTGTTCACTCTTGGTAGGCAAACCGGTAGAAGGGCCACCACGCTGAACGTCTACAACAACGAGAGGAAGCTCAGCCATTACAGCGAGACCCAACGCCTCACTCTTGAGAGCAAGACCGGGACCAGACGTTGTAGTAACAGCAAGGCTACCACCGAAAGAAGCTCCGATAGAAGTACAGATACCGGCAATTTCGTCTTCTGCCTGTACGGTTACTACACCGAGAGCCTTGTGCTTAGAAAGTTCATGAAGGATATCAGTAGCAGGAGTAATAGGGTAGCTACCGAGGAAGAGTTGGAGACCGGAGCGTTCGGCAGCAGCCATAAGACCATAAGCCGTAGCCTTGTTCCCACTCATATCCATGTAGAGACCCGGTTCTTGCTTTTGCCCCTCGACATGGAAGGGAGTACCTGCAGAAGCGTGTGTATTGGCACCGTAGTTGTACCCATCGTTGAGGGCCTTGATGTTGGCCTGACGGATGAGTTCTTTCTTAGCAAACTTCTTGTTGATAAAATCTACGGCGTGCTCGAGAGTGCGGTCGAATAGCCAGCAAACCAGCCCGAGAGCGAACATGTTTTTGCAGCGGAGAGCGCTCTTGTTGTCTAGTTGAAGTTCTTTGAGAGACTCTTTCACCATAGACGAGATAGAGGCAGCCACCACACGATCGGGATTAAGACCAAGCTCCTTAATAGGATCCATAGTCTTGAATTCAGCCTTCTCAAGGTCCTTTTCGCCGAATGAATCTGTATCAATAATGATAAGAGAATCCTTGCGAATATGCCCTAGATTTACCTTAAGGGCCGCAGGATTCATTGCAACGAGTACATCGGCAAAGTCACCCGGGGTGTATACCGGATTGGTACCAATGTGAACTTGGAAGCCCGACACACCCCCAAGCGTACCTTGGGGCGCTCTGATTTCGGCTGGATAGTCGGGAAATGTAGCAATCGAGTTGCCATAGACAGCCGAGAGGTCCGAAAAGATGGTCCCGGTAAGCTGCATACCATCCCCAGAGTCACCTGAGAAGCGGATCACAACTTCCTCAAGACGTCTTACATCTTTGGATTCCTTCATGATTGATTTAGTTTAAACTTAGAGTGGTTTGAGTATTGTATTATATCACTGCTCACCCAAGGGGGAGCCTATATTCTCTCTACTTTTTATCTTCCGTCTCTTATTCTGCGCACAAAGATAGCTCCTTTCTGACAATTAATAGGTATCTAACGGCTACGAAGATCTATAATCCGCTGATTACTACTCCCCCTGAAGGGAAGAGAGGGATCTCGCAACTCTCGCACAAACCTCCCATCTATCAAGGTGGTAAGGTACTTTAGAACGGGCGCTCTCCTTTCGTCAGCAAGCAACTCTTCGTAGGTATATCCCGTGTAGCAAAGTATAGGTAAGGAACACTCTTGGGAGAGGCGTTGTACCAATTTAAGTAGTTCTTCGGGGTAAAAGAAAGGGTCTCCTCCAGAGAGAGTTATACCATCAAGAAGGGGATTGCTATTGATCTCATCGATAATCCCTCGTAGCACCTCCTCGCTCAATTCAATACCCCCTAACGGGTCGTGACTCTCGGGATTATGACACCCAGGACAATGGTGACTGCACCCTGCCAAATAGATAGCATAGCGCAGACCGGGGCCGTCGGAGATCGTCTCCTTGTATCTATTTAACAAGTGCAACATCCCTTTGTCTATAAGATTGAAAGCCGCAAACGATGCGCGCTACCTCGGCCATAGCTGTTCCCTCCAAGGGGTGAGAGGCTAGAGCGAAGGTAGCGCGGAGATCAAATAGAGCGAGGCGGCGCAATTCTTAACAATGCTTCACGCGGTCATGCTCCTCAGCTTGTTTGGCACTATTCCAGCACTCCAGGCTACCGGTCAGGTACCCTGTAATGCGGCGGAGACGGGCGATTTGATCGCTACTGCAGACGGGGCACTTATCAAAAATAACGCCCTTATATCCGCAGCGGCGGCACGTATCCACGGGATGATTGATAGAGCCGTAGCCTATACCCTCATCGTGCATTAACTTGACAATTTTTAGGAGAACGGCAGGATTCTTCTTTGCCTCCCCATCAAGCTCTACATAGGTAATGTGACCACCACCGGTGATGGCATGGAAAGGAGCTTCGAGGTGGATTTTCTCTGCAATCGTAACCTCTTCGCGCACATCCACATGGAACGAATTGACATAGTAATCTAGGTCATTCACCCCCGGAATAATGCCATAGCGTTTACGGTCGAGGCGCGTAAATCGTCCGGAAAGCCCCTCGGCCGGCGTTGCCAGCACGGAGTAATTAAGCTCATACTTACGCTTGTACTCTCTAACGACATCGTTCATCACTTCTATGGCATCATACAGAGTTTGCCATGCCTCCTGATTGTGTGCATGCCCCTCTCCATAGATAGCAACCATGGCATTGTGCCCTCCGATAAAGCCGATACCCAAGGTACCTGTTGCGATTACATCCCCTACCTCATCGTTGCTTTCGAGGGCTTTCCCTCCCTTCCACACATCATTACCCATCATGAAGGGGAATTGACGCGCTAAGGCGGTACGCTGGTAAGAATAACGCTCATAGAGCTGATCGGCCACCAATTCTGACATATCGCGCACCCTATCGAGGAAGCGACGACGAGCCTCTCTGCGTACCGTTTTCTTATCTCCATCCGGATAACGCTCTTCGGCTTCGCGACGCGCTTCGATGGCAAGGCGGGGCATATTGATCGAGGTAAACGAGAGGTTACCTCGGCCTACGGAGCTTTTTACTCCGCGAACATTCTCAAACACGCGGGTACGGCACCCCATGGTCGCAAGTTCATAGAGGTAGCGTTTGGGGTCGTCGGCCTTCCAGAGGTCATTCTTATTGAAGGGTGTATCGAGGAAAACGAAGTTGGGGAAAAGAGCTTTTGCCGTGGTATAGCAACTCTCTAAGAGAAGGTCGAAGTTGGGCGTAGCGAATTGAATTTTACCGGCTAGAGCAGCATCGAAATCGGCACTCGCCTTCTCAAAATCCTCATCTGAGTAGTTAATACCATCCTTTACCTTAAAGATTTGGATCGGGAAGATAGGTACTTCGCCATGTCCTAGACCCTCCATCGTTGCCTGGAGCAACTCATGGATTACCATACGCCCCTCATCACTCGTATCGGTACCGTAGTTAATCGAGCTGAAAACCACCTGATTACCTCCACGAGAGTGCATCGTATTTAGGTTATGGATAAAGCCTTCCATGGCTTGATGCGTATCCTTGCGCGTTTGCCGATACGACTCAGCAAGAGCCACTTCCACAAAGGGAAGGTCAACCCCCGGAATCAAGTCTTTTAATCCCTCATAGAGGCGTTCTGCCTCGGCCTTATCGTCAGAGAGACGCGGATGAATCTCACGGATACGATCGGCGATAGCCTTCTCGTCTACCTCGGTAGTCTCATCTCCCGACTTGAGACGGATGGAGAGAGCGAAAGTAGCTACAAGGCGTTTGATAAAAGTTTTGCGTACCCCCGGAGCCATAAAGAAGTCGAAAGCCGGGATGGCCTGCCCTCCATGTTGCTCATTTTGATTGGTTTGGAATACAATCGTAGCTAATGTAGCGTAGCTCTGTATGCTCTGTGGAGTACGAACACTCCCGTTCTTGGTAAAGAAACCACGCTCGTAGAGATCCTCTAGGTCGTACTGTACGCAAGTTGTTGTCTTGGTAGGATAATAGTCAAGGTCGTGGATATGAATATCGCCAACCTCATGAGCGCGAGAGTAGATGTTGGAAACAAGATATTTGCGTGCATAGTCTTTAGTCACCTCGGAGGCAAAAGTCATCATCTGCCCAGAGGGGGTATATGCACTCATATTGGCATTGCTCAAGTTGGTATCGTTCTTCTCGATCTTGACAATACCATCCATGGTGTGCTTCAAGCGCGTACGCTTATCGCGCTCCACGGTACGCCACTCACGATAGATAATATACTTCTTGGCAATAAAGGGGTCGGCTGCCATAAGAGCCTGTTCCACCATATCTTGTATATCTTCTACGGCTAGAGCACCATCTTTATGAGCACGTGCCACGCTCTCTATACGCGCTACAATTACGTCTACACTCGAAGGATCGGGACGAACTCCACCTGCCCGATAAGCCTTGTAGATCGCCGATCGAATCTTTTCTGCTTCAAACAACTGACGACTGCCGTCGCGCTTCAAGATATAGAGTTCTTCCTGTTCCATAATACTTAGTTTTCTTGTTCCCTTTTTCTGTTCCGTCTCTATGCTTATTGCATGCTCTCTCTCTGAGACGATTCTAATACAAAGCGGTCTCCAACAAAACTCCTCCCCATCCTCTTGACAACGCCCACGCCCACGGGCTTAGCCAATAAGGGACTAATCATCTAAGAATCAGCAAGAGAAGCATCTTTGTCTTAGGCCTTGCAAAAGCAAAAGTAGCTATTTCAACCGGATAAAAAAATAGCCCGACAATCTTTTTCATGGCAGAAAATCCTCTTTCCTCATAGCAATCCGCTAGGAGAGAATAACTTATAATATGCTGGAAACGCTCGCTAATATAAAAAAGGGAATTGGCTGATTTTAGAAATTCTCTAGGGCAAAAAGTTGGCGAGAATTAGCTGAAATTGCCTCCTCTAACTGGGCAGGAAATAATCCAAAAGCACGTGCCACTTCTGCAAGGGTCTCCGGCAAGAAAGAGGGCTCGTTGCGTTTACCCCGATGAGGCACCGGAGCGAGATAGGGAGCATCGGTCTCCAAAAGGAGCCGATCAAGTGGGATGCGAGCGATATACTCTCGCAGCGTGGACTTCTTGAATGTGACTACGCCGTTGATTCCGATCATAAAGGAGGGAGAGAAAGCGATCAGCTCCTCCAACTCCTCCTCACTCCCCGTAAAACTATGGAAGACCCCTCGGAGACGCACCTCCCCTCGGTAGGCGGACAATAAATCCAGCATCTCTCGGTGGGCACTACGCGTATGCAAAATAAGAGGGAGATTCTCCTCAATGGCCCACTCCACTTGGGTACGAAGCGCCTCTTCCTGCTCCCGAACGAAACTCCGATCCCAGTAGAAATCGAGCCCAACCTCCCCAATAGCCACCACCTTCGAGCGATAGTTGCGTACAGCCTCGTGTATCACTTCCAACCGGGAGGGAAAGTCCTCCCCCACGGAGGTAGGGTGCAACCCAATGGCAATAGAGGTATTGTGGGGAAAATCCTCGTGGGTTTTGAGGAGACGAGGCAGAGACTCTACATCAATATTAGGGAGAATGAGGTGCTCCACACCTGCGCTACAGGCACGCTCCAGCACCTCCCGACGATCTTCGTCAAACTCCGGCTCAAAGATATGAGTGTGCGAATCAATCATAGGTCGCGCATCGCCATCTTCTGAATAAGATCGACCAAACGCTGCGAAGCCTCCGGATAGGAATTACTCATTCTTGACAAAAGATCCAAAGCCCAATCGGACTGCTCCTGGATCTCCTTTCGGATAAGTTCGGGGATCCCATACGCGTCGTAGAAAGCCCGCACAGCACGGTATTTTTCCTCTCGCTGCTCTTTGGGGATGGCAAAAGCTGCCTTCAGTTGCTCCCACTCGCCCCTCTCACGAGCGATTTCTTGTGTCTTTATCAGTAGCCAAGTCTGCTTATTCTCAGCAATGTCTCCTCCTATCGGCTTGCCAAATGTCGCTTCATCTCCATATACATCGAGGTAATCGTCTCTTAATTGGAACGCCATACCGGCATTGATCCCGGCGCGAATCAAATAGGAACGATCACGCATACCTGTATCGGCAATATACGCTCCGATCTCTAGAGCCGCTGAGAGTAATACGGCTGTTTTCTTGCGAATCATACGCTCATACTCCGCAAGTGTTACATCCGAACGCGTCTCAAAGTCCATATCCATTTGCTGCCCCACCATTATATCCTGCGACATGCGATTGAACACTCCCATAATCGCAGGTTGAAGAGCCAGAGGATACTCTTGGATCAGCTTGTAGGCAAGAGAGAGCATGGCATCCCCCGTTAGGATAGCTTGAGCGATACCGAATTGAGCAGGCACGGAGGGGCGGTTGCGACGCATCTCTGAGTGATCCATCACATCATCGTGCAAGAGCGTGAAGTTATGATAGATCTCAAGAGCCAATGCTGCCTTGATAAAATCCGCACGATCTTTGCCATACATATCTGCCACCATCAGCACAAGAAGGGGGCGCACTCGCTTACCTCCTCCCTCAAAAGCATAAGCCATGGGAGCATAGAGAGGCTCCGAGATTTGTGTGCGACAGTGTGCGACCAAAGTCTGTAGCTCGGTCTCTATATAACTAAGGTTGTCTTGAATTGTGGTCATATTGGGGTGGAACAAAAAAAGCCCCCTGCAAACTCCCCTATCACGGGAAACTTGCGGGGGACAACTATGTGACTAAATTTCTAAGAGAGGGGACTTCGCTGTGCCATAAACAATCGGCAACAAGTATCCTATCTCTCCTCTACACTCAGATTACTGGAGCTTGAACTGGATAGGAAGCGTGTACTTTACACGTACGGGCTTCCCCCCCTGCTTTCCAGGCTGCCACTTATCCATCTTGTTGATAACGCG
>ERZ773046.657-NODE-657-length-21614-cov-6.219027_pt1 | contig 21614 bp, 16 predicted proteins | sample MGYA00580634_ERZ773046 | MGnify/ENA primary metagenome ERZ773046 (study PRJEB29015, sample SAMEA2738127) | human oral metagenome | biome: human oral; feature: human-associated habitat; material: saliva | place: China | collected 2159 ... | reverse complement strand
GTACAACCTTGCCGGTGGCCACGGACTCGGTGGCGGCCTCGGCTAGGCGCAGGGCCTCGATGGCGTCCTTGATGCCGGGCAGGGGCTTGGTGCCACCGTTGATGGCGTCGATGAAGCTGGTCAGCTCGATGCGGTAGGCGTCGGCGTAGCGCTGCAGGAAGAAGTCCAGGTAGGGCTCGGCGGCGTCGGTCAGCTCGTCGTTGTTTAGGCGCACGGTGGTGGCGCGGATGTTGTCGGCGTTGAGGGTGCCGGTGGCGCCCTGAGCCTCTAGGCGCTGGTCGTAGCCGGAAGCGCAGTGGCGGTTGTTGATGATGGTAGCTACCACACCGTCAGCGTTCTTCAGGGTTACTACAGCGGCATCGGAGTCGCCGGCTTCCTTGATGGCGGGGTTGAAGTTCTGGCCTACGGCGTAAACCTCGGTGATGTCACCCAGGAAGAAACGAGCCATGTCGAAGTCGTGGATGGTCATGTCGCGGAAGATACCGCCGGAGACCTTTACGTACTCGGCCGGCGGGGCGCAGGGGTCGCGGGAGATGATCAGCAGGGTCTCCAGGTCACCGATCTTGCCGTCGGCAACAGCCTGGTGCAGGGTGGCGAAGGAGGGGTCGAAGCGGCGGTTGAAGCCGAACATAACCGGAACCTCTACGGCGTCCAGCTCAGCCTGGGCAGCCTCAACGTCCTTCATATCCAAAGCAATGGGCTTCTCGCACAGTACGGCCTTGCCAGCCTTAGCAGCAGCCAGCAGGTGCGGAATGTGCAGCGGAGTGGGGGAGCCGACGACGACGGCGTCGATGGACTCGTCAGCGAAAACAGAGTCGATGTCCTTGGTGTGGGCTGCGCCATATTCAGCGGCGAGTTTCTCGGCGGCGTCGCCGAAGGGGTCAGCAACCAGGGCCAGCTTGGCGTCCGGGTGGGAGGCGATGGTCTTAGCGTGGACATGGCCAATACGGCCGGCACCGATGACGGCAATGTTTAGCATATTTTTCCTAAAGTAGCAGTGAGTTTGGGTGTGGGCGGTGGCCTGCAATCATTAGCTGCAGCCTTATCTTTAGGCCACCGCCCCTAAATTTAAGCTGATAGATCAGGGCTTGGGAATGAGCACCTCGCGTACCAGGCGGTCTAGGTCGTTGTCGGACTCTAGGAAGCCACGCAGGGTCTTGCGGGTGGCGCCGAACTGGGTGAACTCCTCAGGGGTCATGCCCTCGGGCTCGTAAGCGCGGACGAACTCGGGGATGCCCAGCAGGGTCTCCATGATGTCGTCGCGCACGGGCACGTCCATGCGCTCAACCATCTTGTATCCGGAGTTGTTGATCAGCTGCTGCCAAGCGAACGGCGGGGAGACTACGACGTCGCCACCGACGAACTCGCTCCAGTGCATCACGTTACGGAAAGCAGCGGAGAGCATACGAGCACGCAGGCCGCGCTTTTGGAACTCAGTGTAGGCGCGTTTGAAGGCGGCCACGCCGGCCCACTCTAGGTGGCCGGGGTCGAGGAACAGCTTGTCGCGTTTGGCAGCGTCCTTGATCCAGTCGTCCAGACGACCAACCATCAGGGTGACCACGGGGCCCATGGTGGACACGTCCTTGCCCTCAGCCTCACGGCGCTTTAGACCACGCTCAATGGCTTCACCGGTGGTAACAGCCTGGGGAACGGAGAAGGAGACGGTTACGTTAACGCTTACGCCACGGTAGGTGGCTTCCTCGATGGCCTCAACGCCAACAGCGGTGGCGGGGATCTTGACGATGATGTTCGGAGCTAGCTTGTGGAACTCTTCGGCCTGGTCGGCTAGAGCCTTGGCGGAGCGGGCTAGACGGGGGTCGGTCTGCATTGACAGGCGCCCGTTGCGGCCATTCTCGCGCTCGAAGATGGGCTCTAGTAGCTTGGCGGCCTCTAGGCTCAGCTCACGTACTGCGGTCCAACCAACCTCAGACTCGGTGATGGTGGGGTTATCCTTGGCGATCTCGGCGATGCGAGCGTTCCAGAAGTCCTTACGCTTGATGATGCAGTTGTAAGCGATGGTCGGGTTGCAGGTAGCGCCAACACCACCGTAGGAAATGGACTGACGCAGTTCGTCTGGGTCAGAGGAGTCGTTCCACAGCGCGGTGGGGGTGTTGCGGGCTGCATCTAGCAGCGGCCCGGGCGTGTATTCAATGCTCATTGGCAGGCACTCCTTCGTGAAAATCTTTGTCCTTAGAGGCGACTAGCGGTGTCGGTAGCAATGACTTTAGGGGAGCTGGCCCACACCTGTCAACATATGTCAGTACAAAACCGACAATTGGGTAGGTGTCCGCACATACCTCTTTGGTTGCGCACGCTTTTGCAGGCAGATTTGGCTTTATTTCGGGTAAAAAGGGTAAAAGCACGACGCCGCCAGAGTGGCGACGTCGTGACTGTAGATACTTAGCTAGCTTCGCTGGGTCGAAGCTAAGCCGGTGCCTGCCTAAAAATTGACAGGGCAATTACTCACTGCGAAAACAGGGTGGTTTCGAAGGAGTAGCGTGAAGCACGGTAAATGTGGTTACCGTATTCAATGACTCGACCGTTAGCGTCGTAAGTGGTGCGCTGTGCGGTTAGCACTGCGGCGTTGCGGCGCTCGTTGAGCATCTGGGCTTCCTTAACGGAAGCTAGGCGGGCTCCAATGACCTGGTGAGCAGTGGTGGGAACAATGTCTAGCTCACGGAATAGGTCATATAGGGAGTTGTCCTCTAGGCGGCGCATCGAGGGAGCGATGTCAGCCGGCAGGAGGTTATCAAGGATAGAGACGGGCTCGTCGTCGGCATAGCGCAGACGCACGATGTGAACTAGGGCGGTGCCAGGGCGAACCTTGAGGAGCTTGGCCTCTTCGGCGTTGGCGGGGTGTTCCTCATAGTCAGAGACCGAAGTGCGCACGGTATGACCGGCGGCCTTTAGGTCATTGAGGAGACTGGTTAGTTCCATCGGGCGGTGCACGTGGGTGGGAGCCACGATAGTGCCGACGCCGCGTCGTCGGGTTAGTAGGCCACGGTCAACTAGACGCTGCAGGGCCTGACGGGCGGTGGGACGGGAAACTTGTAGGCGTGCGGCCATAGAAAGCTCGTCTTCTAGGCGAGTACCTGCAGGCAGGTCACCATCCAAGATAAGCTTCGCGATCGGCTCAGAGATCTGGTAGTAGAGCGGCACTGGGGAGGTGCGATCCAACTGTATCTGCAGCGCGTAGGGGGTCGCGGGGGAGGTAGCCATGGTGTCTTTTCTTTCGTGCGGGCAACTAAATCAGGGAACCCGTGAGGGTATTTAGAAGCTCGATAACTGTGTAGTTATTCGGGATGTTGGGGTATCACCACACAACAAGCCAGTTGGCAACGTCGCTCGCACATAGTGACATGCAGCGTTGACATCCGGCTTGTCTGATCAAGTGATGATGGTGCTAATAATAAAGCAATAATTTGTGTGCTGTACACATATAACCGTTTGTAAGTACAAAGCTTGACGCTGCTAGATGTGAGCGGGCATACTGTTTAGCAGGCGCGGGGGCCACCCCGAAGAAGTGGAAAGGTAGCCCAAAGATATGACAAATCAAGCCGGCCTAGATGTACTGACAATAGGGCGTAGTGGTGTTGATATCTACCCCTTACAAACTGGCGTACACCTTGAAGATGTAGAAAGTTTCGGCAAATTCCTGGGCGGATCTCCCACCAACGTGGCCGTGGCCGCTGCCCGCCTAGGTCATACCAGTGGGGTTATCACCGGCGTAGGTGACGATCCTTTTGGTCGTTTCGTGCAGCGTGAGATGCGCCGCCTAGGTGTGAGCGACGCAAATGTAGTCACCGTGCCTGACTTTCACACCCCCGTCACCTTTTGTGAGATTTTTCCCCCCGACAACTTCCCCCTCTACTTCTATCGCGAGCCCAGCGCCCCCGACCTAGAAGTGCTACCCCAGCAAGTAGACTGGGCCGCCGTCGAAAACGCCAAAATCTTTTGGTTCACCGTAACCGGCCTGTCACGAGAGCGCTCCCTGCAGGTACACGCCACCGCCCTGTCACGTCGCAACAAGCGCCCCTACACCATTGTTGACCTGGACTACCGCGAAAACCTCTGGGCCTACCCGCAGCAAGCCAGTGAGCGCGTGTGGAATGTGCTCGAAAGCGTAGACGTAGCCATCGGTAATCGCGAAGAGTGCGCCGTCGCCGTCGGAGAAACCGAACCTGAACGCGCTGCAGACGCCCTACTAGAGCGTGGCGTGGAACTAGCCATTGTCAAGCAAGGCCCACGCGGCACCCTAGCCAAGACCTGCGACGAAAGCGTGTGGGTGCCGGCCACCAAAGTAAACGTAACCAACGGCCTAGGCGCCGGTGACGCTTTCGGTGGCTCCATCTGCCACGGCCTACTAGAAGGCTGGGGCCTAGAAAAAATGATCAAGGCGGCCTCCCTCTCGGGCGCGCTGGTGGCCTCACGCCTAGAGTGCTCCACTGCTATGCCCACTCGCGCAGAACTGGAAACCATGCTCGAAACCGGTGGCATATTGTGAGCCTAATTGCCAAACTCTCCCAAATCCGCATGCACGCGCCTGAGGCCTTCGCCAAGGCTCTACGTCAGCGCCCCAAAGCTGACCCGGCGCAGCTTAACGGCAACCTAATGATCATTGCCTGCGACCACCCCGCCCGGGGGGCACTGGGTTCCAGGGTGCGAGAGTCCCCACTGACCAGGGCGCGACCACCCCGCCCGTGGGGCGCTGGGGGCAGGCAAGGGCAATCTAGATGAAGACCTGGTAGCTTGGGGCAAAGCCCTTCAAGCTCCCAATGTGTGCGGCCTAGTAATTGGTCGCTCGCTACTATTCCCTGCCGACGGCGATGTGGCGACGGCAGTAGACAAGACCGTCCAACTATTGAAGTGAGAAACATGAGTGCAGATATCTTCATTCCGGCCCGCACCAGTGGGCATGGGCAGTTCACCGTGGACATTGACCACGAAAAGGCTGGCTGGGGTTACAGTGGCCTGCGTGTGGTGGAGCTAGAAGCTGGCGCTAGCCAGGCTCTAGAGACCGGCGACAGCGAACTGTTGGTGCTGCCCCTGGCCGGTTCTGCCACTGTAAGCGTGGACGGGCAAGACTATGAGCTAGCCGGCCGCCCCGGGGTTTTCCAGGCGGTAACCGACTACCTCTACGTGGGGCGCGGCAAGGAGCTGACCATCACCAGCGCCACCGGCGGTCGCTTTGCTTTCCCCTCGGCTGTGGCCACCAAGGACCTGCCCACCGCTTACTACCCCAAAGAGACCGTGCGTATTGACCTGCGCGGTGCGGGGGACTGCTCGCGTCAGGTAAACAACTACTGCCTGGCCGTGGAGGGTGTCACCACCTCCCACCTGCTGGCCTGCGAGGTTATTACTCCCGGTGGTAACTGGTCTAGCTACCCGGCCCACAAGCACGATGAGCACAGCGAAAACGAGCGCGAACTAGAAGAGATCTACTACTTCGAGATTGCCTCTGGCCCTGACGGCAGCGCCGGCTTTGGTCTGCACCGCACCTACGGCACCCCCGAGCGCCCCATTGACCTGTGCACTGAGGTTCACGACGGCGACACCGCCCTGGTCCCGCACGGTTACCACGGTCCTTGCGTAGCCGCCCCCGGTTACGACATGTACTACCTCAATGTCATGGCTGGCCCCAGCGAGGACCTAGTGTGGCTGGCTCCCGACGACCCGGCCCACCACTGGATCCGTGCCAGCTGGGAAGGCCAGGAGGTAGACCCGCGTCTACCGATGGCCAAGTAAGCCAGAACAAAATACTGGTTGCACCTGCCACATTTAAGCACTTAATGTATAAACAAATCTAAGCGTAGATCCACAGAAAGAGAACCAACGTGAGCAATGAAGCCTACACTGGCACCGTGCGCCTAACCGTTGCGCAGGCCACTATTCGCTTCCTGTCCAACCAGTACTCTGAGCGTGACGGTGTTGAGCACCGTCTAATCCCGGGCGCTTTCGGCATTTTTGGTCACGGTAATGTGGCTGGTATCGGTCAGGCACTGCTGCAGAACGAAATCGCTCCGGTTGAGGGCGAAAATCCGATATCCTACATTATGCCGCGTAACGAGCAGGGCCAGGTGCACGCTGCTGCCGCCTTCGCTAAGACTACCAACCGCATGCAGACCTACATGTGTACCGCCTCTATCGGTCCGGGCTCGCTGAACATGGTTGTGGGAGCTGCCCTGGCCACCACCAACCGCGTGCCGGTGCTGCTATTTCCCTCTGACCAGTTCGCCACCCGCATTCCGGACCCGGTACTGCAGCAGCTAGAAGACCCCACCACCCTAGACCTGACTGTTAACGACTGCTTCCGTCCGGTCTCGCGCTTCTTTGACCGTATTAACCGTCCCGAGCAGCTGATCCCGTCCCTACTCAGTGCCATGCGCGTGCTGACCGACCCGGCCGAGACCGGCGCCGTCACCATCTCCATGCCCCAGGACGTACAGGCTGAAGCCTTCGACTGGCCGCTGGAGTTCTTCCGCAAGCGCGTATGGCACGTGCGTCGTCCCGCCGTCGAGAAGGCCGCCCTGGAGCGCGCCGTCGCCAAGATCCGCGCCGCCAAGCGCCCGCTGATCATCTCCGGTGGTGGCACCATCTACTCTGAGGCTTCCGAGCAGCTGCGCGAGTTCGCCTCCGCTACCGGCATTCCGGTGGCTGACACCCAGGCCGGTAAGGGTGCTATCAACTACGACCACCCCTGCTCCGTGGGTGGCGTGGGCTCCACCGGTGGCGACAGTGGTAACCACCTGGCCGACAAGGCTGACCTGATCATTGGTATTGGTACCCGCTACTCTGACTTCACTACCGCTTCCAAGACCCAGTTCAAGAACCCTGACGTACAGTTCGTGAACATTAACGTAGCTGCTTTCGACGCCGCCAAGCAGAGCGCCGAAATGGTTGTAGCTGACGCCCGTGAGGCCCTAGTTGCCCTCAAGGAAGCCCTGGCTGACTACCACGTTGACGCCGCCTATAGCGAGGAAATCGCCGCTGAACGCGAGGCTTGGGCTGCCAAGGTAGACAAGTGCTACCACCTGGGTCACGGTCCGCTGCCGGCCCAGACCGAGGTATTTGGTGCCCTTAACGAGCTGCTAGGCGAGGAGGACATCGTCATCAACGCTGCCGGCTCCATGCCCGGTGACCTGCAGGCTCTATGGCAGGCTAAGACCCCGGTGCAGTACCACGTTGAGTACGCCTTCTCCTGCATGGGCTACGAGATTCCCGCTGCCCTGGGTGCCAAGCTGGCTCGCCCGCAGTCTGAGGTAGTTTCCATCGTTGGTGACGGTACCTACCAGATGCTGCCCATGGAGCTAGCCACTGTGGCTCAGGAAGGCATCAAGGTTATCTACGTGCTGCTGCAGAACTACGGTTTTGCCTCCATTGGTGCCCTGTCTGAGTCTCGTGGCTCCCAGCGCTTTGGTACCAAGTACCGCAAGCGTGGCGCCGGCTCCCACCTGGAAGACGAGCAGAACATTCCCGGTGTAGACATCGCCGCCAACGCCGCCAGCTGGGGCATTGACGTAATCAAGGTCTCCACCATCGAAGAGTTCAAGGACGCTTACCGCAAGGCTGAGGCCAGCGACAAGGCCACCATGATCCACATTGAGACCGACCTCTACGGCCCCAACCCGCCCGGCTCCAGCTGGTGGGACGTGGCAGTCTCTGGCGTTTCTCGCCTAGAGTCCACCCAGAAGGCTTACGAGGACTACGTGCGCGACCGCAAGCCGCAGCGTCACTATCTGTGATGACTCTTTAGTGAGCTTCGGCTTACTTAGCGACGACGCCACGTGAGTGGCTAGCAGTGGGCCGGCACTCAAAAATGGGTGCTGGTCCACTATTGCGTCATAAATGTCTTTAAGTTCGGTGCTGATGCGCTAAACTAGGGCTTAAGGCTCAGAGACTGAGTGAAAGTTAGTGACTAGTCGACGCAAAGCGTGCTATATTTGTCCTAACAAAATTAACCGGCTGTTCGTTGAAGAACAGTAGAAAGAGGAGATCATGGCGATTTCACATTGGGTGGACGGTAAGCCCTACACCGGTACTTCAACCAAGACCATTCCCGTTGAGAACCCGGCCACCGGCAAGGTTGTTGACGAACTACTCATGGCCAGCAAAGAAGATCTGGACCATGTAGTTGAGGTAGCCAAGGCTGCCCAGGCTAAGTGGGCCCGCGTTTCCCTGGCTAAGCGCGTAGACATCATGTTCAAGTTCCGTCAGCTCATGATCGAGCACGCTGACGAGCTGGCCGACATTATCGTGCGCGAAGGCGGCAAGACCCACGGTGACGCCCTGGGCGAGATTGCCCGTGGTCGTGAAACTGTGGACTTTGTGTGCGGTATTAACACTGCCCTCAAGGGTGAATTTACTGACCAGGCCTCCAGCGGCGTAGACGTACACACTATGCGTCAGCCCGTCGGCGTCGTCGCCGGCATTTGCCCCTTTAACTTCCCGGCCATGGTGCCGCTGTGGATGCACCCGGTAGCCCTGGCCACTGGTAACGCCTTCATCCTCAAGGTAGCCTCCCCGGTTCCCAGCGCCTCGCACTTCGTAGCTCGCCTCTACCAGGAGGCTGGCCTGCCTGACGGTCTGTTTAACGTAATCGCTGGTGACCGCAACCTGGTCGGCGACATCCTCACTCACCCCGGCATTGACGCCATCAGCTTCGTGGGCTCCTCGCCGGTGGCCCACATTGTGCAGGACATCGGTGTGTCTCACGGCAAGCGCGTGCAGGCTCTGGGTGGCGCTAACAACCACGCCATTGTTATGCCCGACGCCGACATCGAGTTTGCTGCCCAGCACATCAGCGCCGGCGCCTTTGGGGCTGCAGGTCAGCGCTGCATGGCCCTGCCGGTAATCGTTGCCGTTGGTGGCGTGGCGCAGAAGCTGGTTCCGGCTATCAAGGCTCGCGCCGAAAAGATTGTGGTTGGCCCCGGCACTGACCCGGCCTGCGAAATGGGTCCGGTTATCACCCGCTCTAGCCAGCAGCGCATCACCAAGTGGATCGATGAAGCTGAAGCTAATGGCGCTAGCGTGGTGCTTGACGGTCGCGGCTACAAGCCCGAGGGTGAAGAGTACGCTGACGGTTTCTGGCTGGGCCCGACCATTTTGGACAATGTGGACCGCAAGCTGGACATCTACTGCGAGGAAGTTTTTGGCCCGGTACTGGTAGTGGTGCACGCCGACACCTACGAAGAGGCTATCGAGATCGTTAACTCTTCGCCTTACGGTAACGGTTCTGCCATCTTCACCTCAGACGGCGATACTGCCCGCCACTTTGTGGTTGAGGTTGAGGCCGGCATGGTGGGCGTCAACGTGCCGATTCCGGTGCCCGTGGCCTACTACTCCTTTGGTGGTTGGAAGGAGTCGCTGCTGGGCGACACCCACATCCACGGCCCCGAGGGCGTGCGCTTCTACACCAAGGCTAAGGTCATCACCACTCGCTGGCCCAAACGCGGAGAGAAGGTTGGCTACGTCGGCATGAACTTCCCGACCAACGGCTGATTTAAAAGCATCGATACCCTAAGTTAGCTTAGGCTATACAAGTGGTATAAGATCCCATAAAAAGTAACAAAACCTATCTTGAGCTGCCTAAAAAGTGGTTCTAGATAGGTTTTGTGCGTTACGGATATTTTCGGGTAAAAACGACGACGTCGCCCAGGTAAGTGGCGCTGGTTGCGTGAGGGGAGCTGGTGCCTACGGTATCTTCGCGGCCATTAACTTCCTGTCGTTCCTGTTCTACTGGAAGTTTGTGCCCGAAACTAAGTTCCACTCTCTAGAGGAGCTGGAGCTGAAGTTCCAGAAGGACTGCGCCTGATTTAAATGCAATGGTTCGGGTGGCTGCGACTATAGCCACTCGAACCATTGTTTTGTCCAGATAAAACCCTCGCGATATATTTCCTAGGTACAACCGACAGTCGCAACGTCGCCTGCTTGCCAGTGTCTTGCCAGTGTTGCTTGCGTGCTAGCGCCAAAGGAGGATGGCCTTGAAACTAGCCCATATTGGACCGGTTTACTTGCGCATATATGCCTGGCTAACTGGGCTGGTGCTGGGAGCTGTCGACGCCGTCGCCGCAATTTACGTGCTAGCCCACCCGCAGTGGCTGGGGCATATGGTGGCCTGCCTGTGCCTGAGTGGAATCTTGGCGGTGCTGGTGACGCCCCGTCTGGCGGTGGTTACCGGCAGGCGCCCAATTAACTTTATGGCCTCCCTGTTTATGCTGGCCGGGGCTTGCATTGGCATGGTTGATGCACACGTGGCCCGCCTAATTGCTTTCGCGCTGATGGGCTTGGGTTACGGAATGAGCTGGGCTAACTTCCCCTTCAGTGTGCACGAGCTGTCGTTGCGTGGCCATAGGCGTCTAACTCCGCAGGTAACCGCCATTATAGGGATTGGTGCCGGGCTGGGAATTGGGTTGGCTTGGATTGGTTGGCTGTTTAACGGCAGTTATTCGCCTACCTTTGCGCTGGTGGTCCTCGCTTTGCTAAGCGCCGGATTGTTGCTGCTAGTGGCCACTTTGCCAGAGTCGCCGGTGTGGTATGCCCTCAAGGGGCGCGAGGAACAGGCCTTTGCTGCCCTAAAGGTGCTGCATGGGCCGCTGGAGGCCGCCGTCGAACTTGACTGGGTGCGCATGGACTCCCAGATGCTGGCCGAACAGCAGCCCCTACGCTGGGCGGATCTGAAACTTCCCCAGGTGCGCTCCTCGCTGGTAACCGCCATGATTTTGCTGTTGGCTCAGGAAAGCCCGGGTGCGGTGGCGCTGGTGGTGCTCACTCCACTGGCGCTGGTGAGTGCGGGCGCCGCTAGCTGGGCGGTGGGCGTGTTTGCGCTGGGACTGGCCCTGATTTCGGTGGTGGCTTGGGTGATAGTGACTCACCCGTGGGGGCAGCGCTATCTGCGAGTGCTTTTTGGCTGCATTGTTTTGGCTTTAACGTCGATGACGGCCCTGGCCACCTTGCCTAAGCTGGGCTTGGATGCCTGGGGTGGGCTGTTGCTAATAATCCTGGTGAGTGCTTCTTTGGCGGTGCAGCGGTGGCTGATTTACCCGGCTTGTCACGGGGCTATTGATACCCGTGTGCCGCCGTGGCTGGTTAACTGGCAGCGCGCCCAGAGTGCTTTGGCCAATGCCCTGGCCCGCTTTGTGGTGTTGGGTGTGGCCGCGCTGGCGGTTGAATTTAGTTTCCAATCTTTGCTAATGGCGCTGTTTGTGTTCTATCTGTGGGTATTTATGCTGGTTATGGTGCGTATGCCCCGCGAGTTGCGGATGTAACGACGACGTCGGGCTGTGGCTGGGTGGCCGTGGCGGGGTGCTGTAGCGTCGTCGTCGCGGGCAGACTAGTACGGGCAGAGTAGTAACAGTGCACTTAGCTTCACGTACCCAACCGCGCAGCCGGGACCTACTTCCCAAAAAGTTGCACGAACTCCCTTGCGGGCGCAATTGACAGTGCAAATCCTTAATTTCGAGACTATATGTCACGACAAATTGGGGTTGGTGGGGTAGGCTAAAGCCACTGCACCGGCAGGTGCTCAAAATACGTATCACACAGAGAGGTGGGCCGTAATGGCCAACGAGAGCGTCGTGGAGATCCCCGAAACTATGCGTGCTGCAGTGCTGCGCGACCCGCAGGTAGGCCTGCAGGTAGAGACCATTAAGACCCCGCGTCCAGGTTTTGGTGAGGTGCTGGTTAAGGTTAGCGGTTGCGGTCTGTGCCACTCTGACCTGCACGTTATTGGCGGCGCCATTGCTTTCCCACTGCCCGCAGTGCTCGGCCACGAAGTAGCTGGCCAGATCGTTGAGGTAGGCCCGGGTAACGAGTTCACCGATCTAGAGGTTGGCCAGCAAATTGCCGGTGGCTTCCTAATGCCTTGCGGCCGCTGCCACCACTGCAACTCCGGCCACGACGAGCTATGCGAGCCCTTCTTTGAGCTAAACCGCCTAAAGGGCGTGCTCTACGACGGCAAGACCCGCCTAGAGTCCCTCGACGGCGAGCCCATCTACATGTACTCCATGGGTGGCCTGGCTGAGTACGCTGTAATCCCCGCCACCGCCGTGGCCCCCGTGCCCGACAGTGTTGACCCGGTTACCTCCGCCATCCTGGGCTGCGCCGCCATGACCGGTTACGGTGCTGTGCGTCGTGGCGCTGACCTGCGCTTCGGTGAGACCGTGGCTGTGGTTGCCACCGGTGGTGTGGGCTCCAACATCTGCCAGATCGCTAACGCTTTTGGTGCCCGCCAGGTAATCGCCATTGACGTCGACGACGATAAACTCGAAGCCGTCAAGAAGTTCGGCGCCACCGCTGTGGTCAACTCCGTCAAGCAGAACGCTCGCGAAGAGGTTCTCAAGCTCACCGACGGCAAGGGTGTAGATGTGGCTTTCGAAGCCCTGGGCATTCCCGCCACCTGGGCCACCGCCATGGACGTACTGGCCGACGGTGGTCGCATGGTTCCGATCGGCCTGGGTGCCGGCCGCCAGAGCGCTGACGTTGAGATCAACCGTACTGTGCGCCGCAGCCAGAAGATCCTGGGTTCCTACGGTGCTCGCACCCGTCAGGACCTGCCGGCCGTGGTAGACCTCGCCGCCCGTGGCGTAATCGACTACAACGACCTGGTCACCCGCCGCTACAAGCTGGAGGACGTAGCCGAGGGCTACGAGGCTCTACGCAACCGTGAAGTTCAAGGTCGCGCTGTTGTAGACATGTCTTTGTGACGTTTTTAGCTTGTTAACAAGCTAAATCGTGCCCGGCACATTAAGTGCCGGGCACTTTTGTATCTTGGCATCTATGTTGTTAACAGCATGAGGGGATTTGCGCAGCCACTTCTAGAATCTGGCCGCAGGGGAGTGGTTTGGGAGGCAGGCGGTTCCGCTGGGGGTGGTGCGGCTGAGGACGTTGCTGCTGGAGGCGGTGCTGCGGGGGAGACGACGGCGTCGTCGTCAAAAAATAAAAAGAGTGGTGGGCAGCGAAAGTGGCGGGCAACAAAAAAAGGACGCCCTAGCCAAGACGTCCGCAAGGGGCCAAACAAAAGCCCCACAAAAGCTAAACAAAAAGGACGCTGGAGGCGCCCTGGGATATTCAGTTAGGAGATTTACCGCTGAATGCGGGCTTAGTGCTAGCGCGAGTATTTACCGGGTGAAGGAAACCCCGGAGGGTGGCTGGCGGCGGTTATCTAACAACAGTGGCCACCAGCCACCTGAGGTTTAGTCAGCGGTTAAACAGGTTGATGCCGGTGTACACACCGATGAAGGTGGCGGCGCTGGCAACTAGGCCGGCGGCGATGGTGATGATGGCGGTGCCGGTGAGGGCGCCAACTAGGGCCATCAGGACAACCATGACGGCGATAGCGCCCATGGCCATGATGAAGCTGTAGAGGTCGGCGTCGCGGGTGTCGTTCTTGGCGATGGACTGGGTGGAAGTAGCGGTGGCGGTGGTTTCGAGCACGGCAGTCATTTTCGTTATCTCCTGGGGTTTGTATGTATTTGGGAGGCTTGGGATCAAGCTCTCTAGCAAGTTACTGCAATCTGTTTCAGAAAATCTTCCGAAACGTTTCGCGCCTCGCTGTTGATGAATACATTACCCGGTCTGAAAAGATTTGTATGCACTAATTTTCGTGAGCTGCGGCATACGTCTGCGCACTGTCGCTAGGCGGTGTGGCGGGCGTCAAAAAAATTAGGTTTTATTACTGACAAACCTAGAGGATTGTTCCAATTAAACGACACTGGGCGCTCTTCAGTTAGTGACTGAGCGAACGCTTGTGTTATCACTTGCGCAACAATGGCGTCTTGCAGGGTGGCTGGTGGGGTTTCCTCGCTCTCAAGAGCGCTCAGGAAACCCTCTAGAGAACTGGCGAAAATCGGGGTGATACGCTCATGCCAATCGGCATCCACATAGCGTTTTACTGAGCGTTGGGTCTGGTGCAGGCGCAGTGCCACGCTAGAACCACGTTGGGTTTCGGCGGCGGCAAAGGCACCGCGCGCACTTACTCGCTCGTCATAGCTCAAGCCGTCACGCATGGAGGCGTCCAACTGGCACAGGGCGCCGTTGGCAAACCGCAGCGTGGCCACACAGGTGTTGATGGGGGAGTTGGGTGCATCTTCAAGCCGACTGGAGGCTGCGTAAATATCTACCGGCAGGCTGTTAAGTAGCCAGGTGGCCAAGTCAAAGAAGTGAAATAGGCGCTCACGCAGGCGGGCCTGGCGGTGTCCATAATTCTCAAAGGGGGACAGGGAAATGCCGCGTGAAGAGATCTGCAACAGCTCAATATCTCCCAAAGAGTCATCACAAATGCAGGTGCGCAGCTGAATGTAGTTGGGCGCAAAGCGCCGGCACAGATCTGGCATAGCCAGTAGGTGTGCATCGGTGAAGCGCTTGACGTAATCGTTGCCGCTAAGTGCCGAAGTGGTTAGAGGCATCTCAACCAGTACAGGCTTTTGGTGCTCTAACGCGAGATCGAGTAGTTCGGCATGGGAGTCAGTGGTGGACGCGATAATTACCGCATCCACGCTAGGATCGGCAAAAACCTGGCGGGCGCTAGAGGCGGCAATGCCGTGATATTTGCGCGCGGTTAGTTTAGCCAGCTCGCTCTGGGGGTCAAATACCCAGCTCAGTTCTGCGTGCGGGTGCACGGCTAGGTTGGCAGCGTGGAGATTCCCAATGAAGCCTGCACCCAAAAGCGCGACGGTTGCCATTGGGCTAATCCTTTCTGCTAGTGGTTGTAAATAGACGTCGCAGTATTGAGGCAGGTGGAGGCTAAATGAATTAACGACCACGATTTTGAGGTTGGTTACAAGATCAGGGGCTGTGCTGATGCTGTGAAGCCCACCTCACTAAAATTATTTATCTGCCAGTTTTCCTTGTCAATGCGCCAAAAAGTCCGTGTCTATGAGAGGTGGCCGGGGGGAGTGGTACAAGCCGGTGTGGCCTGCATTCTTATGTAAAGCCTATAAATCTAAAGTGGAAAACTTCTATTTAAATAGCTCTTGATTTTGCAAGAAATTGCAACTCAGCGGGTAGGTTTTGGGAGTTTTGGGTGGTTGCGGCGTCGGCTGTGGGGAGCGAGGGAGCTTACGCCCGGGGTGGGTGGTTAGTGGTGACAGTGGGGGAGTAAGGCAAGCGAAACTTACACCCTGGGGTGGAGGCGAGCGGCGGCGTCGGGGGAGTAAGGAAGCGGAACTTATGCCTTGGGTGCGAGGTGAGCGACGGCGTCGGGCACGGGGCTGAAAACTTTAGCGGCGGGCAGGTAACCTAAGAAGGTGACCGATTCTGTAAGCCCCGCCGGCGGCCCCAAGCCGGTTCTTGTGGTGGACTTCGGTGCCCAGTATGCGCAGCTAATTGCCCGACGTGTACGTGAGGCCAAGGTCTACTCCGAGATCGTCCCGCACACCATGAGCGTCGCCGACATGCTGGCCAAAGAGCCGGCGGCGATTATTCTTTCCGGCGGTCCTTCCTCGGTTTATCAGGAAGGCGCCCCCAGCGTAGACCCGGCCATTTTCGATGCTGGCGTTCCGATCTTGGGTATCTGCTACGGCTTCCAAACCATGGCGCAGAGCCTGGGCGGGCGCGTGGGCCGCACCGGCACCCGCGAGTATGGACACACTCCCGCTGAGGTGGACTCCAACTCCTGCCTGTTCGCCTCCACCCCCGCAAACCAGGTGGTGTGGATGAGTCACGGCGACTCGGTGCAGTCCGCCCCTGAAGGCTTTGTGGTTACCGCTTCCACCGCTGAGACCCCCGTGGCCGCTTTTGAAGACCGCAGCCGCCGGCTGTTCGGTATGCAGTGGCACCCTGAGGTGCTGCACAGCGAGTTCGGTCAGCGTGCCCTGGAGCATTTCCTTTACGACGGCGCCGGCTTGGCTGCCGACTGGACTCCCGGCAACATCATTGATGAGCAGGTTGAACGCATCCGCGAGCAGGTGGGTGACGCCCACGTAATCTGTGGCCTAAGTGGTGGCGTGGACTCCTCCGTGGCCGCCGCGCTGGTGCACAAGGCCATTGGTGACCAGCTCACCTGCATCTTTGTGGACCACGGCCTGCTGCGCGCCGGTGAGCGCGAACAGGTTGAGCATGACTACGCCGAGGGCATGGGTATCCGCGTAATCACCGTGGATGAAACCGAGCGTTTCCTCTCCGCCCTGGCCGGGGTAACCGACCCTGAAACCAAGCGTAAGATCATTGGCCGCGAATTCATTCGCTCCTTCGAGGCGGCTCAGCGCCGCGTCATTGAGGAGGTTGGAGCTGCCGGTGGCGAGATTAAGTTCCTGGTGCAGGGCACGCTCTACCCCGACGTCGTCGAATCCGGTGGTGGCGAGGGTGCGGCCAACATCAAGAGCCACCACAACGTGGGCGGCCTGCCTGACGACCTGGACTTTGAGCTAATCGAGCCGCTACGCGAGCTGTTCAAGGATGAGGTGCGCGCTATTGGGCGCGAACTGGGTGTGCCCGAGAAGATCGTGGCGCGCCAGCCCTTCCCCGGCCCCGGCCTGGGCATCCGCATTGTTGGTGAAGTAACCGCAGAAAACCTGCGCGTACTGCGCGCCGCTGACCTGATCGCCCGTGAGGAGCTAACCGCTGCCGGGCTGGATGAGGAAATCTGGCAGTGCCCGGTAGTGCTGCTAGCTGGCGTGCGCAGCGTAGGCGTGCAGGGCGACGGGCGTACCTACGGTCACCCGATCGTGCTGCGCCCGGTTTCCAGTGAGGACGCCATGACCGCCGACTGGACCCGCCTACCCTACGAGGTGCTAGCGCGCATCTCCACCCGCATCACCAACACCGTCCCCGAGGTCAACCGCGTGGTGCTCGACTGCACCTCCAAGCCTCCGGGCACCATTGAGTGGGAGTGAGTAGCAAAGCCCATTTATAGTCGCGTATTTAGTAAGCGCATGTGAATGGAGCGACGGCGCCCCGGGAGTCAATCCCAGGGCGCCGTTTTCTCTGTACAAGTGCAATGAGGACAAGGTCGGCAGGGCTTGCGAGACAGTTGATATGAGTTTTCCATAAACGAACCCGAGTTTTGCCACATTATGCCGGCTGATGGTGTGTAATTGTGATAGTCAGATTCAGTTAACAGGGGAGTATTGCTGAGCTCTTTGGTAATATCGTGTAAATTCGCTCAGCTAGAATGGATAATTCTGAAATTGGTTGTTATAGATGGAGGAGTAAGCTATGAAGAAAATTTCTGAGGATGATAGGGTAATATTTCTACCTCAAACAGACCTTTTGTGGAATACCTATTTTGATCGAGTAAATTTACTGTTAGATCAAAAATTAAATTATCCAGAAGATGTGAATGACGCTGTTGAATTATATCAATGTAAGCGAATGGTCGAATCCTATGGAAATTATTTTGATGATCTTGAAAGAAAGGTGTTGCTAGGCAGAAAGGCCTTTGGGTTAGCGTGCAAATTTATTGCTATCGCGTTAAAAAAGTATTCGTTGTGTGATCTACTTGAGCGGTGTGATCCTTTTGAATATAGAGAGCAACTTCTCTGCTTAATTAGAGATTCTGAAGCATATAAAAAAATAAATTGCAGGAATGTCAGGGAGGCTCTTGAATCGTCTTTCGATATTATCGAGTATATATTGTTTCAGCGAGAGCTTGTTGTTGAATTTGATCAACAGATTAGAGATTACTTAATGTCCAATAAATGCAAAGCTGCTGAAATATTAATAAATAATTTTGCGCACCCTAGTTATGGTGGGAGGAGAGGCAGTGAGAAAAAGCCTGTTGCCCCAAAGTCGTTAACTGTAGAAGATGTTAATTCAATCATGCTTGACTATATAAAGAGTAACTCTTGTAATCTTAATTATTTAAACAATATTGTTTCGTGGTCCAAAAATGTGGCAGGCTTGAACTATACGCCCTCTAGGGAGGTTGTTGTTGAGGCAAAAAAGAAGTATGATTTAGAGGCTGAAAAACTATTTTCTGAAAGCTGCTATAGGTATACCTATGATCTAGCGATTGATCCAAATCAGGAAGAATATAAACTTGAGGAAGCTCTAGATCATGGTGTGTCGGTAAAATTTAAAGGAAATTGGCTCAATAAATATATGGATTATGCTACTATTCTAAATAATTTTATCTATATATTCGACTACTTTGTGGACGAAAGTGGTTTGCTTTGTATGCCATCTAACCCCTATGCGGTAAATGCTTTAATTTCGTCAATTAGTTCAGATGGCCCAAATTCTTACCCAAAAGCTACTGGGTTTCTTTATAGAAATTCGCTGGCAATTTCCTGTATGAAGCTATATGTGACTTTCTTGAAAAAATCTGATATTTATTTAGAAAATGTTATTGAATGGGTCTTTAATTCATATATAAAGGAAGAGTTGGGGATTGCTGGTTTCAGTATTAGCCTTCCTTCTAGGGGTGCCTCTGCTTTGGATTGCTGCAAGTTAATAGGTCCTGAGATTGAAAGAATTCTGATTGCTTATCAAGTTTATGTTGAAATGGGTGAAGTTGATCCGTATCATTGTCAAAAAATTGGATTTAAAAATTTTTCCGAAATACCTTCTGCTTTGAGTCAAAAATATGCTGAGCCAGGCATCGAATTTGAAAAAATCTCTACTTTGCTATGCTCTGATCAGTCTCCTCTTGCGCATTCAAAAGAACATCCCGACGCACCCCCTTCTTTTTTGGGAATAATTATAGGTAGGGAGGCGAATAGAAATGATTTTGCGAAAGTATATCAGCAACATATTGATCTTCTTAGCGAATATGGAATTGTAGCGATTAGTGATTCTGGGAAAATCTCTGCTACAAGTATTGCGCTTATTTTAGGGCTAATATGGCAGCGTGGTGCCGTTGTTACATATAAGCGCGATGAGAAATCTAGAGGAGAGTTGACTAGCTTGGAACAAAAAGGTTGGCTGAAATTTACTTCTAATTTGTTCACTCAGCGTGAGTCAGATTATTTAAGTTACATGTTCAATAATGCTAAATTTGATGACGCTAAAGCTCTTAGAAATAAATATGCGCACGGCGGTTTTAGTGTTGAAAATCCTAATTCTTCTGAATTTGAAGAAGATTATATTGCTCTACTTGTTGTTTTGATGTGTGTAACGCTCAAAATTTTTGATGAGTTACATTTTAATATTAAGTCTAACTTAGTAAAAGGTTCTGTCGTTTTCCCTGTAATTAGCATGGAATCTTAATATTTATCAATACTTACGCTTTGTAGATTTGATGAATGTTGCAATTGTAGGTTTGTAGCCTACAATTGCAACATGGTGCGAGCAAATCATCTGGAAGCTATAGCCCAACTCTCAGAATCTGAGGGCGTCTTTACAACTGCCCAGGCTGAACGCATGGGCATACCACGCGATGCTCTGCATGATGCAGTTGAGTCTGGTCGACTTGAGCGTGTCATTAGAGGTGCTTATCGCATGGTCGGGGCTGGCTCCTCATATACAGATGAGCTCGCAGCTATTTGGAAACTGACTGCGCCAGAAAACTTTAGTTATGAGCGGATGCGTAGCTCGAATTGGGATGGCATAGTGATTGGGGGCGCCACTGCTTCATCACTGCTTGAGCTGGGTGATCTGCATCTGTCGCCTTACCGCATTTACGCTCCAAAGCGCATAAATTCGCGAAAAACTGTTGCTAGTTTTGTGAAGAGGAAAATTGTTCGGGATGAGGTGGCTTTTGTGCAGGGGCTGCCTGTTACGCGTCCTGAGCGCATTGTGTTTGACCTTGTGTTAGATGATGAAGATCTCTCGCTGGTTGCTGATGTGCTTAGAGAAGCTTCCTACGTGAATCGCGATTTTGATTTTAAAAATCTGGCAAATTATCTGCGTGATTACTATTCTGCTAGCCAGGCCAAGGAAATATACGAAGGTCTGCTTGCAGATGCAGGCTTGTCGGAAGTTGTAGTTAGATGAATTTCATTATCGTAGTGCCTCTTGCCTTTAATCTACTATAAGGACTTTAATTAGTTATCGTTTGTGCCTTATTAAAGCCTTTTGTGGCGATTTCAGTAACTGTGGCTACGGCGTTTACTGTCGAGGTAAAGTCAATGTCCTTGGCGTAAGAATGCCTTAATTTGTAGTTTTCCCACTGACTTAAGAGTCCTGCATCTTTACGCATTTCCTTCAAAAGGGAATTGTATGATTTCATGACAGAAACACTATTTCGTTTCTTGCATGTGGCAAAAAGGGCGTTTCCTAGTGTTTCCTGATCTACTTTGTCTGCTCTCAGATGCCAGAGCTCATACACGTCATAGAAATCTCTGATTCGTGTGTTTGCGATACTTCTAGCAAGTATTGTTTCCAGCTTTTCCGCGAGTACTGTTTCTAGTGGATAGGCTAATACAGTCGAAGATCCTTCACTGAAAACAAAGGGGTAGTCGTAAACGATTGCTGATGGGGTAATCTTGTCTCCTGTTGTGACATCAACAGTTATTGATACGTCAAGAGGTGCATATTTTGCTTTTAAAAATACGCGAATTCCAGGATATTCATCTATTTCCCGTATGTCTGCAGTTCTAACTAACTCGAACTCTAGAGAGTCGTCGATTTCTATGGCGCAGATCTGTTTGAAAACTTCAGTGGCTTTTTCGTGTGTGAGTTCAAATCCGGTGACGGTTGTATCCAAGTCTTTCGTGGTGCGACGTTCCACCCCAATTAATGATCCGATAAGCATGCCTCCTTTAACAATAATGCTATCCCTCCAAATGGAACGAGAGATCCTGTCTATTAGCCGCTCCAACATGTAATTTTGCAGCATTAGCTGTGGTGATACTCCAGCTGCTTTTGCTTTGTTGTTTATGAGTGCCTTTAACTGCATTGCATTTTTAGTCTTCATAAAAGTACCTCCAGATACTTTCGGATTTTGTTTTTAGTGCCTAATACTTCCGCATATTCAAGCAGTTTGGGTAAGCTTCGAATACTTGAGGTTAGATAAGAACGAATTGCCGGGTTGAGTCTTTGGGTATCAGGACTGATAGTTCCTCTTAGCATGTCGCACAAGGTGCGCTCGGCGTCATATGTACGTACTTTATTTCCGTAAGGTGTCCCAATCTCTGTGATTCCTAGTTCGTGGAGACCTTCAGGTGAAGATTTAGTAATTATCTCAGATTTTTTAGCTACAGAAGTGTTGTACCCCTGAGGGAACGATAATGTAAGTTTTTCTGGGGCTTGATCGGAAAGTGATAGTAGATAAAGTGCAGTGTCGTGGGAAAACACCCCTCGTGCGAACCGGTGTTGTGTAACTACGTATTCGTCTTCCCAAGCTTCGGGTGTGCGATATAAGCCGCGTTCAACTTTGACTAGACGGCCTTCCTTCACGGCGCGAGTGAGTTCGCGTCGCTGGATGCTGCAGCTAGTGACGTTAGCTGTCGTAATGAATCCGTTGTTGGATTCTGCTATCTCTATCAAGCGGTCCGTTTTCTTACTCCTGAACAACTAAGCTATAGAATTAAAATTATTATAGCATCAATGTTCAAGTGGCTTTGACTACCTCGCAAGATGAAAGTCAGTATCACTCTGGCTAGATGAATTTGGGGGTGAGGCTGGTGGGGCAGACCTTGATTTGACTGGAGCCACTAGCGGCGTCGGGCATTACCCTGGACGCAAAGCAGCAGGCCAATGAGGGTGTTGCCAAAAAAAGATTAACATGTGAGTCAGTG
>ERZ773046.649-NODE-649-length-21762-cov-7.392224_pt1 | contig 21762 bp, 19 predicted proteins | sample MGYA00580634_ERZ773046 | MGnify/ENA primary metagenome ERZ773046 (study PRJEB29015, sample SAMEA2738127) | human oral metagenome | biome: human oral; feature: human-associated habitat; material: saliva | place: China | collected 2159 ... | reverse complement strand
CCTTTTACATTGCAAAAGGGCATCTTTTACAACACAAAAGACGCCCTTTTAAAAATCAATTAGGAAAATATTTCACAAAGAGAGCATTTATTCCTTTTGGGATTCACACACTATTAAGACCAAAGAGACCCATTAAGCAGATTCATTCACCGACTTCCCATCCTCTGAAAGTGCACATAAGAAGTTGTTAAAGTCTGCCAAAGTTGCAGTTTTTACAAATATAATAAGTAAATTTGTCAGTCAAATGAATACAACAGAACTACAAAGAATCAAACAAAGATATAACATTGTAGGTAACTGTGATGGGCTTAACAGAGCATTAGATGTTGCCCTTCAAGTTGCACCTACAGATTTATCAGTACTGATTATCGGCGAGAGTGGTGTCGGTAAGGAGATTATTCCCCGTATCATCCATGACAACTCGCCGCGTAAGAGAGAGAAATATTTCGCCATAAACTGCGGCTCTATCCCTGAAGGGACTATCGATAGTGAACTGTTCGGGCATGAGAAAGGCTCTTTCACAGGTGCTATTGGTGAAAGTGAGGGCTATTTTGGCATCGCCAACAAGGGAACAATCTTCCTTGATGAGGTTGGAGAATTACCCATGGCAACGCAAGCGCGACTGCTTCGTGTACTGGAAACAGGCGAATATATACGTGTTGGAGGACAAGAAATACGCAAGACTGATGTCCGGATTGTCGCTGCAACCAATGTAAACATGCGCAAAGCCATCAGTGAAGGTAAGTTCCGTGAGGATCTTTTTTACCGTTTGAACACTATTCCAATCCAAATACCACCACTCCGTGAGCGCGGTGAAGACATCATTTTACTCTTCCGTCTCTTCGCAATGCAGATGGCAGAGAAATACAGATTGCCTAAGATTACACTCACAGATGAAGCACGTCAGATACTTCTTCAGTATAAATGGCCTGGAAATGTACGCCAATTAAAGAACATAACAGAACAAATGTCTGTCTTAAGTGAGAAGCGCGAGATTGATGCAGACACCATATTGCACTTCATTCCACGTGATCAAGACAGCACACAATTGGCCCCCATACAGAACAATGGCGCTCATAGCTACGAGAGTGAGCGTAAGATTCTATATAAAATCCTCTATGAGTTACGTGGCAATGTCAGTGACTTGCGACGTGATCTGACCAATGTTCGCAAACAATTAGAGGAAAACAGACAACTCAACGGTGCAAACGGCTTCCAAGCAGCTGCACCAACAACGTCTAATTTACCATCTGCTCCGAGTAAACCAGGCGTCAGATCACCTGAACCTATCGAACATATAGTGGATGCGGAGGCGGAAGAAATATCCGAACCAGAGACCCTTAACCTTAACGACATAGGCAAACTTCTGGTTGAAAAGGCCTTAGAGCGTAATAACGGCAATAGGAAAAAGGCTGCACAAGAGCTTGGTATCAGTGACAGAACACTGTATCGACGCATCAAACAATACGGATTAGAAAACGATTAAGACAAGCAAAACAATAAGGAAAAACTTATCCCTCTATAGCCAAATATAAGATGAAGATAGGAAAAAACATAAATACAACACGCCATCTAACGTGGACCGTAACAGTCATCTGCCTGCTTCTGCTGGCTGCATGTAGCGTATCTTACAAGTTCAATGGCGCAAGTATAGATTATAATAAGGTACATACCATCCAGATTTCGGACTTCCCTATCCGCTCAACCTACGTTTGGGGACCTATGGGACCTATGTTTAACAACCAACTAAAAGACGTTTTTGCAAATCACACACGCCTCCAGCAGGTTAAACGTAATGGTGACTTAAAGATTGAAGGTGAGATAACCCAATACCAGCAACGTAACAAGAGCGTATCAAGTGAAGGCTACTCCGCACAGACAGAACTGTCTATCACTGTCAACGTACGCTTCACTAACAATACGAACCATAAAGAAGACTTTGAACGTCAGTTCACTGCTACATCAAGTTATGAGACAACCAGGAACCTGAACTCAGTACAAGAAGAGCTCGTAACACAGATGGTGAAAGACTTGACGGACCAGATTTTCAATGCAACAGTTGCTAATTGGTAAGCTATCCCACAACAACATCAACACTTATCAACACTAACTCAGCATATGGATATTGCCTATCTCATTAACCATCCAGAAAACCTGAACAAAGAAACTCTGTACGATTTACGGAGCCTGCTTGCTCTTTACCCCTACTATCAGCCAGCACGTATCCTCTTACTACAGAATCTCTTCCTGCTTCACGACCCTACATTCGACGAAGAATTGCGTCGTGCAGCGATGTATATAGCAGACCGTCAGATATTGTTCAACCTGGTAGAAGAAGCTCATTACCAGCTAATTCCACAACAAAAGCAGAAAGGTAACAATACACAAGAAGCTATAACAACAGATACTGAAGGCCTCAAAGCCAACGAAGACAGGACCACTTCCCTCATAGATGACTTCCTTGAGCAAATTCCAGAGGAGGAGATACCTGCAGATACACAAGTACATCGGAAGCCAACTCCAGCCGATGCAACTATAGACTACGTCGCTTATCTACTTGAAAGTGAGAATGAACAGAAACAAGAGACCATCCCTCAGCTGAAAGGCCAGGAACTTATAGATGACTTTATCAACAAAGAAAATGGTAAAATCACACTACAAGAAGAGACAGAATACGAACTTGAAGAAGCTGATTCTGCCGAAGAGGCTGAGAATGAGGATACTGGTTACTTCACAGAGACCCTTGCTAGGATTTATATTAAACAAGGAAGATATTCTAAAGCATTGGAAATTATTAAGCGATTAAATTTGGTTTATCCGAAAAAAAATCGTTACTTTGCAGACCAAATCCGTTTTTTAGAGAAACTGATAATAAACAATAGTAAAAAATAAAACAAGAAAAATGTACACGTTATTCGTTATTCTTATCGTGGTAGCATCACTCATGATGATCGGAATCGTATTGATTCAAGAGTCAAAGGGTGGTGGTCTCGCATCAAACTTCTCATCTTCTAATGCCATAATGGGAGTTCGCAAGACCACAGATTTCATCGAAAAGGCAACATGGGGATTAGCTATTGCCATGGTTGTCATCAGCGTAGCAAGTGCTTACGTAGCTCCTTCAGCAACAACTGATGAGAGTGTTATAGAGAAAGCAGCTACAGAAGGTAATACAACCAACCCTAATAACCTTCCTAACTTTGGTGCAAGTCAGCAGAAACAAGCTGCTCCTGCTGCACAGAAAGGTGGTGCAACACAGGCTCCAGCAGCCCCAGTAGCCCCAGCAAAGTAAAAGGATAAAATAAAAAAAGTACGGGAATTATTTGGTCAATTCATTTAAAACCCGTACCTTTGCACTCGCTTTTAAGCAATAACCAAACACGGTGGATGTAGTTCAGTTGGTTAGAGCGTCAGATTGTGGTTCTGAATGTCGTGGGTTCGAGTCCCACCCTCCACCCTCAAAAGGTAAGCGGAAGTTCAATAACTATTGGACTTCCGCTTTTTTTATGTCTATAAATCAAACTCTGAATAGAGGAGATAAACAGCTGCTATTGCTTACTTTGTATAGAGACAGTATCACCAATGACAACTATGGCTTGGTTGTTTGTAATTGGTTTTAAGGGCAGATGAGTGTTTTCTTGCATAACTATCCGAGTCGCTTCAATAAAGGGGAAGCTATTAAAATGCACAACAGGATAGAATTTAACGATACCAAGTGCTGTAAAATCTTCGAACCCTGGTGTCATTGAAAGATGATTATCCATCTTCGTTGCATACTTTATATCAGGAGCAAAGACCATAGCGCCTGCTGATTCTCCTATATATAGTTTCCCCTTTTCCACCTGTTCAACTATCAATCTATCGGTCCCTGTCCTTCGTAATTCCTGCATAAGAAAGAAGGTATTACCACCAGAGATATAGATACAGTCACAGTCTTTCAGCATTTTCTCTATCTGTTCACGCTCACATTGCGTAATTTCTAATTCTCTTATAGTCAATCCGAGGGAGACAAGAGCTTCCTTTCCTTCTTCCACATATTGATTAAAATCTTCATGAATACTTGCAGTTGGGATAAATGCGACAGTCTTTCCACGCAAAGAATTGTGGACACTCTGCGGCAAAAGGGCAGCTACCTCAGCAAAATATGAGCATAAAAAGATTTTCTTCATTACTATTTTACACTTTAAGGAACAAGATCTCGTTTCCTGATCTTCATACTATAAAAGGATTAAAGATGAGGAGAAGAGCCTTAAATATGGATTAGCATACTCATTATTCCATCCCTTTCAAATCTAACAACACAAAGATACGGATAATTTTTCTAAGTAAATAACATAATCAGTAAGATTCTAAACTAAAAGAGAATTGTGTAATTAGAATCTCTTCGCATCGCTTTATTCTTGTATATCAGACGATAAGTCTATAAAAAAAGGATGTCTGAAAAACCTTCAGACATCCTCTTTTATACTATTATATATATCCTAATTATTGCATATCATAGACCACTTGCATCAGCTTCTTACCCAAAGCGTCAGCTGCTTCCATAGTGTTTGCCTCGCTATAGACACGGATGATTGGTTCAGTATTCGACTTACGAAGATGAACCCAAGCCTCTGGGAAGTCGAGTTTAACACCATCAATGTCAGTAACCTGTACATCTTTCTCCTTGCCATAAAGCTCTTTCACGCGTACAAGGATAGCATCTACGTCTGTTTCAGGAGTAAGATCAATACGGTTCTTAGCAATGAAATACTCTGGGAAAGTCTTACGAAGCTCACTTGCCTTCAGTCCTTTCTGTGCTAAAGAACTCAAGAACAGAGCAATACCAACAAGAGCATCACGCCCGTAATGGCTCTCCGGATAGATTACTCCACCATTACCTTCTCCACCAATAACGGCACCAACTTCCTTCATCTTCGTTGTTACATTCACCTCACCAACGGCTGCTGCATAATACTTGCAACCATGTTTCTCGGTAACATCACGCAAAGCGCGAGTTGAAGAAAGGTTACTTACCGTGCTACCCTTCACATGGTCAAGGACATAATCAGCTACTGTGACGAGTGTATATTCCTCTCCATACATCTTACCGTCCTCCTGAATAAATGCCAAACGGTCTACATCCGGGTCTACAACGATACCTAAATCATATCCACCCTTAGCAACTTCATTCATAATACCTGTGAGATTCTTCTCAATAGGCTCTGGATTATGAGCGAAATCACCTGTTGGTTCTCCATTGAGGAACTTATATTCTACACCAAGACGGTCGAGAAGTTTGGGTAGGATGACACCACCGACAGAGTTAATAGAATCAACCACGACACGGAACTTACGCTTCTTGACAGCTTCAAGATCAAGTAATTCCAACCCCATCACGGCATCTATATGGCGCTGATCATACGAATCATCATCCGTATAGCTACCCAATCCGTCTACATCAGCATATTCGAAATCCTCGCGTGCTGCTATATCAAGAACCTCAGCACCATCAGCAGCTGTGAGAAACTCGCCCTCTTCATTCAGAAGCTTCAATGCATTCCAATGGCGAGGGTTGTGAGAAGCAGTGATAATAATACCTCCGTCAGCCCCACTCATGCGTACTGCCAACTCTGTTGTTGGTGTTGTTGCTAACCCAATGTTCACTACGTCTACACCAATCCCCATCAACGTACCACACACAACATTCTTAACCATTGGTCCAGAGATACGTGCATCACGTCCGACAACAATCTTCAACTTCTTTCCAGGGTGCTTACGAGCAATGAAAGTAGCGTAAGCTGAAGTAAACTTAACGATATCCAGCGGATTCAAAGTATCACCCGCACGACCTCCGATAGTACCACGGATGCCGGAAATTGATTTGATAAGTGTCATACTTAAATATGTTTAGAGAGAGTATAAAACCTCTCTGCAATTATCTTATAAGTTTCTTAGTGCTATAATCCACGCTGATAGGTGATGTCATAGGAGCAAGGATAAACACTCTGAGTTGCATTAATCTGTCCTTGTTGTGAAGGAACAATCAGCTTCACCTTCGCCAATTTTGAGGTAGGAGTAGTCAACCTTCCAAGATTTATATACTGTAAAGGAATCAACCAGCCTGCTGGAACAGACGTACTACGGTAAGCTTCATACATTACACTAGACTTTGGATCAAACGAAGCGGTATATGTTCCACTGGTATTAGTTACAGACATCTTATCAACTGTCTTACCAAAATAAAGAATAGAATTGGTCAACTGAAGTGTATCAGTAATCAAGTTATTCTCCGTAAAACGGCAAAGTACAGTAGCAGTCTCGCCTTTTTTTAGTGGTTCACCCGTCCCTTTATCAATTATTTGCATATAAACGCCAGAACTAGCAAATAGAACATATTGGTTCTTTGATACATCTGTAGTATTCCCTTGCTTCTCGAATTGCTCTTCACTGATAACCTTTATCCCATGCTTTACTATATAAGCATTGATTGCTTCGTTCTCTCGGTCTAACTGATCAGCGTATGTTTCAGTCTTATTACATGAGCTAAATGCAAGCACAACAGTTAATATTCCAAGGAGAAAACTTATCTTCTTCATTCTTTTTCACATTTTATTATATACCTTGCAAAGGTAAGAAAAGTATTTCAGAAAGTAAGAATAAGATATAAGAAAATACCTTAAATCACTTTTATAGCAGCAATTTCCTTATAAATGAGGATTGTCTGAACTATGCATCGTCCGTACCTTTGCAGCAAGAAATCTTAAAACAAAGCTACTTTCTTATGTTAAATGCTTTATTAATTGCCACCCTTAGCCTCAACGGGGCAACTGGAATCAACCCTGATTCATCGGCGAACAAGAACGTACCACTTGACGAAATTGTCGTTACAGACTTTAAACAGAACAAGAGAAACCTAACATCTACAGCCGTATCAACCATCAACGTGCAGCAGTTACATAACCAACAGATTGTGAATCTGAAGGAACTGACAGCAGTCATGCCTAACTTCTACATGCCTGATTATGGTTCATACGCCAACACACCCGTCTACATTCGTGGTATAGGAACCAAAAGTAAGGGATCTGCTGTGGGCTTTTATGTTGACGGTGTACCACATTTTGAATCGTCAGCATTCAATATTGACCTCAGCGACATTGCTGCCGTCAACGTATTCCGTGGTCCACAAGGGACCTTATACGGGCGAAACACCATTGCAGGTATTATCAATGTATATACCCATAACCCTCTTGACTATCAGCGAACACGTATAAAGGTGGGCTATGGAAGATACAATGACTTCATTGCTCAGGCTTCAAACTATGCAAAAATAAGTGAGAAGTTCGGCATATCGACAGCTGCTTCCTATCACCATAACGATGGAATGTTTACCAATCACTTCCTCAATGAGAAGGCAGATAAGCTCAATGAGGGCGAAGGACGTATTGGGTTATACTGGAGACCAACAACAAACTGGCTCTTACATCTCAATAGTACACTTACTTATAGTGAGCAGAATGGCTACCCATATGCACCTTATGACATTGTAAAAGACGAGCTGTTACCTATCAGTTATAATCGTAACAGCACATATAGAAGACTTATCTCATCAACAGGCCTCAATGCTCAATACGAGAATAATCATATAAGTTTCAATAGCCAGACATCCTATCAGTTCATAAAGTCACACCAAGGATTAGACCAAGACTTCACACCCCAGGACGTTTATTTCGTTGATAACAGCTATCACCAGAACATGTTATCACAGGAGCTGACACTGAAGTCGAACGATAAAGGACGCTATCAATGGATTATAGGACTGTTCGGAATGCTACTACATTCGAACCAGTTTGCTGAGACAAGCTACTTCACAAGAGACTCCTCTACACCAACAACCTATAAGAATCCAACAGCAGGATATGCCATTTATCACCAAAGTTCTTATAATATATGGAGAGGAATGTCGGCAACAGTTGGCCTACGTTTCGACTATGAACACGCCAAGACTACCTATAATCAAGATAAAACAACTCTCTCAACAGGTGTTACGACACATGCAAAGGACTTTGTTAGCAGTGCCAACTTCCGCCAGTTTACTCCTAAGTTCACACTTCAATACCTTACAAATAAAGACAATCTCTACTATATCAGTATCACTCGCGGATATAAACCAGGAGGTTTCAATACCATATTCAAGACTGATGCCGAACGAACTTACGACCCAGAATACAGCTGGAACTATGAAGTTGGAACACGTTTGAAGTTCCTTAACGGGCGATTGACTGCTGAAGCTGATCTCTTTTATATAGATTGGAGACACATGCAGACAACCTATACCGTTCCTGGTGTGGGTAATGTGATTGCTAATGCAGGTCATACTGACAGCAAAGGATTTGAGCTTTCATTGGCTTATCATCCTATAAAAAGCTTGCAACTTAACCTGAACTATGGTTATACCCATGCACGTTACTTGGAATACAAGAAGAGTGCAAGGGAGGATTTCTCGGGTAACAGACTCCCAATGGTACCCAACCACACGCTATCTCTCAATGGGACATACACCATTATGCCTGCAGGATGGTTTGATAAGATAGTCTTCAACACAGGTTTAACAGGACTCGGACGTATCTATTGGGCTGATGATAACATCGTCCGACAGAACTTCTATGCTACACTCAACGCTAAGGTAAGCCTCACAAAAGGCATATTTACATGGGAGGTATGGGGTAAAAACCTCACAGCAACGAACTATATGGCTTATGGATTCAAAGCTTCACAAGGCAATTATGCACAGAGAGGAAAGCCATTAACGTTCGGAACTGCGGTAAGTGTGTCTTTCTAAGGAGCTAAAAGAATTAAGATTGTTAAAACTTTGAGAGATGTTAAGGAGACAGAAGGAACCAGGGAGAGTTATGGGAAGTTATAATCCAACAGCGGAAATCCCATATATTAAAGGCAACAAGGACAATCTTTATAACCCCGGACTACCATACCTACTACTCCATACTACAACAGTATCGGCTTAAATACTCTAACTACTCAGGGCCACTTCAACCTCTCAAGGGCTCTTAAGCCTTTCAAAAACAAAAACATTATGAACGCTAAGAAACTAAGTTTAGGGACATTCTTCTGTCTTTACATAGCACAGATGGTACCATCTTCCTTCCTCATGACAGCCCTACAGGTCATCATGAGAGAGGGGAACTATAGCTTGGCAACGATAGGATTGCTGAATCTCGTCCGTCTTCCGTGGACTCTAAAGTTCTTATGGTCGCCCTTCGTCGACCGACATTGCATCACAGTGGGCGACTACAAACGCACAATCATAGCAACAGAGCTTATCTATGCCATTGCATTACTGGCTACAGGATTGCTCGATATACACTCTGAGATGATGCTTATCATCATCCTTGTCATTATCTCCATGCTTGCTTCAGCAACACAAGACATAGCTACGGATGCACTCGCCATCCTCTCCTTCAAGAAGACCGACCGCAGTATGCTCAACAGTATGCAGTCTATGGGAGCTTTCGGCGGTGCTGTCATCGGTAGTGGAATACTCCTCATAGCCTTGAAAAGCTATGGTTGGAGCACGGTAGTAACCTGTCTGGCAGCCTTTGTCTTGATGATGATTGTACCCTTAGTACTGAACAAACATATCACGATTGAGACTGAAAAGCCTACCAATCGTGCCACATGGACGGACATCTTCAAGTTCTTCAACCGAAAAGAAATACTCCCACAACTCGGCTTCTTAGTACTCTACTACATGGGAATCATTGGAATCCTCTCCATGATTCGCCCTTATCTCGTTGATAAAGGTTATGACATGAAGGAGATTGGCTTCCTGATGGGTATCGTCGGAACATCCGTTTCATTCGTCATGGCGTGGTTCTCAGGTGTACTTATTCGGCGTATCGGAATTCATAAGGCGCGCATTATCGTTGCAGCAATGATAATCCTTGCTCCAACTTACTTCCTTGCAACAACTTTCATGGAGTATAATAAAGTGACATTCCTCATCGGTCTCATGTATCTACAGGGCTGTTATGGTTTAGCAACCGTCGTTCTTTACACTACCTCCATGCAATGTGTCCGACCAGGAAGAGAAGGAACTGACTTCACCATACAGATAGTTATCAGCCATCTGACGGGTCTGCTCGTAGCCGTATTGGCAGGAAGCATTGCCCACCTCACAGGCTATCGCGGTCTTTACATAGCCGAAACAGCTGTTGCCATACTTAGTTTCTTCTACGTTCTGTTGGCGTTCAAACGCAATCACGCTTCTTAAAAAGATCCTATACCCCTGTATAGATACTCCTTGAGAACTCTTTATAAGATACTATCAAGGGACATATCAGAGATCTGATATGGGTGTAGACAAAGACGCCCACCCCCTTATGAAGAGACACAACATTCCCTTCCAACTGCTGAATATCACTCATTACTCATATTAAAGAATAAGCAGAGAAAACGAAATGTATATGTTTTACATTTTATTTTCTCTGTTTTTCTTTTGTTTTCCTCAGGGTTCTGTATTCTTTTTACACGTGTGTTATTATTTTATCTAAGCGTGATAATTAATTATCTAAGCGTGATAATACTTTATCTAAGTTGTGATAAAACTTTATCACGCTTAGATAATATAAAAACACACGTGTTCTGCAAATACAAAACAGGCACATAAAGACTACAGAAGACGCAGAAACAAAATGCAAAGACCGTATATGAGTGTACAGAATAAAGCACAGAAACCTGATAAGGGGGTACAACTTACTCTCTCAATGCGCAGAGTAGTTGCCATTGAAGGTTGCTCCATAAAGCATGATAGTGCAGCCAAAGAGAAATGGTTTTCCTATTGAAACGTCTCTCAGTAGTCCTTTAAAGCAATCATTCCTCACTCTACTCCTTCTTAATCTAAGCTTATTCACGAAGTGAACAATTGCATTCTAAGGTATATTCATCCTAGAAAACCCTTCCTTATACTCTATATTAGGTATTGTGTATCCAACATATTATCTATACTTTTGCAGTCTACATATATACAACTTTATTAGATTCAGAGATTACAATATGGTAAAAAGATTACATCATTCATTACTTCTTACAGGTATAGTACTGTGTACTTCCGTAACAACCGTACATGCCCAGACCGATACAAGCAAAGGAAACAGAGAGTCACAAGCAGACAGTGCAGCTCTGGACTCTATCCTTGCAGCACCTTATCTACACGAACAGACATTACAGACAGTAGAGGTTATCGGACGCAACGAGCAGTCATATAAGAACACAAACTCCTTCATTGGAACAAAGACAGAGACGCCATTGAAAGATATCCCACAGTCTATTGGCTACGTAACAAAGGAACTTGTGCGCGACCAAGGTGCAACAACAGTCAACGATGTGGTGAAGAACATCAGTGGTGTAAGCCCATATACCTTTTACAATGACTTCTCCATTCGAGGCTTCCGCACAACAGGTAACCGCAATTCAGGTAACCTCGTCAATGGTATGAGAGCACAGACAAGCCTCTGGAAGCAGCAGTCATTGGCCAATATCGAGCGTGTTGAAGTGATAAAAGGTCCTGCATCAGCCCTCTTCGGCAATGCTTCCCCAGGTGGTGTCATCAATCGTGTAACAAAGAAACCACTCCCTTATAACCGTAATACTGTATCCACAACGGTCGGGAGTTTCAACACATTGAATACCTATGCAGACTTTACTGGCCCGTTAGACAAGAGACATACTCTACTCTATCGACTAAACATTGGCTATGAACACACAGATTCTTACCGTGATCTGCAGGCAAATACGAATTACATCGTAGCCCCATCCTTCTCGTTCCTCCCAACAAAGAGAACGCGTTTCAACGTTGACATTGTCTATCAACGTACGGATGGAAAGGTTGACCGTGGGCAGCCTATCTTCGGAGACGGCGACCTTCACTCTGTTCCTATCAGCCGTTCACTCTCTGCAACGAACGATTATCTAAAAGAGAACCTTGTGAATATCACCCTTGGTGTGACACATAAGTTCACCGATAAGCTATCATTCAATGCTACTTATCTGAACTCCTCATACGACGAAGACCTGCGTGAACACAATCAAGCCAATGCTTATGTGAAACTTGCTGACGGTTCACAAAGTCCATCCCGTATCCTTATGCAGTGTCTTATACGCCAGCGCCACTTCCGTAACAATAGCTTTAATACCTACTTCAACTATGATGTGACGACAGGATCACTCCGTCATCGCATCCTTGTGGGTTACGATTACTTCCAGATGGCACAACAAGCAGGGTCTTCAGCAATGACCGCGGGTGGTTATCTACTGAAAGATGGAACAACAACGACTGTCTTCAAGCCTGCCAACATTGCCCGTTACGTGCTGGATACAGATGGAAATCCTAAGACAAACGTACCTTATTACGATCTGACAAGCAACGATAATAATATTGAACGTGACTATTCTAAATACGTCTTTGTCTCTACAGCCCTCACTCCTTACCTGCAATACTCTCACGGTATCTACCTACAAGAGCAGTTGGAGGCTGGTCCTGTGAAGCTACTCTTAGGCATTCGACAGGAATTCTTCACTGATGTGCTCAACTATAAGACCAATAATGAAACCCATACCACCCAACATGCCTTCATTCCACGTATCGGTGCGGTTGTCACTATCAATAAAAACCTGAACGTATATGGGACATGGGTGAAAGGATTTGAGCCACAGAGCGCATCAGTACAGGGTAATCCTAACGCTGGCGGACCATTCGATCCGGAGTATAGTCAGCTCTTGGAAGCTGGACTGAAAGGTGAATGGTTTGACAAACGACTTAGTACAACACTCTCTTTCTTCCATCTTCAGAAGCGCAACACACTCTATAATGCCAATGACCCAGCCAATCCTGAACGATTGGAACAAGTGGGAGAAGAGACTTCAAAGGGTATAGAGATGGACATTGCAGGCTTCATCCTCCCTAACTGGAGCATCGTTGCTAACTACGCTTACACGCATGCTGCTATCACCAAGACGGCTACTGACGCTGAGAAAGACTTTGGTATGCAGCGTCCTAATACGCCACGCAATGCCTTCAACATCTGGTCAAAGTATATAATAGAGACTGGAGTGTTGCATAACTTTGGCTTCGGACTGGGCTTGAATGCGGTAAGCAAACGCTACGGACAAGTAGGAAGACGCGCAAATACAGTTGTTTATCCAGGCTATGGGCTCCTGAATGCAGCTCTCTATTATCGTCTTCGTAAGCTTCAAGTACAACTGAACTTCGATAATATTATGAATAAAATCTACTGGGTTGGTGGTTATGATAAGCTTCGTTCCTTCCCAGGTGCACCACGAAATATTAAGGCTACAGTTACTTATCGGTTCTAAGACAGACGATACTTTAACTAGTTTGAACAAAAGAAAGGCTGAATCTCTTACTCGAGATTCAGCCTTTCTTGTCTATCTATAGGGGTAGTATTTCTATCAAAAGATGGCTCAATGCTTAACCAATCCGCTCTGCTAAATCCACAGCCTGCTTGATTCTATCACCCATACCGATACCATCTTTCAGATTACCAATGATGTGCAAACCGGGATAAGTATATTCAACAGTATCAATAGCACGAAGACGAATATCAGTCTCTGTCATATACTGCGGGATAGCATGGCTATGTCGATAGATACGAATAGCATCTGCCTGCGTTCCTTTAGGATAACCTAACATCGTATGAAGAGACGTATTGACAAGCTCTCTAAGCTCTTCATCAGTCTTATCAAGGTACTCTGGATGACGAGCACCGCCAATAAAGAATGCATAAGTGGCTCCTTCTTCTGGCGAACGACCCACGAAACAAGCAGAAGGCATAAGGATTCCCAACACTTTCTGTTGTTCTTTAGAAGGTACCAGTCCGCCAAACGCATTCCAATGTACGTTACCTGTATGCTTCATCCCTACCCCAATCTCTATCACTGGGGCATAATAAAGGTTGCTTAAATCATCAAGTTGCGCCTTAGGAAGGAAGGTTAATAAGTCGGGTAAACTATAGGCTGGACAAGTGGTAACAACCTGATCGGCAACAATAGTGTTCTCACCCCACGAAAGTTTCCACTTATCTCCTAATGGTTCTACACGCAAGTGCGCGCAACCTGTGGTAATCCTATCATCTCCTATAGTCTTTGCAAGTGCTGAAACAAGGCTTCTGAAACCACCACGTGTGGAGAAAACCTCCTTCGTCGCACGCTTATCTCTGTCGCTTTTAGGTGCCTTAGCAAGTGTCATAGCCCCTTTAATAAAACTCCCGTAATGCTGTTCCAAGTTATAAAGCTTAGGCAATGCAAGACGAGTTGGCAACTTGTAAGGGTCTCCAGCATACACACCTGAGAGGAAAGGGTCGACAGCATAGTCTACAAATGAGCGTCCCAATCGTCGTTCAGCCAGTGCACCTACACTCTCATTGGGGTCAGTTCCCTTTCTACGCCATGGTTCACCAAGGATACGGAACTTATCTTTTAGAGTGAAGAGAGGGGTTGTCACTGCACTCCAAAGCCCGGAAGGCAATGCACAAAAGTGTCCATCTTTCCATATCAAACGGCATTCTGCAGAAGACTGTGCCACCTCCAGCGTGCATTTATCGCCTAACATATCGAAGAGTTCAGCCACTTCAGGATACTTAATAGTACCCGTACTTGGACCTTGTTCCATGATAAACCCATCAAAATCCTCTGTTTGCATGAGTCCACCGATACGTTCTGTAGCTTCCAACACCTCTACATCCTGCCCTTTATGGCGCAAATGAGCAGCACAAGTAAGACCTGTCAGCCCCGCTCCAATAACTATTATCTTTCGTTGTCGTTCCATATTGTTATATTCCCCAGTATGCCTTATCTTCCAGTCTATTTCCGAATAGAAAGAGATAGAGGATAAATCATCTATATAGGCTTCGAAAACTTCTTATCCGTATTAACCATCATTGGATCAAGTGTAGCAGCTACTGTGCGCACGAAAGGATTGCCTTCACCTGTCATTTCCAAGGTATGAGTCGTGAGATGGAGTATCCCATCCGCTTCCATCTCACGCAATCGGGGCTCATCATAGTGTATGGCAGCCTTCACTTCATCCACAGTGAGCGACAATTCTTCTGCCAATTGTGCCCAGTCAATATGATAGTTACACATCAGAGTCTCTATCACTTCCCGTGCAATCTGTTCTTGTTGAGTAAGTTGATATCCCTTTCTTATTGCCAACTTACCTGCTAATACGTCAGAGACATACTCCTCTATAGACTTCGTATTCTGTGCATAAGCTGTTTCCAACTGGCTGATTCCTGTCACACCAAAGGCATATACCTGCCCCGTTGTACGTCGGGTGCAATATCCTTGGAAGTTACGATGCAGACGATGTGTCGTGACTGCCTCAGCCAACTCGTCACTTGGGAGAACAAAATGGTCGAGTCCTACACTCTGATAACCTGCTGCATGCAACACCTCCTTGGCTCTTTGGAACATCAAAGCCTTCTCGTCAGCTGATGGTAATCCTGCTTTCTCCAATATCATCTGCCGCTTAAATATCCACGGACAATGACCATAACTGAACGTTGTAACGCGATCGGGATGTAATTCTGCAGCCTTTTCGATAGTATGTTGGAAGCTATCTGCTGTCTGAAGAGGTAAGCCAAAGAGGAAATCCATATTGATACTTGCTCCTGAAGAACGCAGGATTTGCATGATATCTTCCATTGGTAGCTCTGAAGGAGTACGATTAACAAGCTTCAGAACCTCAAGATTAAAATCCTGTACACCGATACTAAAACGGTTGAAATGAGCCTCAACAAGTCCTTGCCAATCCTCTTTTGTCAAATAACCGGGATGACATTCAATCGCAATCTCGGGCTTTGCTATCGTATCAAACAAAGAGAGTAAATGCTCATTCAGCTCTTTCAGAGCACTAACAGGCATTGCTGTCGGGCTACCTCCTCCATAATGAATCTGAGATATACGCCGATTACGGTCTAAATGAGCAACAACGAGGTCAATCTCCTTATGTAATGCATCAACATATTCCCTCACTTGCGCCTCTTTCTGCATTGGATAAGAATTACAACCACAGTAATGGCACAGCCGACGACAGTAAGGCATGTGGAAATAAAAGGACTGGTTATTATTCCGTGCTTTGTTACTAAGCTCTACATCCTGCAAATATTCCTCCTCAGTAAAGGTACGAAAGAAATTAGCAGGCGGATAGCTTGTGTATCGCGGGACGGACACATTATATTTATCAATCAGTTCTTGCTTCATCAATACGAAATAAATTACAGGACAAAGGTACAGAGTTCACATCGCACAGACAATCCTCATTTATTAGGAAAACAACCTACTCTTCAATCTTCTTAATTACTCTACAAGGATTACCAGCTGCCAAGACTCCACTTGGAATGTCATGTGTAACCACAGAACCTGCACCTATTGTGGTGTTATCACCTATCGTAACACCTGGTACGACCGTAACATTACCTCCTATCCATACATTATTACCGACATGAATGGGAAGTGCATACTCTAGCTTCTTATTACGTTGCTCAACATTCAGTGGATGTCCTGCTGTATAAAAAGAGCAATTAGGAGCAATAAAAACATTATCTCCAAACGTCACCTTAGCTTCATCAAGGATGACACAGTTGGTATTAGCAAAGAAATTATCGCCCACTTCAATGTTATAACCATAGTCACAAAAGAATGGAGCTACTATAAACATACTCTTCCCTGTCTTACCAAACAACTTCCGAAGACGCTCCATACGCTCTTCACGACGTGATGGAGGGATTTGATTAATCTCAAAACACTCATTCTCACAATAATAAAGTTCTTTCAAAACTTCTGTATTGTCAGCTTGATAAAGCATTCCTTGCTGTTGCTTTTCTTTTTCCGTCATACGTTCCACCCTTATAGTTTATGCAGGCAAAGGTACGGGTTTTATTCCATAGAAGGAGAGGATAACATGCACGAAAAGAAGAATTTAATGAAGAAAAGAACAAGTTATATCAATATTTTTGTATTTTTGTAGCGAAGACCTAATTGTATAATAAAAGATAGAAATTATGAACACAGTAACCTATGAATTCATATTAAGACTATTTATTGCCGCCATGCTAGGTGGTGCCATTGGCCTTGAGCGCGAATATAGAGCGAAGGAAGCTGGATTCAGAACCCATTTCCTCGTTGCATTAGGCAGCGGTTTGTTTATGGTTCTGTCACAATTCGGATTCACTGATGCACTGAACCTCCACCAACAGGTATCACTTGACCCCAGTCGTATTGCCTCACAGGTAGTGACAGGTATTGGTTTTATTGGTGCAGGAACAATTATCTTCCAGAAACATGTGGTACGTGGACTCACCACAGCAGCTGGTTTGTGGGTAACATCAGCCATCGGTATGACTGCAGGAGCTGGCATGTACGTACTATCCATAGCAGCAACTGTCCTTGTTTTGCTTTGCTTAGAGGCACTGAATTTTATCCTTCAGCACTTCGGAACACGGAACATCAATGTGACATTCAGTACTCCAGAGAAAGAAAACATACAGGCAGTATTGGAACAATTGCGTGAGAGAGGCGTTACAATATACTCTTATGAGATGCAGCGCAAAGACACCTCGGAGGGACATTACTATGTGGTTACGATGGAGATGAAACTAAAACGCAGCCACTATCAGAGTGAATTACTCAACTTTATGGCTGACTTTAAGGGTGTAACTGTAGAGACAATGGAATAAGAAAGAGTATCTTATAGAAAATTACAAAGGCTTTGTAGAAAGATTACAAGGCGCTTGTAATATCATTACAAAGGCTTTGTAGAACTATTACAAAGCCTTTGTAATTTTATGTAATACCATCAATAGAAGGGTAATCAACTGATCATCAAGAAACAAAAGGGCCTATAATGACAGTTGATAAGCCTGTCGTTGACTACCGCCCTCAAGATAGATAATACCACAATAATTGAATCCCAACCGCTTCAATGCAGCTTGCATAGGAAGGTTATCGGCATGAGTATCAATTCGAATGGTAGAGGTAAGTGACAAACAATAGGCTATGATATCAGACATAACACCATGAACACCCTCTATTGAAGCGACACGGTGAATGACATAATAAGGTTGTTCATCCAACCATCGACCTCCTTCTATATAAGAATAGGTGGGCTCTGGCCCCGCTAAAAGAGCAAATGTAGCAATGGGAGTATCATTTTCGCAAAGCAAATAAGAGGCTCCTTGAGCGATATCCCTCTCTATAGTCTGACGAGAAGGATGCTTATCCGACCACTGATTAACGTTGCCTGCAGCAATCATTTTTGCCCTCCCCTGTCGTATAAAATCCATGATTAAGGAAACATCATTAGCAGTTGCCTTTCGAATCGTACGCCCATAAGAGAGAATAGCAGAATCTCTTTGTTTCATAAAGTAATCTCCTTTTATAAGATGTTAAGACAAAAGTACAAAGAAAGTACTGAAAATAATTGCGAATGAGGAAATTAATATGTATTTTTGTCCGCAGTATCAAATACTAACTTCTAAAACCTATAACAATGGAAAATAACCTTTTCAGAAATTCAGCCAATAGACTGGAAGCTCATTTGGGCAAGAATGTACATGACTTTACTAAAGATGACATCAAACAAGTTGTCAATGACTTGAACATCAAGATGGTAAATTTCATGTATCCTGCTGGTGACGGACGGTTAAAGACTTTGAACTTCATGCTTCACACACCTGACTATCTGGAGACAATCCTTACCAGTGGTGAGCGTGTTGACGGTTCTTCACTCTTCAGCTTCATCGCTGCAGGAAGCAGTGACCTCTATGTAATGCCACGCTTCTCTACAGCTTTCATCGATCCATTCTCTGAGATTCCAACTCTTTGCATGCTCTGTTCGTTCTTCGATCGTGATGGCAATCCTCTAGCTTCATCACCAGAACATACACTTTGCAAGGCTATGGCAGCTTTCAAGAAGGTAACTGGTATGGAGTTCCATGCCATGGGTGAGCTGGAATACTATGTAATACGTGAAGACGAAGGGGTGTTCCCAGCAGATGATCAGCATGGTTATCATGAGAGTTCTCCTTTTGCCAAAGGAAACGATTTCCGTATGCGCGCTATGCAGTTGATTGCTGAATGCGGTGGTAAAATTAAATATGGACACTCTGAAGTAGGTAACTTTATTGAAAACGGACGCTGCTATGAGCAGAATGAGATTGAGTTCCTACCTGTTCCAGCCAATGAGTGTGCAGAACAATTGCTTATTGCTAAATGGATCATCCGTAGTCTTGGCTATGAAGAAGGACTTGATGTTACCTTCGCTCCAAAGATCACTGTTGGTAAAGCTGGCTCTGGTATGCACATCCACATGCGTATCATGAAGGACGGAAAGAACATGATGCTCGAGGGTGGTAAGCTGTCTAAGGACGCTCGTAAGGCTATTGCTGGTATGATGGACTTGGCTGAAAGTATCACAGCTTTCGGTAATAAGAACCCTACATCTTACTTCCGTCTCGTTCCACATCAGGAAGCTCCAACGAATGTTTGCTGGGGTATGAGCAACCGTTCTGTACTCGTACGCGTCCCATTAGGCTGGACTTCAGGTGAAGATATGTGCCATAAGGCAAACGAGAAAGAGCCATTGACTGAGCGTGATTACTCTGGTAAGCAGACAGTTGAGATGCGTTCACCAGATGCTTCGGCTGACATCTATCAGCTCCTGGCAGGTCTTTGTGTAGCTTGTCGTCATGGATTTGAAATGGCAAATGCTGAGGCAGAGGCTGAAAGAACATTTGCTGACGGTGATATCCACGATCCAAAGAATGCCGAACGATATGCTACATTGGCTCAACTGCCTGATAGCTGTGCAGCATCAGCTGACTGCTTGGAACGTCAGCGCAAGGTTTATGAAGAGTATGATGTCTTCTCTCCTGCTATGATTGACGGTATCATCAAACAGCTTCGTGCCTTCAACGACCGCACTTTGCGCCAGGAAATTGAAGGAAAGGAAATGTTGATGGAGAAACTTGTTCGTCAGTATTATCACTGCGGATAATATTTCAAGAAGTTAAAGAGCTTAGGGGGAGTTAAGAAAGTTAAAGGACAATAGCCTTAAAGACATTCATCAGGATATTTGTCTACTAACTTACTTAACTCCCCCAATCTTCTTTAATTTCCTTTTTATATAGAATTATGCCAGCAAATAAAAGGATCTGGACTAGTACTCTACTGACTTTAACGACTTAACTATTAGATTCTCTTTTACCATCTAAAAAACTTTTATTCCGAGAAAAAGGCGTATCTTTGCAGATAATCTGAACATTGAAGAATGGATAAGAACACAAAAGACTTAAAGATAGCTGTTGCTGGGACTGGTTACGTTGGTCTTAGTATTGCTACGTTACTAAGTCAACACCATCAAGTAACGGCTGTTGACGTAGTAAAAGATAAGGTGGAACTAATTAATAACCGTCGTTCACCGATTCAAGATGATTATATTGAACAATATTTGGCAGAGAAAGAACTGAATCTTACAGCTACTATGGATGCTGAAGCAGCGTATCAAGATGCAGACTTTATTGTTATTGCCACGCCAACGAACTATGACCCTGTAAAGAATTACTTTGATACACGCCATGTTGAAGAGGTGATTGAAGTGGTAATGAAGGTGAATCCGGAGGCTATTATGGTAATTAAATCCACTATACCTGTAGGCTATACGGAAAATATTAGAGCTAAATACAACTGTCATAATATCCTCTTTGCACCAGAGTTCCTACGTGAGAGCAAAGCACTCTATGACAATCTCTACCCAAGTCGTATCATAGTTGGACGACCAGAAGGCGACAAACGACTCGATGATGCTGCTCATCTCTTTGCGCAACTACTGCAAGAAGGAGCTATAAAGGGGAATATTCCTACCCTATTCATGGGTCTTACCGAAGCAGAAGCAGTAAAACTCTTTGCCAATACATACCTTGCATTGCGCGTAAGCTACTTCAATGAATTGGATACTTACGCTGAAGTGAAAGGTCTAGATACATCCAATATCATACAAGGTGTTTGCCTTGACCCCCGAATTGGCTCTTTCTATAACAATCCTTCCTTTGGTTATGGTGGCTATTGCCTGCCAAAAGACACGAAACAGCTGCTTGCCAACTATGCAGATGTACCAGAGAACCTGATTCAGGCAATTGTAGAAAGTAACCGTACACGTAAGGATTTCATTGCTGATCAGGTATTACATACGGCTGGTTACTATGACTATAATGACCGTGGAGACTATAATCCAGCAGAGGAGAAAGAATGTGTTATCGGTGTTTACCGCCTTACAATGAAATCTAACAGCGATAACTTCCGTCAGAGTTCCATACAAGGAGTAATGAAACGCATCAAGGCTAAAGGTGCACAAGTTATCATCTATGAACCTACATTAGAAGATGGTGCGACATTCTTTGGTAGCCTTGTTGTTAATAACCTTGCTGATTTCAAGTGTCGTTGCCATGCTATCATTGCCAATCGATACGATAAATGCCTGGATGATGTAAAGGATAAGGTATACACAAGAGATATTTTCAGAAGGGATTAATCCCCCCTTCACCTTTTAAAATGAGGCTGTGCCAAATTAAAAAGAGGGTGTGTCAAAATTGACACATCCTCTTTTCTTTTATATAAACACTGTAGTTTATAACACTAAAAGGGCTTATCTCACGACAAGCCCATTTATAATACAAAAACATTATGAAA
>ERZ773046.642-NODE-642-length-21993-cov-46.844699_pt1 | contig 21993 bp, 13 predicted proteins | sample MGYA00580634_ERZ773046 | MGnify/ENA primary metagenome ERZ773046 (study PRJEB29015, sample SAMEA2738127) | human oral metagenome | biome: human oral; feature: human-associated habitat; material: saliva | place: China | collected 2159 ... | reverse complement strand
TTAACTCTTCGTTCGATTCTCTTATCTCCTCCGAGGGAGTCAAATATGTTGTTTAGTTGCATATACAAAGATACTGAAAAAACCATGACATACGCAAGTATTTTACTGAGTATCAATGTATTATGATATTAAAAAGATGTATAGAAAGAGTAACCCTACGGGGGAGGGGGTTGGGGGTGGGGCCAGTTGGGACTACTATTGTTCTGCAGTTTTGTTCTTTTATTATAGTTCTTACAGTAAGCTCTCACCAAATATCGCGTTCTTAATATCCTTCTCGTGTTCGAAGACGAAGCGGGCAACGATGGCACTCAGTAGGGCTGTTGAAGGGAGCTTCACACTCGTAGCAGACTTCAGACGGTCGAGGACACCCTTGAGATCGGAGTCGATATAGACCGTGGCCAGACGAGAGTCGCGTGCCTTATAGTCGCGTGCCAGGTCGAGGAAAATCTGCCAACTGTCCTCACCGCTATCCTTTGCGAGTGAATACTCACGTGCGAGCTGTCGGCCCTCAGCCTTTGGTAGCTTCTTCGCAGCCGGTGCGGTGCGGTCCTTGCGGTCGACTGCTTCCTGCTTGGGCTCTACCCGACGGAACGGACTTGTAGGTGCCGTTGGTGCTGCTGCTGGCTCATCAACATCTGCAATAGCTTCAGCATACTCCTCTGGCTGCTGTTCCTCAACCTGAGAACGCACCTCCTGCTCAACGTTGTTCGTATCATACTGTACAGGCTCGTCTGCCTCCTGCTCATCCATCGCCGTCTCTTCTGAATTAGTAATAGGATTTGGTCGTGGTCCTTTCTGTACCCTATGCGCCAAGTCGGTCATCGCACCTGGCATCACCACCATTGTTTTCTTCTTCTTAGCCATTGTATCTTTGTTTCTTTGTTTTTACTTTGTTATATATAAACGTGGACTTATCATTTCCTTCTTTTGATACGTCCTTTCGTCATCCTCTCTCCCCTATCGCGCCCTCACGAAGTCTTCTCAGTTAACATCGTTTGTCCAAACAACTTTATTAGACCTTATTTATCCAACCAATTTTATCCAACTTCATCCCGTTAGGCACTCCCCCTCTTTCGGAGGGGGCTGGGGGGAGGTTTTTATTTCATCCTCCTCAGCATATAATCAAACGCCTTTTTAACAGCGTCGCGTTGCGTACCCAGCAGTTCGAAGGTGTTTGTGCGCTTCAGTGTTGCACGGCTATTGACGACAGGTGTGACAAGTCCGAAATTACCAAACACCTCATCTGTTCGCCGCCACATCTCCTGCTCCTCAGCCGTACCGATACGTGGGTCGATGCGGTTGGGGACGAAGAAGAGCTTGGCTGACATCTGTGGGTTATGCTCGCGTAGCACGTTAAGCACCTGCACGAAGACGCCCGTTGAGTCCAGCGCCTTGTCCTCGTATTCGTAAGGACAGACGATGTAGTCGGCCCCCACGAAGAGTGGTGCTAAACCGTCTTCGCTGATGTTACCAGGCGAGTCGAATAGTACGTAGCCCTCTACCTGAGAAGCTGAATCAACCAATGACTGCATAGTCTCGACATCTGTCACGTCGAAGTCTTGCACATTGTAAGGCTCTTCTTCACCCTCGTAGATGAGCTTGTCCTTCCGACGCTGCATCAGAATAGTCTTCTGCAAGTCGGTATCAATGATACAAACGTCCCTACCCTTTGCAGCAAGATAGTTGGCAAAGAGTATACACAACGTGCTCTTCCCTACTCCACCCTTCTGATTTGCGAAAACGATCTTCTTATTCTTCATTGTTTATATATTTATGTTTTTAATTTTTTCCGTACTTGTCTATTTACGTATCTATGCTTTCGAATATTTATATTTTAGCTCTTTAAGCTATTTACGTATATATATTTCAATCGGATTACATATCTGTCTTGTCACTCTTCGATGTTTTGTATCTCCCAAGCCAACCTCGAGGCTCATGTTGCCTAACGTGGACAAAGAAAGCTCCTTTTTATGGTTTATATCCTTAAGAACGGCCATCTGAGGCCTTATTGCCTCTCTTTTGCGCTTTTCAGGCTACATTATTAGAAGCTGTTAGGCTATCTTTTTATTAGCCTTATTGGCCCAATACGGCACATTAAGCCTATATTCAAGGATAAATCAAAGCTAATAAGCATTCTTCTCCTTACTTTTTGTCACATCTACCCACCTTTAACCCCTCTCATTTTGTCGATTTTCTCAACCACTCGTGTCCCTTCCCACAAATACTCAAATTATGAGCCTCTTTTATTGAAGATTTCCTATACTATCATCATCGAGCTCCATCAAGAGTGGGGTAGGGGAGGGGCAAAAATGCGATTAGGTCCTACTACCTTATTAATAATGAGCGTTCTGTTAGTCTGCTGCAACCATTGTTCTGCGCAGAAGGCAGTAAGGTGCTAAGCCAAGAACAAAGCTAAAGATAGAAACAATCGTACCGTAGGTCGTTATCTGGTCCATCGTAACACCGCCCACATTATTATATATATAGCCGTAAACCATGTTGGCGAGCGAAATTGCCACGTCACATCCTATCAAAGAAGCACCGTAAAGACGGATTCTCCCAGCATATTTAACCATTAATTGGATACAGAGGATGAGGTTGGTAACGAAGAGTACAAGGCCACAGGCAATTGAGAACATTGAGAACTTACTTAAGGCTGCTCCCGATATCCCGCTGCTCATCTCCTCAGGCGTGCATAAGAACATAGGGAGATTGGATGCGGCAGCCATCAAGAACGTTAGGACCATCACAACGATGACCGCTAATTGTGCAGTGAAATGCTTGTTACGACTCAAACACCTGCGGAACACCTCCAACATTGTTAACTTTGTCGCAAGTAGTGCTGCGGCTTCTATCACTTGAATCATGGAGCTACTCTGAAAAGTGGCAAAGGCCTGAGTGATCACTCCCTGACCCTCATTGGGTGCCGAAGTCCAGTTGTCTATCAAACTGAGACCACTAAAAGCAAGGTATAAACCCATACTCCAATTCAGTACTTCACCCGCCTTAGATGAAACCGAAAAAGTACCTAATTTCATATATAATTATATTAAAATAGATTCAAACAAATACACACATAATGATGTGGTTATATTTTTATACTTGCAAATATACGCCTAATTATTGAAAGAAACAAATACATCTAAACATTTTTAATGAGAAAAATAAAAAGACAAGTAGGCATAAATACAATAAAATAAATACTCTTTTAAGTCTTAATCTTTATATATATTTATGTAGTTACACATCTAATAAATATACAAAATTGTCGATTAAAAACTAACAACACGTTAGGGAATACTCAAAAAGATACTCATTAAGAAAAGTATATTTATATATTTACTTGTTTACAAACATATATCCTGCAACTGAAATAGATATATATTTAATTACATGTATAATAGTATAATCAGTCATATACATAAATAAAGAAACAGCTATATACGTATTTAAGGAAAAAAAAGGCTATCAAGAGCGGATAAAGAGAAATCCTCCCTTACGAGTTATGAGCATTCCGAATGATGAAAACTGAGAACAAAGAGACTATAAGAATGGAAGACCAAAGTAGAACGAAAGGGCTAGATTAGCGATAGAATGGGGTAAAAATACATTCACATATATAGATGAATATATAAAAATACAGAATACTCTAAATCAGAGAGTAATAACTAATTATCTCTAAAAAAACAATGTAAAGCGGTCGTAAAAATACAAGATTCTAACAAAGAAAAACAGCAATTTTAAGCGATTTCATCGAACTAAATAGAAAATAAAGACCGTAACGAGGAAGTTAGCAAACAAACATCTATAACAAAACCTATATCTCATAATAAAAGAAAGAAATAAAGATATAAATAGTGATTTAGATATATATATACAATTCTTATATTCAACTGTTTACAAGGGATATACTGTGAAAAACGTAGGAAACGGATGAAAAGAAACAAAAACGCTTTAGAACAGAGACTAAGAGATCCCTCTCCAAATTACAGTAAATGCGAAAAGTGGAGCGATGAAACCATGAAAAGAGACAAAACGTGGAACGACAAAAACAAAAGTAGGGGAGGGTGGAGAAGCAACTCAGAGCGTCTTGAAAAGAAAGAACACCTATCTTATGAAGAAAAAACAAATCCAAATGCATAAAAAAGGACGTAAAAAGAACGAAGTAATGAGTAATATTTTGTACGTAATAAAAGTAAATATTTGTTTATATGTATATATATTAACTGTAAATGAAATTTATATTTTGTAGCTTAATATGTATTTATATAGTTAATTAAACATCGCAATAAATATACTATTACGTATTTATATATTTACTGAACATAAACCATTAAATACAATAATCTATACTTATATAAATAGTGATTTATATTATTAAACAATAAAACAAAAGTCTACTTACATAAATAAAAAGCAAAAGTAAAAACAAAGTAAGTAAACAAGCAAATCATTAAAGGACTAAAAGTATTTTTATATACTTAGATAATAACGTGAAAATATGTACAGATAAAGACATAAATAAATGGTTTTGTAATAGACAATAGGAATAGAATAGACAAAAAAAACAAGGTCAACACTTGACGAAAATATGCTTTCGCAGACGAGAAATAACAAGAAAAAGCAACGATGAGAAAGTGCGACAAAAAAGTGAAAAAGGGACAGAGTAAGAGGAGACAGAGTAACAAAGGAAACAGTAACGATGGTAGGGTGGGGAGGTGAAAGAGTGGATAAAAAGAAGACAGAATAACAGAGAGAACAGTTATAACGGGTGAAAAGGAGAGGAAAAGGCTGCTTAAAGAGAAGACAGAATAACAGAGTGGACAGTAGTAAAGGGTGAGATGGATAGGAAAAAAGCTACTTAAAGAAAAGACAGAAAAACAGAGGGAACACATGTAAAGGGTGAAATGGATGGAAAAAAGATAGCTTAAAGAGGAGACAGAATAACAGAGGAGACATTTGTAATGGGTGAAATGAAAAAGGGAAAAGGCAGCTTAAAAAAAAGACAGAATAACAGAGGGAACAGTTGTGACGGGTGAAATGAATAGGAAAAAGGCTGCTTAAAAAAGAGACAGAATAACAGAGGGAACAGTTGTGACGGGTGAGATGGATAGGAAAAAGGCTGCTTAAAAAGAAGACAGAATAACAGGGGGAACAGTTGTAACGGGTGAGATGGATAGGAAAAAGGCAACTTAAAAAGGAGACAGGATAACAGAAGGAACAGTTGTAACGGGTGAGAAGGATAAGAAAAAGGCAGCTTAAAAAAGAGACAGAATAACAGGGGGAACAGTAGTAACGGGTGGGATGGATAGGAAAAAGGCAGCTTAAAAAAGGGATAGAATAACTCTAAATACCTCTGTCAGCTCTTTGGATGCACAAAAATCTGTACTAATTGACGAGACAAAAACGAGTAATTATTTATGAGATAATAAACAAGAAAAGGGCTGAACATTTCCTTCTCTCACAGAGTTCACAAATCAACAGAATTGACAGAGCGCTTGTACATAACACTAAAAAAGGCAGAAATCACAGAGACTAAAGGACTGTGGGAGGAATAAAAATACTTGAATAAACAGAACAATGTGATGACCTGTATAATGATGGATTATCTTTTACACAACAGAAAGAGTGTTCTACGCTCGTTAGGAATGTATAAAATCATTCTTGGGGGTTGTTCACGTAAACAAAAATCGGGAATGTGCGGCGAAAGAAAGATAGCTAAACGATAACATAAATGAATACTTGAGCATGAGAAATAATAAACTAAATAAGACGTGCATGTACCTCGATCGAGTAGTAATGAAACCGATTTGCTTACAATCAAACAACTTACAAAAGCGAAAAGAATCATTACAATATGTCGATTAAAGTTACTCCATTGATAGACGTAATCACCTCGAAGAAATAAACATATAACTCACAAGAAATCAAACAATTACAGAGAGTATTGAAGAGGACGCCCCTCTTGATAGAAGAAAGGCCCCTTCAATACGCAAGAAAGGCATATTCTCGAACGTTGAAAGGCATGTTCTTAAATCAAGAGAAACGCATGGAAAGATTGAGAGGAGTAAAAATATTGACAAAGAGTAAAAGGGTGAAGAGGAGAAAAGGGTGAGGGGAACTCATTTTGTGAACTCGTTTTGTGAACAAAATTCTGTAATACAATGTAAGAGAAAGGAATATAAGACTCTCGTGGAAATATTAATCTCACACTGAGTTCACAAATGAACAGAATTTACAGAGGGCTTGTACAGAACACTAAAAAGGACAGAAATCACAGAGACAAAAGGACTGTGGGAGGAAAAAAATACTTGAATAAACAGAACAATGTGATGACTCGTATAATAATGGATTATCTTTTACACAACAGAAAGAATGTTTTACGCTCGTTAGATATGTATAAAATCATTCTTGGGGGTTGTTCACGTAAACAAAAATCGGGAATGTGCGGCGAAAAAAAAATAACTGAACGATAACAAAAATAAATACTTAAGCATGAGAAATAATAAACTAAATAAAACATGCATGTACCTCAATCGAGTAGTAAAGAAATCGATTAGCTTACAATCAAACAACTTACAAAAGCGGAAAGAATCATTACATTATTTCGATTAAAGCAAATTCATTGAGAGACGTAATTACCTCGAAGGAATAAGCATATAACTCGCAAGAAATCAAACAATTACAAAGAGTATTGAAGAGGACGTCCCTCTTGATACAAGAAAGGCCCCGTCAATACGCAAGAAAGGCATATTCTCGAACGTTGAAAGGCATGTTCTTAAATCAAGAGAAACGCATGGAAAGATTGAGAGGAGTAAAAATATTGACAAAGAGTAAAAGGGTGAAGGAGAGAAAAGGGTGGGAGGAAGGAGTACCGAGATAACACTATATCACAGTAGACCCCTCCCCCGTCCCCAGCAGGCCCCTCCCCCGTCCCCTCCCCCGGAGGGAAGGGGAGTGATCACCGAGATACCCATGTGAGCTGGATGTAGGCTGCTTGTTGCCCCTTATCGGTATCTACGATAGCTGAAACGCTCTGTGTTTTCTGTATGCCGGAGGCGTTCTGTGAGTTCGAAACTGTACGCAAATGGGTTCTGTTAAATCTGTGAGTTCTGTGAGAGAAAAAAATATCCTTCGTGAAAGAAAAAACTCCCCAGCGAATCTCATAGACATTTTCTCATCAAGAGGGTGCGTTCTATTTCTCACAGAAGAACACAGAAGAACAGAACACACAAAGGCCCATAAAGATAGCGGCCCCTCCCCCGACCCCTCCCCCGGAGGGAAGGGGAGTGATCACCGAGATACCCCTATAAGAAGGATATCGGCTTGGTGTTGTCCCTTATTAGTATCTACGATAGTTTTAACGCTCTGTGATATCTGTATGCCGGAGGCGTTCTGTGAGTTCGAAACTGTAAGCAAAAATGTTCTGTTAAATCTGTGAGATCTGTGAGAGAAAAAACTACCCAGCATGTTGTTTGTGTGTTGTTTCATAGAGTGGGTGCGTTCTATTTCTCACAGAGAACACAGAAGAACAGAACACACAGCATTCCACAGAAACATTAAGTCAACCGATTTCACAGAACCTTACAGCTATCTTTAGCTATAACGTTCTGTGAATTCTGTATGCCGGAGGCGTTCTGTGAGTTCGAAACTGTGCGCAAATGGGTTCTGTTAAATCTGTGCGCTCTGTGAGAGAAAAAACTCACCAGCGTGAAAGAAATGCTTACTCACACCTCGTGTCAGCAGGCCAGTAAAGGTAACCTCACATACTAATAACCAGCAGGCCCCTCCCCCGACCCCTCCCCCGAAGGGAGGGGCGTGATCACCGAAATACCCCTATGAGGTGGATGTGCACCTTATTCTATTATCTTACTGGCTGTCTTGTAGGGGTAACCTCACATATCACGCCCCTCCCTGCGGGGGAGGGGTTGGGGGAGGGGCCACTATCTATGTAGGTTTGTGAAACCTATTCACCTGTGTAATTATGTGAGAAAAAGAATGCAAGAGACTCGTTGGGAGTTTTATCTCTCACAGAGTTCACAGAATAAGCAGATACTACTTTGGCCTCGAGCGGAGCTTATCGGTTGGGGAGTCTCAAGGCATGTTCCCATCCAATTATTACTCCTAATTCCGTATGATCCATAATTTATTCTCTTGTGTCTTTGCTTTTCAGAAAGAAAAATATATCTTTGCAAAAACCTAATAAACAGGACCTATGTCTATAATCATCAATGATACTTAATGGTCAAAGCTATGATGTCAGGCTGTCCAACTATTGTTTTTTAACTATCTGTTGACCGGGATGATTTTTCAAAGTAGTCTTTTACAGATGGATAACCCCTCCGATAATATCATTTTGGAGCTGATGGTGAAGACGGAGGAAAGCCCCATTGCAGAGAAGAAATGACCACTTACGTTCAGATCTCTCCAATGAAATATCTATCAATAGGTGGCTCAATATAGAACGTAGATTACTATGAATGTGGAATAAGCACCCACAGACAGTGGGAAGCGTAACAATTACAGCTATCGTGCCAGGCATCGTTACATATCATGTCTATTGGGATGGAAGAATAGAGAAACATATTCCGAGAGCAATACAGAAAGGATATGAGGATAAATACAAGTATATCTATCATGATGAAAAGAGACAGAAATATGAAATTGGCTTTGTGAGTATTAAACCTACAAAAGTGTATAGAGCGAAAAGTGGGACTGTTAATCTTATCGATTTAAAATGTGTACAGGACGTATATAGAGATGGAAATAAGCATTATAAACTAACGATAAATTCACAAAGAGCATACGCGAATGAGCACACATGGACAAGCCTTTTAGGTGAAAAGTTAGAGGTCTGCTTTGATGATATTGTTTGTAATGGATTCAGTATGCCTGATGGTTCGCAGGTGGTAAGCCCTTCACATCTAAATGGGAAGAATGGTGATATAAGATATTTACGTAAAGATAGAAGTGGAAAGATATTAGGCTTTACCGCTACTCCACACGAACTTGATATAAAAAGGCAAATTGCATGGAATGAAGCATTATATAAATTTGGTTGGAAAAGTTTATGAGGTTGGCCCTATAAGATAGGTGGGAACATATATGATCTACCCCATACTAAGAAATACCCTAACCATCATCACCATTTACATTTACAAGGATATTCACCCAACTAAAATATCATTAAGGAATGAGGAATAATATATTATTTATTTTACTAATCCTGTTCTCCTTCTACAATTGCTATGCTGCGAAAGAAAAGGAGAGAGAGAGCAGAGTCCATAATGAGAAATATATGTTCGCTTCTAAGGATGCTGAACAATATTACCAAATGACTCCTGACTCAGTGAAGTATGTTTGTTGCAATACAGACTCATTGCCAATGGCTATTTTTATGCCTAATGACCAACTATGTAATGGTATCAAAGAAAACATATTTGATGTCAAATCAGAAGAAAAGATACCATATTATACCATAAAAACTATTGTATATAAGGATATAGTCTGTAGAATAATTATATACAACTACACGGGAGAAAGCGATATTGACTTTCTTAATATTCAGATAAACTCATATAAGGATAATAAACTTATTGACAGACTCTTATTAGACAGTCGGTTCATTTCTGAAATCATGTATTATAATGATTTCACCATAACAAATGACTTTGTAATAACGTTACATAAATATCATAAGACCCTTGTTGAGATTGATGAGAATGGTGATATCATAGGAGGTGTCGTTAATCCCAAAGTTCGTATGGAGACTGTAAGATATTTTCTTGATGACACAGGATTATTTCAACGGAAGAAATAGGCTCTATAACGAATGATGTGGGACCACCCTGTGCACTGGAACTATCGAACGAAAAGAAGCGGCCCCTCCCCCGTCCCCTCCCCCGAAGGGAAGGGGAGTGATCACCGAAATACCCATGTGAGGAAGAGGCCCCTCCCCCCTCCCCTCCCCAAAAGGGAGGGGCGTAATCACCGAGATACCCCTATAAAAAGGATGTAGGCTTCGTTATGTCCCTTAATGGCAGTCTTGTAGGGGTAACCTCACATACTACGCCCCTCCCTGCGGGGGAGGGGTTGGGGGAGGGGCCACTATCTTGTGGGCTCGAAACGTTGGTTGAAAAGCTCTGTTAAATCTGTGAGCTCTGTGAGAGAAAGAAATATCCTTCGTGAAAGAAAAAACTCCACAGCGAATCTCATAGACATTTTCTCATCGAGAGGGTGCGTTCTATTTCTCACAGAAAAACACAGAAGAACAGAACACACAGCATTCCACAGAGACATTAAGTCAACCGATTTCACAGAGCGTTACAGCTAATCTTAGTTGAAAGGCCTCTGTGAAATCTGTATGCCGGAGGCGTTCTGTGAGTTCGAAACTTTGCGCAAAAAGGGTCTGTCAAATCTGTGAGTTCTGTGAGAGAAAAACTCCCCAGCGAGTCTCATAGGCCTAATCTCATCGAGTGGGTGCGTTCAATTTCTCACAGAAAAACACGGAAGAACAGAACACACAGGGTTAAAAACAAGTGATGCCCACCGATACGCCGACTATATATAATAAGGTGTTAATGTCTCCGAGTCCTTTCAGTTTATTGTTCACGAAACTGTTTCAGTTTCTTCTCGATAAAATTAAAGTCATTAATAGCTTTCTTTTTATCCTTCGCACGGTCGTATTTCTCTCTCCATTTCCTTATCCCATAGAAATAAAACTTCAACCCTTCAGGGGTCAAATCACCAATTTTTATTTGCGACTCAGCCGTCGCCTTTTCATTATCCTTTAATAGAACCCGTGTGGTAAAACCGTTATCTTGCAGAAATCGAACATAGTTCTCGAAGAAAAGGAACTGTTCTTCCATAAACTCCTTTGAGGTTGGGTCTGGTGCCGATAAGGCCGATTTAAACAGCCATTCTAACTTTTCTAAAATACGCTCTTTATCCATATCAATTTTATCAGTTTACTTTTAGATTACTCAACAATACCCTACTGAATATCAGATGTTTAACTACTTTACACTTCCACAGGCCAATCTGTTATAGAACGGTCCTCCCTATCCTTACTAAGATTAGTTTATCTTGACACAAGTGTCACCTTTTTTAATGCTTATCATCATTGTTGACACCCTTTTTATCGACTTTATTTTAGCCTCAGGGAAACTATCGGAAAGGCTCATCGGGCCAACCCATTAAAGAGGTATCGTTTGTAAATTTCTCATTCCACCCCGCCTGGAAAAGACATGAACCATCAATCTTCGGTGCAGAACTCAGATGGTTGTCAGATACTCCCCCAGCTTTTTACGACTTATTCCAAATAGCCTAAAACATCGACAAAACAATTATTTCTCCTCGACTAAGGCTATGAAACGAAGAATATCATCAGCCTCCTTTTTCATCTCCGATGCCCCTAATGCCCCAAGATCATTTGAATAAATCGAGTCGTCGTTGGGATTGTCTCTGCGAATAAAGTAGGCTAAGTCGCCGTCCTGACCAATCATAAAAAAGTTAGGTTCGAACGCTTCAACCTCATACGTCAGGTTTCTTTCCTCCAGATCAGCGTAAGAATACATACATATTCCTGTTCCTTCTATTTCAAACACATCTCCATTGTCGATTTCGGATAGAAAATCAACATACGAACTGGGAAACTTCATATTTAGTCGCTGCGCCAGTTCAGTAATTTGTCTGTTATTTTCTTCTGTGTTCATAATTATATTTCATGTGTAAAGTGCAAGCCTATCTAAACCTTCGTCTCATAGGTTTTCTAATTGTTTATGCGGCTCAAACGCTGGTTACGTAACCTATTCTGATGTCATCACCGCATCATTCATCTTCTGATAAATCATTTTATTAGCATGCTTCAAAGTACGCCCCATTCATCATTCCCACTCCGTCTTGTTTGTTTCAAGGCTCAACTCCCCACAACCAACATTATCTATATATAGCTGATTGTCCGCTCCTTCTACTTTTACGGAGTTAGGTCTGTGCAAAAGGGGGTGCCAGTGTCAGCAACAAACGTATAATTTTTCTTCAATAATTTCACTGTGTTTTGTACTTTATATTTACCATACACGCTTCCAAACGCAGCCCAAAAGTCAACATAATCATAACGAACACCCCTGCTATTTATTGTATCAAGCGTTCGTGGAAGGCACTGGGGGTGAGGCCTCTTTTGCCCCGCAGGTCGAGCGAGGGGCTACGAAGCAATGCCTCGCAGAACTGGACAGCAGGGGACGGAGGAGGGAGCACCACCAGCAAGAATGCTAAGTATGCGAGCAGGAAATGTAAGGTTTCTTCGCTAACCAACCCCTCTACATTCGAAAAGGGGTGCGAGCATGTGCCGAGAAAAGGCCCTTCTACGTTCGAGAACATGCCCCTCTTGCACGTTGAAAACGCCCTTCTTGGAGCAAGAAAGGCATATCCTCATATTCTATCCGTAACATTCTGATTTCATGTAGGTTATAAATGCAATCAGAAGACACATTATACTCATATTTAGAAGGAGTCTCTCTTAAAGCAATATAATATTTTTTTATCATCCTATGAACTCTCATCTATCCCAAACCTCATCGACAAGTATAGCAGTAACGCTCTTTCTTCTCTGTGAGAGGAAAACCTCCCCAGCGAGTTGTTTGTGTGTTATCTCATAGAGAGGGTGCATTCTATTTCTCACAGAAAAACACAGATGAACAGAACACACAAAGGCCCACAAAGATAGCGGCCCCTCCCCCGACCCCTCCCCCGGAGGGAGGGGCGTAATCACCGAGATACCCCTATGGCTAATCATCAACACCCAACAACCATCACCCAACACCCTTCTGTAGCAATAACGCTCTGTGATATCTGTATGCCGGAGGCGTTCTGTGAGTTCGAAACTGTACGCAAAAAGATTCTGTAAAATCTGTGAGTTCTGTGAGAGAAAAAATATCCAGCATGTTGTTTGTGTGTTATCTCATAGAGTGGGTGCGTTCTATTTCTCACAGAAAGACACAGAAGAACAGAACACACAAACTTTCACAGAGACATTAAGTCAACCGATTTCACAGAACGTTACAGCCAACGTTAGCTGAAACGTTCTGTGAATTCTGTATGCCGGAGGCCTTCTGTGGGTTCGAAACTGTGCGCAAAAATGTTCTGTTAAATCTGTGAGTTCTGTGAGAGAAAAAACTCACCAGCGATTCTCAAGCGCCCTTTCTCTTACAGAGGGTGCGTTCTATTTCTCACAGAAGAACACAGATGAACAGAACACACAAAGGCCCACAGAGACATTAAGTCAACCGATTTCACAGAACCTAACAGCCATCTTTAGCTAATCATCAACACCTAACAACCATCACCCAACACCCGTTTTAGCTAATCATCAACACCTACCACTCATCATCCAACACCCACCTTTAGCTGAAACGCTCTGTGAATTCTGTATGCCGGAGGCGTTCTGTGAGTTCGAAACGTTGGTTGAAATGTTCTGTTAAATCTGTGTGTTCTGTGAGAGAAAGAAATATCCTTCGTGAAAGAAAAAACTCCACACACGACTCCCCAATGTTCTTTTTCTCACAGAAGAACACAGAAGAACAGAACACACAAAGGGCAGAAAGATAGCGGCCCCTCCCCCGACCCCTCCCCCGAAGGGAAGGGGAGTGATCACCGAGATACCCCTATGGAGAGGATGTAGGCTTCGATATGTCACTTATTAGTATTGATAATAGCAGTAACGTTCTGTGAATTCTGTATGCCGGAGGCGTTCTGTGGGTTCGGAACGTGCGCAAAAAGGTTCTGTTAAATCCGTGAGATCTGTGAGAGAAAGAAATGTCCTTCTTGAGAGATAAAAATCCCCAGTGAGTTGCTTGTGTGTAATCTCATAGGATGGGTGCGTTCTATTTCTCACAGAGTAACACAGATGAACAGAACACACAAAAGTCCACAGAGACATTAAGTCAACCGATAACACAGAACGTTACAGCTAATGTTAGTTGAAAGGCCTCTGTGAACTCTGTATGCCGGAGGCCTTCTGTGAGCTCGAAATGTGCGCCAAAATGCTCAGTGAACTCTGTGCGCTCTGTGAGAGATAAAACTCTCCACTGCAAGTATCCAACAATCTTTCTCTCACAGAAAATCACAGAAGAACAGAACACACAGGGTTTCACAGAGACATTAAGTCAACCGATTTCACAGAACCTTACAGCCACCTTTAGCTGAAACGCTCTGTGAATTCTGTATGCCGGAGGCGTTCTGTGAGTTCGAAACGTTGGTTGAAATGTTCTGTTAAATCTGTGTGTTCTGTGAGAGAAAGAAATATCCTTCGTGAAAGAAAAAACTCCACACACGACTCCCCAATGTTCTTTTTCTCACAGAAGAACACAGAAGAACAGAACACACAAACTTTCACAGAGACATTAAGTCAACCGATAACACAGAACCTTACAGCCAACATGCATCACCCAACACCCTTCTTTGACTAATCATCAACACTCAACAACCATCACCCAACACCCATCTTTGGCTAATCATCAACACCCAACAACCATCACCCAACACCCATCGACCCATCAGGCAGTCGCAATACAGCAAGTTGGCAAGGCTCACATTTGTAAAGTTAAATGACAACTTACGGGCGAGTGAAGCACAAGATGATGTGCGAACGGCTCACATATCGAACTTAAGTAGCCAATCCGACAGAATCGATAAGCTCCCTATTAGTCGCCGAAAGCCATCACACGGGAATTAAACAGCAGTCGACTTCGTCATTATTAGTACTTCTTTGGTTAGCGTCTTGGCAATAGAAACATATTTCGTCACCGTTTTTAGACCAAGTGCAAGGGGCCCTTCGCTGTCGTGCAAGCGGCTTGACAGAGCAAACACGCACAATAATAATACATGAGAACACTATGCTATGTAGAGCTTTGAGCATCAGCTTGTAAAGATAGTTGGTATGTATAAAACACTATAAAACAAAGACTTATACACTATACAACACTTGGAAGGAGCGGTGAAAAATGCTTACAGAACTGGGGACCACCGTCCACTTAGTAGGTGTCAGTGCGACAAATAGGGAGAGAAAACTGACAATAGACGCACTAAGTATGTCGACAAAAAAGGAACATCTTTCTTTCTTAGCAATCTGAACGAACTGAACAGAGGCACAAAGGTGCTGCGACAAATAAGGAACATGGCCTCGGAAGGGAGAAAGACGACAAATTGGGAATGTTTAGAAAACACTTAATAAAACACGATAAAAGACTGATAATCAGTGGAGCTATAAGCGTTGATGAAAGTAAAGTGCGACAAAAAAGTGACAAGTTTTGTTACTTCTTCTACGTAAATGACGCTATTCTTCTGCGTAAAATGCTTATTATTAACGAGTTATAACACTGATAGGGTAGGAGACAGTTAAGAATACATTCCCTATCTGTCGCACGTACTTTGTAGGCGAAGAAGCTGCAAAAAACAGGCGTAAAGACTCGAGGATTGATGAGAGGCGACGAAAAGGGAGGAAAAACTCGACCGCTGTGAAGGGTGAAAGACGACAAAAAGGGAGGTCGCTTTCTGCCGTTTTTGGGGGTTGTGAAGAGCTGCTTGAAGACACGAAATGGATAGTAAACTGAATACAATTCAACGATGAACAACGACTAAGAAAATTATGGTCAAACGCCTTGAAAAGTAAGCAAACAAAAAGAAGAAAAACTTAGTTGGTACGTAGAGGGGTAGGGTAGAGATATAAAGATATTCTTATAAAGATACATTTTTATATATTTCTTATCAAATGAAAACTAACAGTAGTATAATTCTTGATAGATGTGAATAACAGTATATATTGTATTTACTTGATTAGCAAGTACTTAATATGATAGTAATTATTTATATAAAGATATATTTATAATCATTTATAATCACTTAAAAAATCATATTTGTTCACACAGAAAGGCGACAAAAAGCATAGAAAAGACGAAGAAACAGAAGATAAAAGGGCTCGGGAGCGCATCATGCATGGGCTACAATTATGGGAAAACGAGCCATGAAAAAACTGAAAGAAAAGCTCGAAAAACGACAAGAAAATGGTGCCGAAAAGATCGAAATGAGCTATACGTATCGGGCCATCCGCGCCGCCGAACATCTGAGAACGTTGTCGGAAAACGGAGGGCGAGGCGTGAGGAGGGGGCGAGAAGACAAGTGCGACAAAAAGGGAGGGTGCATTAGAAACTTGTTTAAAATCGTCTTCACACACGGCAAGAAATTCTATATACTCTTAAATTAAAAAACTTCTTCTCAGGTTAGATTATCGTTATACAATCTTTATAAGACTTAGTAAGGGCCGTTGAAACATTTAACACTCAACGAGTTACAAGGATATTTGGCGACAAATTAGTAAGTTAGCGGCGACAGATTAGTAAGTATGATGCGACAGAAAGGTAAGTATGGTGCGACAGTTTAGTAGCTACTTGGGGGGTGTAGACGACAAGTTAGGAGGTTGACTGCGACAGATAGGGAGGGAATCGTGGGTTGTTGCGAAATAAATATACAAATAAGTCGAATTTTGAGGGGTTATGTTTCTTTTCACTCTGTGTGTTGTCTGTGTTCGTGGCTTTGTACTTCTAAATCTTACCTTATTCTCTTCTTTTGTGTGATTAATTAATAACTTGTTTTACTGATAGTTATGTTTTTGATGGTAGAAGTGGGTGACAAAAAGGGAAGAATTTGCGTTGCAGTGTTTTGGATAAGTACCGACAAAAAAGTAAGATGATAAAAATAGTTTACAAGTAGACGGGTTAACGAGGGGACAAGGGAACATGTTAGGTGTATTAATAGACATGGTAACAGGTGAACAAGTTCGGGGAGTAACATTGTTAGTTGACGAGTGGACGGGGAGACGAGTTAACAAGTTGGATGTTTAATAGACATGGTGACAGATGAACAAGTTCGATGAGTAACGGGCAAGTTGACGAGTTGACGGGGAGACGAGTTAACAAGTTGTATGCGAGAGGAGACAGGGGACGGGGGAAGTAGACAGGGGAACGAGGGGACTGGGGAACATGTTACTTGTTGTAGAAGACAGGGTAACAGATGAACAAGTTCGATGAGTAACATTGTAAGTTGACGAGTGGACGGGTAGACGAGAGAACAAGTTGGTTGTATTAATAGACAGGGTAACAGATGAACAAGTTCGAGGAGTAACGGAGAGGGGGGAGTGGGCTGCGGACAGAAGGGGAGTAGGCTGGGGGCTGAAGGTGTGTGGGCTGCGGACGGACGGGGAGTGGGCAGGGGATGGGACGGGTGTGGATTAGGAGAGGAAGGGAAATGGGTGGGGAGAATGGAAGGCATGTGAGGAGGAGGAGTATTTTATCTTGATGTAAATTTGTTTTGCCCCACATGAATGCAATGTGTGCGTATTAAAAAAGAAGAAGGGGCCTTTCTGTATTTGAGAACATGCCCTTCTGCATTTGAGAACATGCCCTTCTGTATTTGAGAACATGCCCTTCTTGCATGGAGAAGATGCCCTTCTTGAAGTAAGATAGGCATGGTCTTGAATGGTATGTGTAATAGTCTGATTTCTTGATGATTGTGGGGTGTGAACTGTGGGAAGTAATACTTTGGGAGAGGGGACTATCTGGAATTTTCATCTCTCACTGAGTCTATAAATAAGAGGTTCGTTGGGAGTTTTGTCTCTCACAGAGTTCACGGATTTAACAGAGTTCTATCTGCGAACGTCTTAGGTCGTGGTATGTTTTATCTCTCACAGATTTTCACAGATGGACAGAGGCTAAGCAGCTAACGGGGGAACCCACAAACGTCTGCAAGCAGACGACAGATATCACAGAACGTTATAGACAATTTTAGTTGAAAGGGTCTGTGTCATCGGTTGACTTAATGTCTCTGTGGGCCTTTGTGAGTTCTATTCTTCTGTGTAACTCTGTGAGAGAAAGAATGCAACAGGCTCATTGGATAATTTATCTCTCACAGAGTTCACGGATTTTACAGAGGGCTTTCTGCGAATGTCTTAAGTTGTTGGGAATTTTATCTCTCACAGATTTTCACAGAGGAACAGAGGCCTATTTGCTAACAGAGGAACCCACAAACGTCTGCAAGCAGAGGACAGATATCACAGAACGTTATAGACAATTTTAGTTGAAAGGGTCTGTGTCATCGGTTGACTTAATGTCTCTGTGGCCCTTTATGAGTTCTGTTCTTCTGTGTAGTTCTGTGAGAAAAAGGGGCCTTTTAAGAGATTTGCGAGTGAAAAGAGCCGCCTAAGTTTAGAACTTTGAAGAATTATTACACTGGGAGCAGGAGGGTGCGGAGGATTATTAAAACAAAGCAAGTGATGGTATGGAGGCACCATCGGTGTGTGGAGAGACGGAGGTTGGTTGCGGGTTTTATTAGTGACTTTATGGCCCAAAGCGATTATCCCAAGAGTTGTCAGGAGTCTGTACGCTACACCTCCATCGCTCTTTGTGACATCGGCCCCTCTGTGATATTGCCTTTACCTCTGTCCATTCGGTGTCTCTATGTGCCTTTATGTAAGGACTTTTGTTATCACTGTATATCTCGGGAGAACCACAAAGATTGTGTATATGATAAGGATGAAACCAAGAAAAAATGAATTTTGCATCACCAGTTCAATGCTTTTATGAAAAGATTGCCTAAATTTGCACTTACTAACTGAGCCTGTAAGCAGATGAAGATCTACAATGAGATAAAGGAACTTAAAAGCTTACTCGCAGCAAACAATTGAATATGGAAACAAAAGATATTACCACGTTACTCTTAATGGGAGAGCGAATCAATTTTGAGACGAAAAAGGCAGAGAATAGTATCCCAAAGTCTGTATGGGAGACTTATTCTGCTTTTGCCAATACGATTGGTGGTTATATTCTTTTGGGGATATCAGAACAAAAAGGAAGAGAAGGAAATCTACTCTACACGACAACGGGTATCAAGAATCCAGAGAAACTAAAGAAGGAACTTTTTGACACATTAAACAGTGATAAGGTCAGCACCAACATTCTGACTGACACAGATGTGGAGGTTGTGGAGTATGAAGGGAGATGTCTGTTGTCTATACATGTTCCTCAGGCAGATTATCGACAACGTCCTATTTATATAAATGAAAACCTAAACAAAGGAACTTATAAGCGGAATCATGAAGGAGATTATCATTGCACCGAGGAGGAGGTAAAAGCAATGATACGCGACTCTAATGATGCAGGGAACGATGGTATCTTGATAGACCATTATAATATGGAAGATATAGACATTCCCACGCTGAGTGCTTTTCGCAATAGGTTTCGTTCTGCCCACCCAGAACATTTATTAAACGATTATGATGACAAGGAGTTTCTTAGAAATTTAGGAGGATATACCAAGGATAGAGCAACTGGGCGAGAGGGACTGACCTTGGCTGGTCTTTTTATGTTTGGAAAGGGATTAGCTATAAGAGAGCGTTTTGATAATATCCGTTTGGACTATTTGGATATGACAAACCTACAACCAGATAGTCGTTGGAGCGACAGGATGACCTATGATGGTAGTTGGGAGAACAATCTCTATAATTTCTTTACCCGTGTGTTAGCAAAATTAGTACGTGACATAAGACGCCCATTTATTCTTAAAGGTACAGAAAGAGAAGACGATACGCCGATACATAAAGCCATTCGTGAAGCATTGACCAACCTGGTAATCCATGCAGATTATATGATAGAAGGAGTATTAAGAGTTGAGAAGCATGATGATCGGTTCTACTTTTCCAACCCAGGTTCTCTGAAACTGCCTATTGCAGATATCTACAAGGGAGGAAATTCTAAAGCACGTAACCCTCATATCCAATCTATGCTACGTATGCTGGGCTATGGTGATAATATTGGTTCTGGTTTCCCGACTATTGTAGATGCTTGTAAGAAAGAAAACTGGAGAAAGCCATTACTCTGTGAATCTAATGATTTACACACAGTAGAGTTGACAATTTCTAAGACATCTGTTATATCGGAAGAATGTATACAGCAGCTACGTACTATTCTTGGTGAAACAGTCTTTCAGTCGCTTGATAACGAAGAAGTCTTGATTCTCTCAGTGGCTTTGACAGAAGGAACTGTAAAGAATAGTTTGATACAAACTCTCTTAGACAAAAACTCTCTACAAGTAGGAAAACTCTTATACTCGTTGGTTGAAAGGAACATTCTTGTTACAGAAAGCAGAGGACGTTGGACTTCTTATGGGGTTAATCAGAACTTTAGAAAAGTTGAAAAGTCAAGGAGTAAAAGTCAAGGAGTAGTTGATGAAAAGTCAAGGAGTAAAAGTCAAGGAGTAATTGATGAAAAGTCAAGGAGTAAGCACAAGGAAGAAAAACAGATAAGGATTTTGGAGTTCTGTAAGAGTCCACGGACGCTTGCTGAGATAGCAAGGGAGTTGAACTTATCAGACCGCTATTATATGAAGCGGAACTATATAGATTCACTTTTGGAAGATGGAAGTCTGTGTGCGCTGCAGGAAGCCAAAACTGCACCTACGCAAAGATATATGGCTACAGAAAACAAGTAAAATGGTCAATATACAAACGATATAGAATTAACGAAACAGTCGCTGACCTCGGTATCGCATCGTTAGTTTACGTTTGAGACACTGATACAAATTGCGTTCTTCATAATTTTAGAGTGTTAATGATCCGCCTAAACTTAGGTTTCTGACGAAATGTCACACAGAGAAATGGAGGGTGCGGAGGATTATTAAAACAAAGCAAGTGATGGCATGGAGGCACCGACGGTGTGTGGAGAGACGGATGTTGGTTGCGGGTTTTATTAGTGACTTTATGTCCAAAGCGTTTATCCCAAGAGCTGTCAGGAGTCTGTACGCTACAGCTCCATCGCTCTATGTGCCGTCAGCATCTCCGTGAGATTGCCTTTAGCTCTGTCTCCTCAGTGTCTCCGTGTGGTTTATTATATAATAGTTTTAGTTTATTACTCCATATTTCGTAAGAACCAAAAAAGAGATGATAGGTTCGTTGGGAATTTTGTCTCTCATAGAGATCATGAATTGAACAGAAGACTTTCATCGAACGTCTTAGGTCGTGGTATGTTTTATCTCTCACAGAACTCACGGATTTAACGGAGGGCTTTCAGCGAACGTCTTAAGTTATTGGGAGTTTTGTCTCTCACAGAGTTCACGGATTTTACAAAGGGCTTTCTGCGAACGTCTTAGGTCGTTGGGAGTTTTATCTCTCACAGATTTTCACAGAGGAACAGAGGCTAAGCTGCTAACAGAGGAACCCACAAACGTCTGCAAGCAGACGACAGAGGGCACAGAATTTGCAGCCATATATTAAGAATTAATAGCTATCTGATGATAAGTATCAGGCTGGATAAGTGCGAAGGGTAGACGAAAAAAGGAATGTTGGCAGGTAATGTGTTTAGCTGTTGAGTCAACGTTTTAGCATTAAATATGTACGGGGAGAAAGTACGGGGACGCGTGAATTGGAATACACAGACAGGTAGAAAAACCATGAGTATTTACTTGTATTTTGGTTGATAATATTGTATCTTTGCAGTAGAGAACACAGAGGCTATGTTGGAAAGGATTTCTAACAGTGATGCTGTACCGCCTTCTTTACAGTAGGATGAGCGTCTGCATATAAGTGCGATAACATCAAGCTCCGCAGCCGTCCTACCTTATATAGAGCCGTATCCTTACGGCTCTTTTTGTGTAGAGAGTGCGGGAGGTAATTCAGACCAGTCCTGTCAGTCGAGGATTAAATAATCCACTCGTTTCTACCCAAATCTGTTTGAAAATGATTATCTTTGCAGAGAGTATATATAACACTGTTGTGTACAGAGCAAGGAGAATGTAATCACATAGAATTACTGCGGTGAGAGTGATAGATAAGGTTCTCTAAATCAACGACAAAACACGTATATTACTTAGTTCTATGGCTCATTATCATTATCGAGATATTGGATATAACTAAATCATATTAGGCTAAATGAATATAAATTATGGGGTTGA
>ERZ773046.637-NODE-637-length-22129-cov-4.781462_pt1 | contig 22129 bp, 13 predicted proteins | sample MGYA00580634_ERZ773046 | MGnify/ENA primary metagenome ERZ773046 (study PRJEB29015, sample SAMEA2738127) | human oral metagenome | biome: human oral; feature: human-associated habitat; material: saliva | place: China | collected 2159 ... | reverse complement strand
TTAGAGAAGCTGTCGAACGAAACAGACAAGACTTTCATCACCCAGCTGCGCAAGATAATTCAGGATAATCTTGATGACAGCGAGCTCAATGTAGAGAGAATCGGCGATGAAATCGGGCTTTCCCGCGTCCAGCTCTATCGGAAAGTAAAAGCCCTGACAGGGCATTCTCCTGTTGAAATGCTCCGTAAAGCCCGCCTCATGCGTGCCCGTCATCTGCTCCAGACAACCGATAAGTCGGTGTCAGAGGTGGCGTATGCTGTAGGTTTCTCCACCCCAAGTTACTTCTCAAAGTGCTATAAGGAGGAGTTTGACTTGCAGCCTGCACAGGAACGATAACGACCATATATCAGCCACATACAACAAAACGTTCACAGGATAGAACGAATGTTTCGCAGACACAATATTTGCAGTCTATGAACGGATTTTGCGCCACACTATTAGTTTATCATTGTAATTTTGCACCGTAGTTAGTTACCTAAAAGGAAAAAGAGACTGCAACTTAGAATATTCACATTACTAAACAATTTAATTATGGTCAACTTTTATCATCTTTCATTACGCTTAGGTGCGTTATTGTTAGCCACTTTGCCTGCTTTCTCTATTGTCAGTGCTCAGGATGACAACAGTAACAAGAAGGATAACGGGAACAAGGAAGAGAGCAATCGTAACGTGATGTTGAACGCTGCCAGTGCCAACGGTCCACGTGAGATACAGATTGGTCTGCCTTCTGCTGATGTCAATGTGCTTGAGAACGGTTTGCCGGTTACCTATGCAACCAATCCCCGCAGCGTCAATTCTCTTTGGCGTGGCGATGCCAGTCTGAGTCATCAAGGCTTGCTGAAGATAGCTGAAACTGCCATTACAACCGGCAATATCGGTTATGCTGTCAACTCTTTCACACAGTTGGGGCAGGATGGTTTCCACGGAACACTCAACTACAAGACCAATCATTTCGGCTTGCAGGAAATGTCGTTGAACCTGAATGGTTCGTTAGGAAATGGCTGGTACTACAGCGGAAGCATGTATCAGAACAGCGATCCCGGTACGTTCAAAATAAAGAGTTCGCAGAACCAGGACCGCACACAGATTTACAAGGCAGCCATCACGAAGCGTTATGCTGGTAATAAAGGCGAGCTTACGGCTATGTACAGCTATAGCAACAGCCATCCTGTCTATACTTACGCCACACAGTCCGCACCGTTTATCTATGTCGGTGACGGTAGCGTGAAGGAATATGGCGACTTCAAGCTCGGTACGACATCCTATCTGCCAGTGGATGCGAACATTACCTATCGGGATATGCGTGACGGTCAGTTGAAGAGTATTTCCCTCTATGATGCCATCGCCAATCGCAGCAGTCAGATTTCATTGATGAACAACTACGATTTCGGTAATGGACTCTCTTGGAAGGCAATGGCACGCTTTGATCATGGTCATGCAGCTTTGGTTTATCAGACTCCGATGTCGCTGATTAACACGAAAGCACCAGGTTTCGTCAACAATTATATGCAGTATGGCATTGATGGAAGTCAATCGCTTTATAATGGTGAGTATGTCCAGACCCGTATGTCCTGTCTGAACTCTGGCGATGTCAACGAATTCCTCTTCACTTCAGAGCTTTCAAAGAAGCTCCGCAAATCAACACTGCGTGTAGGTGTCAACGAGTGGTACTATCACATTGATTATACATCTAATACAACGATGTATGACCAGAGCGTTCCTTCTGATGGAAGCTATGCTGTACGACTCTATGATGCTGGCAAGCGCACGTCCTTCTTCTATGATTATAACAAGAACGCATCCGAATTCTACCGTGGTCATGAAAACAAGACCGCCCTTTACTTCACCCATGACTGGGACATTCTCCCACAGTTGAATCTCTACTATGGTGCCCGTGTAGAGCTGCAGAAACTCAAGGGCGAGAACCTTGCAGTGAAGAATGCAGCTGGTGATTACGTCGGACGATTTACCGATTACCATCTCGGTGCTACCGCTGCTGACGGCACGAAGATAACCCCTGTGCCATTGGATTACAGCTGGTTCAACTATGACCTCGCCCTTGCTGCAACCTATAAGGTGAACAAGCATTTTGGACTGACGGGTGATTTCACCTATATCGTTCAGCATCCGAAGTTCGAGGCTTTCTCTCCGGCGGCACTCCCTAACACTGACAAGGTTTCTGTTCCTCTCGGGCGTGTAGGTTTTTACTACAATAACTCATGGATGAGCCTCACCTCTCTCTTCTCTTACATCTCAAAGACAAACAACAACTCTACGCTCAACCTTCAGCACGGAAGCGAGATTATGGCCGCACCACTTACTTACGATATACAGACTATCGGCTGGACTACTGACGTAGTTGCCCATCCTGTAAAGGGACTTGACGTTCATTTCCTCTTCACTTATCAGCGTCCTACATACAAGAAGTATGAAACTTCGGTTACCTTCGCTGATGGATATGTCGGCAGTATCAATGCTACTGGCAACATCGTAGCTGAAATTCCAAGAGTGCTCATCGAGTTTGACCCGAGTTACATGGTTACGAAGGACATCAAGTTGTGGACCAGCTTCCGTTATTTCAGCAAGACCTACGCCAATATCAACGATGCCTACTATTTCAACGGACACTGGGAAACATTCGGAGGTGTGAACTGGCAGGTTAACAAGCGACTGGCTTTAGGCTGTACAGTAGTGAACTTCCTCAATCAGACAGGTGCCAAGGGTAGTATTGCCGGTGCAGAACTTATCACCAAGGATGAAGCCAAGAACATCAAGAACCAGCTGATGACAGGTAGCTATCTCCGTCCTTTCACAGTTGAGTTCACCGCTTCTCTCAAGTTCTAAGACGCTTAACTGCCTACGCTTCTGGGTTATTCGGATTGTTACCAGGCTTTGATGGCTCTGGTGCCAAGCACTGGTAACATGCTTACAAAGCGTTTGTAATACGTCTACAAAGCGTTTGTAATGCTTCTACAAAGCGTTTGTAATATGTCTACAAAGCGTTTGTAATATGTCTACAAAGCGTTTGTAATATAGTTACCAGATGCTGGGAATATATGAATAATCAGTTGTTGGCAGGTGGATTGTTGACATCTTGCACTCAAGAATATATCAGAAATAAGAGTAAAATATTATCCGGCATGTTCCATAAGTTCCAATTCCTGACTGGAACATGCCATAACTAAAAACAGCTATGAACAGAAAGAATACTATCCTATGTGCTGCATTGACAGCCCTTACGCTGTCAGCCACTGCACAGACAATGAAGATTACACGTGCTGGTGACACCACCATCGTGAAGATTGAGAAGTCACCGCAGTATCTCATCCTTCCTGTTGAGGAGGAGAAGGACGAGGCGCAGGTGCTCCTCGATAACGGAAAAGCTACCGACACGTGGATGGATGTACGGCTGGCGCAAGGAAAAACCGACTATTGCGTGCCTTTCAAGCTCAATAAAGGCAGGACTTCTGTCGTCAAGATTCTCAACCTGAAGGCTGATGCACTGGCACTTAGGAAGGGACAGATGAAACTTTCAAACGTCTGGGATGTGACCAATACCGATTTTTATCGCCCTTCTTACCATCACACACCTTCGTATGGATGGATGAACGACCCTAACGGTATGTTCTACAAGGATGGTGTCTATCATCTCTGTTATCAGTATAATCCCTACGGATCCAAGTGGGGCAACATGCACTGGGGGCATGCCATCAGCCGCGACCTTATCCATTGGAAAGAGGTTGAGCCGACGATTGCACGTGACCCGATGGGACATATCTTCTCAGGAAGTGCTGTTATTGATAAGGAGGGTACTGCGAAATACGGCAAGGATGCCATTGTTGCCCTTTATACATCAGCCAGTGACAAGAACGGTCAGATACAGTGCATGGCATATAGTACCGATGGCGGTTACACCTTCCACAAGTATCCGGGGAATCCAGTCCTTACTCCTTTTGACGGGCTCAAGGACTTCCGTGACCCGAAGGTGTTCTGGTATGCACCGCTGAAGAAATGGTATATGATTGTTTCAGCCGACAAAGAGATGCGTTTCTATTCGTCACCTAACCTGCGGGATTGGACTTATGTCAGTGCTTTCGGTCAGGGTTATGGCGCACAGCCTAACCAGTTTGAGTGCCCGGACTTCTTCCAGCTGCCTGTTGATGGAAACCCGAACAAGAAGAAATGGGTGATGATAGTCAACATAAATCCGGGCTGTCTCTTCGGCGGAAGTGCTACGGAATACTTCATCGGTGACTTCGATGGGAAGAATTTTGTCTGCGATAGCAAGCCTTCTGTTGCCAAATTCCTCGATTATGGCAAGGATCATTACGCCACTGTAACCTTCTCTGGTGTCCAAGACCGTGTACTGGGTATTGCGTGGATGAGCAACTGGCAGTATGCCAACGTTACTCCTATCCGCCAGTATCGTGGTGCCAACACTCTCCCACGTGAGTTCAAACTCTTTACTGGCAAGGACGGACAGATTTATATGTCGTCCAATGTCGTACCCGAAGTTGCCGGACTGAGAAAGACTTTCAAACGTCTGCCTGACTTGGTCATTGCGCAGGGGAAGGATTCAAAGGGTCTCTCCTCCAGCAAGGAGAATGCCTTTGAAATGGAGATGGACGTTACTCCCGGTGATGCTGCCAAGACTGGTTTCATCCTCTACAATGAAAAGGGTGAGAAGGTGAACATCTATTTCGACATAAAGGCTGGCAGGCTTGTCATGGACCGAACGGAGAGTGGTAGGACCAAATTCGGTGAGAAGGCTGAAGCCCATAAGATAGAAAAGGAATTCGACCTGCACGAACACCGTGAGATTAAGGAGCCGTTCCGCAAGTTGAATTCAGTCAATTATAAGAATGACTTTGCACTCGGCACATGGGCTCCGTTGAGTCTCTGCGACTCAAAGACCTATCATCTGGATGTCTTTGTTGACAAGTGTTCAATTGAGATCTTTGTCAATGGTGGTCGTATTGCAATGACTAATCTTGTGTTCCCGACGCAGCCATACACATCTGTCAAGTTCTACTCTGATGGCAACAAGGCCGCTTACAGGAATATAAAGGTGAGTGAGCTGAGGCTGTAATTTGCTGATTTTCTGCTGCGTTGAGGCTTTGGTACTGTCGGGAAGATGACTATGGTCAACCTTGTCTTCCTCCCCAGTCCCTGCAACAAGATTCTTGCAAAGGGCTGTAATGGGAAGACTCGTGCAGTGAAGAGGTGAGTAACGCAGCATAAGGGAATGTAACATCTCGTTCATTTGTCGCAAGAAAATCCCTTTGGGAAACATTTGTTGCGATAAATGAACGGAAAGTAAAAGTCGATTTCACTGCTAAATCATAACTTTGCAATCGAAATCAAGACAATCACTTTACACAAAACTAAAAATTTAAAGATTATGTCGAAAACCAATAAACTCACGCTGCTGCCCGTAATGCTTTGCTTCTTTGCAATGGGTTTTGTCGACCTGGTGGGTATTGCTTCCAATTATGTGAAGAGCGACTTGCATCTGTCGGATTCCACAGCCAATGTCTTTCCGTCCCTTGTCTTCTTCTGGTTCCTCATCTTCTCCGTACCAACAGGAATGTTGATGAATAAGATCGGGCGAAAGAAGACGGTACTCATCAGTCTTGTTATCACCTTGTTCTCCCTCCTCCTGCCGATTTTCGGCGAGTCATACGGCTTGATGCTCGTTTCATTCTCACTACTTGGAATTGGCAATGCTTTGATGCAGACATCGTTGAATCCGCTGGTTTCAACGGTTATGAAGGGTGGAAACTTGGCATCAACACTTACCTTCGGACAGTTTGTCAAGGCAATTGCATCCTTTATGGCACCTTACTTAGCCATGTGGGGAGCGCAGGCAAGCATTCCTGCCTTCGGTCTCGGATGGCGTGTTCTCTTTCCGATCTATCTGATTATTGGTACACTCGCAACCCTTCTGCTCTTCTCTACACCTATCGAAGAAGAGCCGATCGAGGGCAAGGCAAGCTCCTTCGGAGAGTGTCTCAGCCTGTTGGGTAAGCCGATTGTTCTGCTGAGTTTCCTCGGTATTATGTGTCACGTGGGTATTGATGTGGGTACTAATACTACGGCTCCAAAGATACTGATGGAGCGTCTTGGCATGACACTGAACGATGCGGCCTTTGCAACGTCACTCTACTTTATCTTCCGTACCATCGGTTGTCTTACAGGTTCGTTCTTCCTGCGTGTGATGAATAACAAGGTGTTCTTCATCATCTCCGTCACGATGATGGCGCTTTCCATGATCGGCATGGCGGTAGGAACGTCGAAAGCAGTCCTCTTCGTGGCTATCGCCCTGGTCGGTTATGGCAACAGCAACGTCTTCTCGATGGTCTTCGCCCGTGCGTTGCAGAGTGTGCCGGAAAAGCAGAACGAGGTGAGCGGGCTGATGATCATGGGACTCTTCGGCGGCACTGTCTTCCCGCTCCTCATGGGCTTTGCCAGCGATGCAGTCGGACAGATCGGAGCTGTCATTGTAATGGCGGTCGGCGTATGTTATCTGTTTACGTACATTCCTAAAATGAACAAATAAAGCCAATATGAAACAAGTAATCGTAGGCCTCGGAGAGGCATTATGGGATTGTCTTCCTGAGGGGAAGAAACTCGGTGGCGCACCTGCCAACTTCGCTTATCACGCCGGACAGTTCGGTCATGAATCGCTTGCCATCAGTGCCGTCGGCAATGACGCACTCGGCAAGGAGACACTCGATGAATTCGACAAGAAAGGGGTACGCTACCTCATGCCAGAGGTGGATTATCAGACGGGTACCGTGCAGGTGGAACTCGATGATGAGGGCGTACCTACCTATAACATCAAGGAGAATGTGGCATGGGACAATATTCCGTTCACCCCGGAACTTGAAGAGGCTGCCAGAAACAGCCGTGCCGTGTGTTTCGGTTCGCTGGCACAGCGCAGCAGCGTGAGCCGGCAGACCATCCAGAAATTCCTGGACGCTACGCCGAAGGACTGTCTGAAGATCTTCGACATCAATCTGCGCCAGAACTTCTATACAAAGGAGATTATCACAAACTCGCTCAAGCACGCCAATATTCTCAAAATCAACGATGAGGAGCTGGTTACCATCGGTCGTCTTTTCGGCTATCCGGGACTTGACATGGAGAACAAGTGCTGGCTGCTCTTGGGCAAGTACAATCTCGACATGCTCGTGCTCACCTGTGGTGTAAACGGTTCATACGTGTTTGCGCCGAACCTCCAGTCGTTCCAGGAGACCCCGAAGGTGGAGGTGGCCGATACCGTCGGGGCCGGCGACTCCTTCACGGGTGCCTTTGCATCCGCCATCCTCGCCGGCATGCCTATCCCTGAAGCTCACAAGCTGGCCGTAGAGGTGAGTGCCTACGTCTGCACGCAGAACGGCGCCATGCCGAAACTTCCCAGGGAACTGCTCGACAGGGTCAAGTAAGGAAGTCGGCCGCCGCGTACGGATTTTGCCCAAAGGGGTAACAACAACACAACACAGACAATACCGGCAGATATCGGGTAAAAGATGTTTCAGGATAGACATGGACGGCCCGGACTGACAGCGGAAGGGACTCCCTTCCAACGGTCAGCCCGGGCTTTCCGTGTACTGTCAGACATCCGTCCTCCCACAGCCCCACACCTCCCTGATTGAAGAAGAAAGATCCCATCACGCCCGTCCTGTGATTCCGAAACAGCAATGTGCAGCGGGAGGCGGGAGTATTTTCCCATCGGTCAGGGAAGATCGGATGCAGAATGGGAAATCGTCAGAGACCTTCCTTTGATTTGTAAGGATAAATTACCACCCGTTACAGGGGAAGGGCCGGGACAATGCCGTCATGCCGCCATCCGGCGAGGACGACTGCGGAGCAAGAGGAAACAGAGTTTAAGGTGATTCACAAATCACTAACAGTCAAGCACATACAACTCTCTTTCCAAAAGGTGTCCGATTACGCCCCAAACAGGCGTTAGTTGCCATGCAGACAAGCACCCCTTAGAACGCTGACGGGCGTTGATTGGAAGTCAGGCAAGGGTCGGTTAGAAGATGACCCCACATCCCTTGCCTTTGAACGGGTACGGCAGTGAGGGGAAACAGACGGTCATCAGTACGTAGATTGTAAAATTATTTCGTGTCAACGGATGATCCGACAGCCGGATTCCCGCATTCAAACCGGGGACACAGGAAGCCACCCTTTACCGGGAAAAGAAAAGGTGCATCCGACATTCCGGTGACAGGCGGAATGTCGGATGCACCTTCAGCGGGTCCCGTCACTGCGGCGGCCGTCTCTCTTCCCGTCAGCTTGCCGGGCAGAACTGTATGCACGCCGGACGGGGCAGCTGTATGTCCTGACGGGTATCGCGCAGCTGTCCGGTGGACTTGTCGCGGCTGAACACCTGTATCTTGTCGGCATCCCGACAGGCTACAAGCAGGTATTTCCCGTTGGGCGTGATCGTGAAGCTGCGGGGGTGGCTGCCTGTACGGCACTTCCCTATCCTGACGAGCTTCCCGCCCGCTTCTACCCTGAAGAGGGTGATGCCCTCCGCCTTCAGGCGTGTGCTGGCATAGACGAAACGGCCGTCAGGGCTGACGTGGATGTCCGCCCCGCCCCGTGCATGGGCATCGTCGGCAAGAATGGTCTGCGTAGCTTTCAGTTCGCCCTTGGCATAGTCGAAGACCGTGATGTAGCCCGAGAGTTCGCTCATGAGGTAAGCATGCCTGCCGTCGGGCGAGAAGACGAGATGGCGCGGCCCTGAGCCTCGTTTCACGTGCGTGGCAATACCATACGGCGAGAGCGTCCCCTTCGCCTTGTCGTATCTGAACGTGAGAATCTGGTCGGCGCTGAAATCCGTTGCCAGCACGAATCCGTCGGGGGCAAAGCGCACGCAGTGGATGTGCGGAACGTTCTGCCGTGTACGGTCAGGGCCGCCTTTATAGCCGGCAAACTGTTTCGTCATCTTTCCCAGGGTCCCGTTCCGCAGGACGGGGAAGACGGAGAGGCTGCCGCCGGAGTAGTTGGCGGTAAACGCCACCTTCCCGTCTGCCGCCACATAACAGGGATCCTTGCCATGGGTCAGCTGGGAATTCATAAACGACATGTTGCCCGTCACCGGGTCAAAGGCGATGCTGTTGAGCGTCGCCGTCGCATCGTTGTTCTCGCTGACGGCATACAGATGCCGTCCGTCACGGGCGAAGGCGAGGTAAGACGGATTCTTCACTTCCAGCGTACTGCGCAGCGCGGCGACACCGGTAATCTGGTTGAAACTGAAAGAGTAGAGCCCTTCGCTCCCGGTTCCGGTATAAGTCCCGACAACCATGTCCAGGTCGTTCCCGGCCATGCTGAATGTCGGCAGAGCCGTGGCAATCATGCCTAAAACAAGTGTTTTTGCTTTCATTGGATGGGTTTGATTGATTGTTTTGAATGTTCATTTCCGCTGACCCGAAGACGGATCTTCTCCTGTCACGCTCCTGCAAAAGTAAAGAAAAAGATGTGAATCTGTTCTGTTTTTTACCTTTCTTTGTCTTCAATGACACTGTTTAAGGCAGATTCGGAAAATCCACCAGCCGGATTCCCACCAGAAACATCGACCGCCGCACGGTACCGTCACGCCCATGCGAACCACGGCTCCTTGCGGCCCTGACAATCGAAAAAGGCTCCGCATCCCTGCGAAGCCTTTCGTTTAACATCAGACTTGCTCACGCAAGCCGTGTGTTCTTGTACTAACTCAAATAATTAACTTTAATAACGACTATTTTTCTATTTGACAGGGCAAAGATACAAAAAAAGTGCAGAATAGAATGTAAAATATCCTATAATTAACGGTGCTTTTAGACTTTATAACAGACGCACGGCATTCATACCCAATTATCGGCCATTTCTCTACACGGCACGGGGATTGTAAGACCTGTCCGGCGTATGGCCGGCTGGAAACGGGCCGGCAGACACCCTGAAGCGGTATAGAAATCAGGGATTAAGGCCAATTTTAAACGGTTTTATTTGCTCATCTCAAAATCTTGCCGTACCTTTGCACGCCGATAAAGGTAAATATGCCACCTGAGAGTCTGCGTGCTGACTGATGGAAGCCAGTCACAGGCGAGTGTCTTTCTGTGGGTTCGTTTGGTGGCGCACTTACCTTATTATATTAGGATAATAAATCATAAACAAACGAATTTGAAGACATTTGAAGAGTTGGGTGTGAGCGAAGAGATTCGCCACGCCATCAGTGAGCTTGGATTTGAACATCCAATGCCTGTACAGGAAGAAGTAATCCCCTATCTGCTCGGTAACCGAAACGACGTCATCGCACTGGCACAGACCGGTACGGGCAAGACGGCTGCATTCGGCCTGCCGCTGCTGCAACGGATCGACACCGGCAGCAAGGACACTCAGGCGGTAGTACTGAGTCCGACACGTGAACTTTGTCTGCAGATTGCAGACGACCTGAAGGATTTCGGCAAGTACATCCCCCATCTGCACATCGCCGCCGTCTATGGCGGTGCCTCCATCGAGACGCAGATTCATCAGCTGCGCCATGGCGTACAGATCATCGTGGCTACGCCGGGCCGTCTCATCGACCTCATGCACCGCGGCAAGGCACGCCTGGACAAGGTGACGAACGTCGTTCTGGACGAGGCCGACGAGATGCTGAACATGGGCTTCCAGGAGAGCATCACCGAGATACTGACCGGTGTGCCCGAAGACCGCAACACCCTGCTGTTCTCGGCTACGATGAGCCGTGACGTGGAACGGGTGGCAAAGGGCTATCTGCACGACTACAAGGAAATCGTCGTGGGCAGCCGCAACGAGGGTGCGGAGAATGTCAACCACATCTATTACATGGTGAATGCCCGCGACAAGTACCTTGCCCTGAAGCGGCTGGTGGACTTCTATCCGAAGATCTACGCCATCGTCTTCTGCCGCACGAAGGTGGAGACGCAGGAGATTGCCGACAAGCTGATCAAGGACGGCTACAACGCCGAATCGCTGCACGGCGACCTCTCGCAGCAGCAGCGTGACCTCACGATGCAGAAGTTCCGTTCGCACCTCACGCAGATCCTCGTGGCAACGGACGTGGCGGCACGCGGACTAGATGTGAACGACCTGACACACGTCATCAATTACGGCCTGCCGGACGACATCGAGAACTACACCCACCGTTCCGGACGTACAGGCCGTGCGGGCAAGAAGGGCACGTCCATCTCGATCATCCACTCCCGGGAGAAGCACAAGGTGCGCAACATCGAACGGGAAATCGGCAAGGAGTTCGTGGACGGCACACTGCCGACACCGGAAGAAATCTGCAAGAAACAGCTGTTCAAGACCATGGACGACATCCTGAAGACGGATGTCGACGAGGAACAGATCGAACCATACATGACGGACATCAACCGCCAGTTCGAGTACATCGACAAGGAAGATATCATCAAGAAGATCGTCACAGCCACTTTCGGACGTTTCCTCAACTACTACAAGAATGCGCCGGAGATAGAGAAACCGTCGTCACGCAGCTCACGGGAGAGTTCCCGCAGCGGCCGCGGAGAGGGAAAGTCCGGACGCAGCCGCGGCCAGCGCAAGGCAGAGAGCGGCTACAGACGGCTGTTCATCAACCTCGGCAAGACCGACGGATTCTATCCGGGCGAGGTGATGCAGTTCATCAACAAGAACGTACACGGCCATCAGGAGGTAGGACACATCGACCTGCTGTCCAAACAGAGCTACATCGAAGTGCCGGAACAGGATGCACAGAAGGTGATGCGGGCACTGGAGGGCACGACGTACAAGGGACGCAAGGTACGCTGCAATGACGCTGAAGAAGGCGGGCATGGACGGCCGGACAGAAGCCGGGCAGCCAGTGGCCGGGGCGGTTACGGAAGCCGGGGAGAAGGACGGCAGGACAGCCGGGAGCGCAAGGGACGCGGCCGCCGGGAACCGGAAGAGGACTTCTCCTTCGCACAGCACAAGTTCAAGAAGGACGACTGGAAGGAACTCATGAAGGGGGCGCCGGCCAAGCTGAAAGGCGAGGAACCGGACTTCTCGGAGGAAGGCTGGGCACGCCGCCGGCCGAAGAAGTAGCCGGCTATCATCGTTTCCGGACTTTGGGAACGGCATGAGGACGTGCCGGAACTCCGAATCGGGAAAGACCTCTGTTCCCTGCTGACCGTATCAAACCCTCATAAACATCAGAACAACCGCTATCATCGAGTTTTCGACTCTCTGGTAGCGGTTGTTCTTTGCAGACGGCAGCTGTCTTCCGTCGGAAGCGGGTCCTGACACGTCCGCTTATCCGTACAAAGTGCCTGCAACATTCCTGCAAGGCATCACGGACGGCTTCCTCCATTGACATTCATGCAGGGAAAAGACCCGTGCTGTAAAGTCCTACGCTGCCCTCTGCCGATACTTCACGAAACAAGGACAGCCCTGTCGGAACCGGGACAGGGCTGTCTGCTTGTTGTACAGTCGTTGTAAGCCGGATGTCGGGAAGAGGCTTACCTTTGAGACGGCACTCGTCTTTGCTGTGCCGCCGCACCTTGCTTACTGCGGGTTGATTTCCTTCAGCAGGCGGTCGGCATGTCCCCATTTGTCCATCATATAGAGGACGAAACGGATGTCAACACCGATACAACGGGCAAGGTTGCGGTCGAAGTTGATGTCGCTGGAAAGACTGTCCCAGTTGCCGTCGAAGGCAAGACCGATGAGACGTCCCTTGCCATCGAACATCGGCGAGCCGGAGTTTCCGCCGGTAATATCGTTGTTGGTAAGGAAGCAGAGCTGCATCTTGCCGGTTGTCTTGTCAGCGTAACGGCCGAAGTCCTTGACGCTCATCAGACTCTTCATGACGGGTTCCACCTTGTAGTCTTCGAGCTTTGCACCGCGATTCATCTTCTCGACAATGCTCTCGGCTGTCGTATAATAGTTGCTGTTGAAGCCACCGATCATATAGCCCCCAACCTGTCCGTAAGAGAGACGCATTGTGAAATTGGCATCGCTGTAATGGGGCATATCCATCTCCATCTGCACCTTCGCTTCACAGAGTTTCTTCTCTTCATCACCGATGGATTCGGCTTTTTCTGACAGATCCGCCATGATTGTCTGGTAGACCATGATGAGCTGGACACCCAGCTGTATGCCCGGGTCCATGAGGTTCTTCTCATCGTTATAGAATTTATACCCCTTTGTCAGCAGCTTGCTGTGGGCATACAGCCAGTCAGTGTACTTCTTGTAGTTGTTGCCGAACTCGCCCTTGATTTTCCCGTAGAAATCCGGAAGATACCTGGCCGGCACATGCTCACCATAATTCTTCAGCATGGCCGCTGTCATTTCCTTGTCGAGTGCCAGATTCCATTCATCGCTGTTGTCCTTGAACTGCATGTACTGCTGCTTGGGGTCGTCTTTCGGTCCCTGCGGCTCGATGGCTCCGCGCGAAAGATCGAAGGTTCTTTGGAGAAACTCCGATGTCCTCCAGAACGATTCGTTCCAGTAGGCCTGGGCTAATGCCGGCTCCCTGCTTGTCTCATAGAGTTTACCCAGCTTGGCGAAATCTACGCTTACAGCCGGGTCTTTCACGGTTTTGGCATCAAGCCACTTCTGTATCTTGGCTTCGTATTCCGCCTTCTGCCGGATAAGGCCGATGGAATCGATACATTTGTTCATTCCCATGGAGTTCTTCCAGTAGTTGGCAGAGCCGACATACTTGTTCTCATACTGGATGCGGGTCTTCTCGTTCCGGTCCATGTACTTCTTCATGATGGCGAGCTTGATGTCACGCACCTGTACACGGGTCGTGTTGTCGACGTCACGACGCTGCTGTATTCCATACGATGACAGATAGCGGCTGGTCGAACCGGGATATCCGACGGTCATGGCGAAGTCCTTGTCCTTGTAGCCTTCAAGGCTCACCGGCGCCCAGTGAGCAGGATGGTAAGGTACGTTGTCTTTCGAGTAAGTCGCCGGTCCGTTGGTCTTGGGGTCGGCATAGATGCGGAAGACGGAGAAGTCGCAGGTCTGCCGCGGCCACATCCAGTTGTCCGTCTCTCCGCCGAACTTTCCCATGCTCTTGGGCACGGTGAACACCAGCCGGACATCAGGGAAGTCCTGATAGGTCGTTGCGTAATACTTGTTTCCCTCGTAGAACGGGTCAATGGTCACGTGTAAGGTCTTGTCAATCGCCTTTACGGAGTCGGTCATGTGGTTCGTCAGAGAGTCGATGGCGGCCTCTGTCTGTTCGGCATCCTTGCCTGCAATGAGTCGATTGACACGGTCCGTGATGTCCTGCTGGTTCTTCATGAACGACACGAACATGTTTTCATTGGGCAGTTCCTCGACATAGTTCCTGGCATAGAATCCGTCCTTCATGTAGTCGTGTTCAACGGTGGAATGGGCATTTATCGCACTGAAGCCACAGTGATGGTTGGTGAACACAAGTCCATCCGGCGACACGACGACACCCGAGCAGAATCCTGAAAAGTTGACAACGTAATTGCTGATGGCATCGAGCGAGTTGTAAAGCATGTCGCAAGGCAACTGGAATCCCTCGGCAACCATTTGTTCGTAGACCGCATCAGGGAGGTTGTAGAGCGTCCACATACCTTCGTCGGCATGCATGGATGTGCTTCCCCATGCGAGAAGTCCGGCGATAAGCAAAGCTGATTTCTTCATATTCGTATTATTTGTTGAATGATATATTTATACTGCTTTCCTGGGAGTTCAAGAAGTCGGAGGGGGAAGGGGAATATGTTTTGGCAGTCAGAGTTTTTTGACAGACGGTGTCGTCGGCTGCGTTCTTTTTCCTCTCCATTCCTTCAGAAGCCGTCTTCGGCATCCTTCAGGAAATTTTCTCCGGTGTCCGTTAAAATCTTCTCCTGTGTCGTTTGGAGCCGCCGTCCCCTGGCTTCCTTTACATCTTCGGCTTTCCTTTATCGGCTTAGAGCTGTTTCTCTGACTGCAGAAAGCCACTATTTTGATATGCGTCGGCGCAATTGTGCCAAAGGCAGGTCGTGATAGACGATATGTGCAATGAAGAGGATGATGACCAGCGTGTTGACACCCAATGCTGCCGGGACTGAAAGGTTGGCGTTGCTGTAAGCGATAATGGCGAAAAACAGTCCACCTATCAGTACGTAAGTAAAGATACTCTTCAGCGGATAGTCTATCGGATACTTGCGCTGGCCGACGAGATACGACAATACCATTGCCGTTGCATTGCCCAGGAAACCGGCCCATGCGCAGGCGATGTAGCCGTAGTGCGGTACGAAAATCACGTTGATGCCGATGATTACGGCACAGCCGATTCCCGAGAAGTAGGCTCCCCAGATGGTCCTGTCGATGAGCTTGTACCAGAAACTGAGGTTGAAATAAACACCCGTCATGATGCCGCCCGCCATCACGACAGGAACGACCCGCAGTCCTACCCAGTAGTCCCGGCCGATGATATGGCGCAGAACATCCATGTACCCCATTACCACCAGGAACGCCAGCAGCGTGAAGATGATGAAGAATTTCATGGCGCGGGCATAGGTCTCCTTGTTGTCTTTGTCGCGCGCCTTGCCAAAGACGAACGGCTCATAGGCATATCGGAAAGCCTGTGTAATCATCGACATGATCATGGCGATCTTGCTCGCTGCACCGAAGATACCGAGCTGTGCGTGCGCATCGCTGCCCTTGTAGACGTAGGGGAAGAGGATGTAGCCTGCCGTCTGGTTCAGTATTCCGGCAATGCCCAGGATAAGAATCGGCCAGGAATACGACAGCATTTTCTTCGCCAAAGGCATATCAAGCAGCTTCCCGCCCGCAAAGAAACCTTCTTTCAGTTCTCTCCAGAAGCAGAAGGTGATGGTTCCCGTGCAGACAAGGTTGATGTAGAATGCGTAACCCACCTCATGTCCGCCGAGAACAAGATAGTAGACAAGGTTCAGGACGATGTTCAGAGCGATGAACAGCAGCTTGAATGCCGCAAACTTTATCGGACGCTTCTTGTACCGGAGGTAGGCAAAAGGAATGCACTGGAAGGCGTCAATCGCCACCGTAACCGCCATTACCCATACGTAAGAGGGGTGCGCCGAGTAGCCCATGAAACTGCAGACGGGTTGCAGGAAGACGAAGACCATTGCAATGAACAGCAGTGACGACAGTCCTACCATCGACAGGACAGTAGAATAAACCTTCTGTGGATTCTGGTCCGTCTTGTTGGCATAACGGAAGAAAGTGGTCTCCATGCCATAGGTCAGGATGACGAGCAGCAGCGCCGTATAGGCATAGATATTCGTAATGACACCGTAACCACCGCTCGCCGCACTGATCTTTGCTGTATAGAGGGGGACGAGAAGATAGTTCAGAAACCTTCCGATGATACTGCTCATACCGTAGATGGCAGTGTCCTTTGCAAGTGATTTTAAATTTGCCATTGTCGCTTTGTTATTGGGCTTATTACCGCTTATATTGCCTGTTATCGTCTGGTCACCGTCCTGTCGTCATCTAAAAGAAAACATAGCAGACGGCTATTGCGGCAATCACGCCGGCCAGATCCGCCAGCAGTCCGCACGCTACAGCGTGTCTTGTGTACTTCACGCTGATGCTGCCGAAGTAAACAGCCAGAACGTAGAAAGTCGTGTCCGTCGAGCCCTGGAAGATACAGCTGAGCCTACCGACGAACGAGTCGGGGCCGTAGCTCTTCATGGCTTCCAGCATCAGTCCGCGTGCCCCGCTGCCCGACAGCGGCTTCATGAAGGCAGTCGGCAGCGCACCGACGAAATCGGTATTCAGTCCGCATTGCCCCACACACCACTGTATTCCCTTTATCAGCAGGTCCATTGCACCCGATGCACGGAATACTCCCACTGCCACGAGGATGGCAACCAGATAGGGAATGATACGCACAGCCGTAGAGAACCCTTCTTTGGCTCCCTCTATGAAAGCGTCATAGACGTTTACTCTCCGCAGCAGGCCGGCACCGATGAAAAGGACGATGATCGACATGAGGATAAGATTGGAGGCGACGGAGGTCACCGTACCCATCGTCTGCTTGTCCATCTGTCCGAATCCCCAGATCACCAGCCCCACGAAAACCGTCAGCCCCACAAGGGCGGCAAGCAGAGCAGGCTGGAAGATATTGATGCGCTGCCAGCCGGCCGTGATGATGATTCCGGCAAGCGTTGCGACGGTCGTCGCAAGCAGGATGGGGATGAACACATCCGTCGGCTGGGCAGCTCCGTACGAACTCCGGAAGGCAAGGATGGTCGTCGGGATGATGGTCAGCCCTGACGTATTCAGCACCAGGAACATGATCATCGGATTCGTTGCCGTGTCTTTCCTCGGATTCAGTTCCTGCATCTGTGCCATGGCTTTCAGTCCGGTAGGCGTGGCCGCATTGTCAAGTCCCAGCATGTTCGATGCGATATTCATGAAGATGGCCCCCATGACAGGGTGGTTCCTCGGGATGTCAGGGAAAAGTCTGGTGAAAAGAGGACTGAGTATCCGTGCCAGCACGTTTACGACACCTGCCTTCTCACCGATTTTCATGATGCCCAGCCACAGTGCCAGCACTCCGGTCAGTCCCAATGATGTCTCGAAGGCGGTCTTGGACGAATCAAAGGTCGCATCCACCATCTTCTGGAAGATCGTCGTGTCACCCGTCAGCAGAGAGATGATTCCGAAGACGAAGGCAATGAGGAAGAATGCTATCCAAATGTAGTTCAGTACCATTCTGTTTGTCTGTTACAGCTGTTCATTGTTTGATTGTTTTCAGGGGCGGGGACAGACAGCCCCGCAGAAGGCACCATTCTTTCCCATTGCAAATTTAGATAAAATTCCCGAACTATAATCCAGTCGGATAAAGAAAATGCTTTTTCTTTAAAGGAAAGACAATCCATTCTGTGTGTGAACCCGCAGTAAAATAAATGAAAAAGACAGACAGACACTTCCTGTTCCGTACCATCCAACCGTGGGAAAACGCACGAGGCATATCCTATTGAGTTTTTTTCAAAAGCAAGTGAAACAGGCTGTCATTCCCTGTTTTTGTCGATGACAACCCTGTATCACATATACCATTTAATCTTTTTAACGTACAAAGCAGGCTGATTGTTCCATGAAGTTTTTAACTTTGCAACCAAGAGTTTTCGGAATAGCGCATTGTCTGTATTCCGATTGCGCACATCAGGTTTATTCCATTTGCAAAGAACAATACAGTAACAGCAGACCATATGGGTATATTTGACTTCTTCAAGAAAAACAGGCATAAGGAATGCCGGAACAATCAGCACACGACAGAGGTGATGGCGGAGGAAGAGGAGGAGGCAGACTTGTGGGCCCAGGCTTGTATGGCAAAACCGCATTGCTATACGAAGGAGGGGAAGAAGCCCATCCTGAGTTTTGTCGTGACGGAGGGGATAAACACCATTCTGCCGATGTTCCCCAACGAGCTGTACAGGAAAGGCAAAAACGGATTCGCCGACATACGCCTCATTTTTGTCAGCACGTCCCGGAAAGGAGATCCTGTCGATCTTCCTTTCTTCCACTGTGTCCCCGCACTTTCCAACTATGCACTGGACATCAGAGAACCGAACGTATTGATCAGAGGACTGAACGCGCTGGAAATGGGGGAGATTATATCAGGTGTCAGACATACGCTGGCGTACTGCCCTGAAAGAGAGAAAGTATAGCCGCCTCCCTGTACATCCCATACAGAACCACCGGGACACAGCTCCCCCGCTTTCATCCCCCATTCCGGAAGGAGAGCGATAAAACCTGCCTGAAATGTGAAGACTTGTCCCTTGTGCGGGCCTTCATGTTCCCACAAAAGCCCTTTCAGGAGACTGACTTTTCTCGCAATATAAGTTTTAGTTTTGGTTGCCGTCATTTTAACATTTCTCACCAACCCACTGTATATAAGCACTTTAATTATTGAACAAGTGTGACGGGAGTGACAGGAAAAGTCGTTTTGTGTCCATTGCCTAAAGTGAACGAATCACACATACAGAAGAACCGCTCCCTCCATAAAATGCGTAGATGAGGTTCTTTGATGTTTATGGGATGTCAAGGGATCTGTATCACCCATCAAGCTCTATGCAACATTGATTTACAGTTGGTTGAAAAACAAGTACGTGACGTTTTGGAAGGCGGGCACAGACCTTCCCATGGTGTTAGCAATCGTATAAATCTATCCCTTTAACGGAAGAACCCTGAATAAGCGACCTATTTAGTCATCTTCAAAATTAAATTCAACTTTACTTTGAAGTATAATCTCTTTAAGAACTTCCGTAACCGCATCTGGTTTGTCAAACCCCTCAAGATAGTTCTTTAATTGTGGAATGTTGATAAATTCCTCTATACAATCAAGGTGGTCATCAACAGCTTTTTGCACAATAGATGTTTTAAATATTATTTATCGATACGGTTTTGTGAAAAACAACTTGTAAAACGTGGTATTCACCAAAAGAATGTGTAAATTTGGAGCGTTTATATAATGTAATACAAATATGGCAAAAAAAACAGTATACATTATGTCGTTTCTGTTCTTTGCAACCCTTCCTTTATTTGGACAAGTTGTAGATGGATATGTATTCGATGAAATAGATTCTACTGCCATTGCTAATGTGTTGGTAAAAGTCGACAATAATAGCGAGTTGTTTGCTTTAACAGATAGCCATGGCTACTTTAAATTAGATAGTGTTGCATTGAAAGATAGCCACATTATTTCTATGAGCCATATATCTTTTAATTCTCTCACAACAAAATTAACAAGTAATGGGACAACATATTATCTTAAGCCCAAATATGAGATGCTGAATGAGGTTGTGGTTGAAAGTAACTGGATATACAGGAAAGATGGAATGGTCGTTGTCGATTTTGGAAAAATGAAGATGGAACAAAATTTGCAATTGTCAGATGCATTGCGTCATATCCCAGGAATTGTTAAGAACTCTAATGGAAATTATTCTTTGGGTGGGAAAAATGCAGTCATATATGTAAATAATGTAAAGCAAAATATTTCACCCCAATCATTGGAGGCTTTTCTGGAGAGTTTACCTGCAAATATTGTTGCAAATATAGAACTGACTTTTGTCAATTCAGGGAAATATAGTGCATCCACCGAGGCTGTTATAAATATTAATACTAAAAGCAATATACCCCTGGGTCAGTCAGTACAACCATATGCTTTTACTTCAATTTTCCCACATGGAATGTATGATACTGGTGGAAATATTTTTTATATGGTAAAGAAAAGCAGATGGCTTTATAATGGCACGCTTTCATTTGCAAACGAAAGAATATACAAGTCATCTACAGATAGCTTGTCGTATAATGGTCTCAAAATCCTTGATGACCATAATTTCAGCGATGGCAGAAATAATGTGTTTACATATAGAGGAAGTACAATTTATGAGTTTACAAACAAATCCAAATTAAGTCTTAATGCGTTTGTATATTACGATAAAGGTAGTGCCGATTTAATTTGGAACAATTATAACATCAATCAATATACTGCGAACAAACATGCCCATAGTGACCTTTATAATATTTCATTGTCATATACTTTACCTTCTATCAACAAAAGGACAAATGGCCATTTGACATATGCCTTTTCATACGGTAATGATAACTCTAAATTGGATTACCTGGCAAAAGATGAGGTATACAAAAGTTCAGACTTGAGAATGAGTGGATATATGAATACATTTAATATAGATTTAAACTCAGAAGTAAAATCCTTTTTATTCTCTTATGGACTACAGGTGGACTATAATAAAGTGAAAGATCATGTTATCTATTCACATGTCAACATGGATAGAAATGATGTTGATGAATCATTTTCTGGTCATGAAGTGCTAACAGGGCTATATGCGCAAGCAAAGTATACATTTTCTAAGCGAGTATCTACACGTCTTGGTTTACGAATGGAGAATACACAATATACATATTCCTCTACTACTAACAACAACAGCAATCATTATGTCAATTTCTTTCCATCCTTGTTGACGTATATTAATATGAACAATTATAATTCGATTATTGGTATTGTCTCAAATATAAACAGGCCTAAATATTCATGGATGGTGTATGGAGAAAGACAGGCAAATGATATGGTATCTGTGTATGGTAATCGAGATTTGAAACCAAATAAAGCATACGGCTTTGTTATTTATAACACACTATTTAAATATATGAATCTTAATTTTTCATATATACTAACATATGACTTCATTGGAAATATTTTTTCCTCAAATGGTAAACATTTGTCTAGTACCTATCAGAATATTGCAGATCAACAGACGTTTAAGACAAACATAGTCATACCGTATCGTTTTGCAGACAAGAAAGTTATGGGGCAATTCCAGTTCAACCTCGCTTATGATAAGCTATATAACTTTAAAAACCAATTCTCATTGCCTGCTAATCGAAAGTGTTCGTATGTTAATTATAACATTCATTCTAATATAAGTTACTCTCCAGCAAGTAGGATTTACTTATCAATAGATGGAAATTATTATCCAACATATAAATCCTCTTTAATGAATGCGGCAGCAAATGGCTCTTTAGATTTTGAGCTACAATATATGATGCTAAAAGAAAAGAATCTTCAGCTTAGATTGACTCTTAATGATGTATTTGCAAGAGATGCTAAAAGAGTATTCTATTATGTTGATGGTCAATATTCCTCTTATCAACGGCACATTGGACCAATATTCAGATTGTCGCTTAAATATGTATTCAATAAAGGCCAAAGAGTCGTAGATGAATATCGAGATTACACTCCATCCAACGGCCGATTAAGATAATAAGTCTTTCAGTTTCACATACTGTCAAATTAAAAACGATTTAAACTATAGAGCCGATTTTGTCCTGCTATCATTTTAATATTTTTCATCAGTTCCCTGTATATAAACATCTCATTAATTAGGGAAGCGTGACGGAAGTGACAGGAAAAGTCGTCTTAAAAGCGCATATTTTGTCCATAAAAATTACTTTTGTTTTATCAGGAGGATGTGAGGAGACAATCTGTTCGGAAACGGAAGGGGGAACGAATGAAACCGGAAAACGAGCAGGGCTCAAGAGAAGTAGCAAATCACTTATAGACAGACACATAGGAATCTTACAGGAAAAGGTGCCTGACAACATTCTAAGAGGGCGTTAG
>ERZ773046.635-NODE-635-length-22180-cov-3.878418_pt1 | contig 22180 bp, 16 predicted proteins | sample MGYA00580634_ERZ773046 | MGnify/ENA primary metagenome ERZ773046 (study PRJEB29015, sample SAMEA2738127) | human oral metagenome | biome: human oral; feature: human-associated habitat; material: saliva | place: China | collected 2159 ... | reverse complement strand
ATTATTGCTTCTTGCGGCAGGAATGGGAAGCCGCTACGGTGGGCTGAAGCAGCTCGACGAACTGGGACCCAACGGTGAGACCATCATGGACTACTCCATTTATGATGCCATTCAGGCCGGATTCGGAAAGATAGTCTTCGTCATCCGCAAGGATTTTGAAGAGCAGTTCCGCCGTCAGGTACTGTCGAAATACGAAGGACATATCCCTGCCGAGCTTGTTTTCCAGAGCATTGATGCACTGCCGGAGGGATTTTCCGTACCGGAAGGGCGCGAGAAGCCATGGGGCACGAACCATGCCGTACTGATGGCGAAGGATGTCGTCAAGGAGCCTTTCTGCGTCATCAACTGCGACGATTTCTACAACCGCGACTGCTTCAAGGTCATCGGGAAATTCCTTGCAGACCTTCCGGAGGGAGCCAGAAACCGCTATGCCATGGTGGGCTTCCGTGTCGGCAATACGCTGAGCGAGAACGGTACGGTGGCCCGCGGCATCTGCTCGACCAATGCGGAAGGCAATCTGACGACCGTTGTGGAACGAACGGAGATCGAACGCCGAGAGGGTGAAATCAAGTACAAAGATGAGAAGGGCGACTGGATTGCAGTCGGTGAGAACACGCCGGTTTCCATGAATGTATGGGGGTTCACGCCTGACTATTTTGAATACAGTGAGGCCTATTTCAGGGAGTTTCTCTCTGATCCGAAGAACATGGAGAACAAGAAGTCGGAGTATTTCATTCCGCTGATGGTGAACAAACTGATCAACGACGGTACAGCCACCGTGAAAGTCCTCGATACCACCAGCAAGTGGTTCGGCGTCACTTATGCTGCCGACCGGCAGAGTGTGGTCGACAAAATCCAGGCGCTGGTCGACGGAGGTGTCTATCCGACCAAGCTGTTCTGATGTCCATCCCCTGTTCCCGATGCCTGTCCTGTGCCTGTTCAGAGGCAAGGCCGGCGTGGGGGACAGGGGCTGCCGGGTTCCCCTTCCATTGCCGGGGAGGCGCCACATCCTTCTTTATTGCCCTCATAAACGCATTATACCGCTTACAACGAATGGATTTGAACTTACTGTCCACGGAAGAGACTGCGACCCTTCGCAACCTTCTTTCCCATGCCACACACATTGTAATCTGCGCCCACAAGTCGCCGGACGGTGATGCCATCGGCTCTTCATTGGCATGGATGCACTATCTGCAGCAGATCGGCAAGACCGACATCAAGGTCTGCATGCCCGATGCCACGCCCGATTTCCTGCACTGGCTCCCGGGACATAACTGTGTCATCCGTTACGACAGGCGTCCCAAGGAGGTGGAAAAGGCCTTCCGGGAAGCCGACCTCGTCTGCTGTCTCGACTTCAACCAGAATTCGCGTGTGGATGCCATGCAGGAGGTGCTCGGGCACAGTAACGCCCTGCGCCTGCTCGTCGACCATCATCTGGAGCCTGACACGGACAATGCCCTGACCGTCTCTCACCCGGAAATGTCGAGTACGAGCGAAATCGTCTTCCGGCTGATCAGCCAGCTGGGAGGATACGGTGAAATGACAAGACAGTGTGCGGCCTGCATCTACTGCGGCATGATGACGGATACGGGCGGTTTCACTTACAATTCCTCCCGTCCCGAGATATTCTACATCATCGGCCAGCTGCTGGCAAAGGGAATCGACAAGGATGAAATCTACAACCGGGTATTCCATAATTATTCTTCCAATGCGCTTCGCCTGCGTGCCCACATCATCCTCAACAAGATGAAGGTCATAGAGGAGCTGCACGCCTCCTATTACACGGTGACGAAAGAAGAGATGACGAAGTTCCATTTCATCAAGGGCGATATGGAGGGGCTTGTGAACGTCCCGCAGCAGATCAAAGGTCTCAAGCTGAGCATCTCTTTACGTGAGGACACGGAGAAGCCCAGCCTCGTACTGGTCAGCCTACGTTCCAACAACGGTTTCCACTGCCAGCCCATGGCGGCAAGATTCTTCAACGGCGGCGGCCATGCTGACGCGTCCGGCGGCAGACTGTACTGCACCATCGAAGAAGCAGAACAGATTGTCATCAAGGCGATACTCTATTACAAGGAAGAACTGCGGTAGATCCCCCCTGCCGGGTTCTCCGTCTGCCGCTTCCAGCCCCATCCCCCTTTCTCGCTCTTCTTTATCCTCCATTCCGTCCGCCGGTGTCCGGCGCATGATGACGGCCCGGACATCCCGTCAGGCATGGTACCGGAACCGTCGGTCCGGGAAACCTGCCGTATTGCAGACAGACGGGAGCGGGTGTCCCTGCTGACCGACCGTCAGTCGCCTGTCAGCCGCTGCTCTCTTGAGCGGGCACTTTATCCTCCTCCCACCTGCTAAAAAGTCTTATTTTTTCTTGGCAGAACAGTGAAAAGTCCGTAACTTTGGCGAAAACAATAAAAGACAAAGCCCATGATTACGCAAGACAACTTCAACCAGGAGTATGCTGACCCCATAGAAGAGCAGCAGATCCGCCATTTCGTGTGCATAGAGATGGGACGGCAGATACACAGATACATCAAGGCCATGCACGGCAGCAAACAGCAGATGCTGCGCTTTGAAGAGCATCTGAAAGACCTGCCACTGTGCGAAAAGGAAGCTGCCATAGCCCGGTATATCGACCTCAACCGGAAAGCCATCAAGGGACTGGACATGAAGATTGTCTTGGCCCGGGCGATGGCCAATTACTCCGATACCTTCGATTACCTTGTCACGCTGGTAAACGACAAGCGGAAGATGGTCAGATACCTGAATCTCATCCGTGAGATTTACATCCAGTATCATGAGGTGATCGAGCGCAAAGGGAAATTCGGCATTCTTGACCACAGAGGGCGTACACTCGTCGAGCCCAAGTATGATTTCCTACGCACCTGCTATGTCTACGTCGATGACCTGCGTACAATGCCGGTCATTGCACAGCTGGACGGAAAACTCGGTCTGATTCTTCCCGACGGAAAGAATACGGTCGTCGCACCTTTCGACTACGACAGTATTTCATTGAGAGATGACCCGCCTTACTTTGAGGCAAGGATAGGAAAGAGAAAAGTCCTGCTGACCACAGACGGGAGAGAACAATGAGACTGCCACGCAAGCAAAAGGGCTGTATCCGTGGAAAACGGATACAGCCCTACTTATATTGAAGCCTGTTCAGATTTTCTTCAACAAAGCCGACAGTCCCTCGAGCTGACTCTGCCACATACTGATTTTGCTGTTGACCTTCTCAACATCCAGATCCTGGTTCAGTTCCCGAGAATCACGTTCCTGCTTCAACAGACTGATGTACTGATCTACCAGTGCCATCTTCGCCTGCACTGTCTTCTTCTTCGGATAGCCACGCTTGTCAACTTCACGCTGATACTGTTCTGACACCTCATTGATCTTGCGACCGCATTCCTCATACTGACCCAGCCACTGCTGGAAAGCCGCACTGACCTTCTTGTTCTCTACCTGTGTCGTCTTGGCAGAATCACTAATCTGCTCGTATGTGCTCTGTGCCATACCCGCCATAGGGCATACCAGCAAAGCCATGACCAATAATTTCTTAACTCTCATAACTTTGTTCTTTAAAATAAATGTCGGCTACAAATATAAACCAAATATCAGAAAGAACCAAAAGTTTTTTGTAATTTTGCATTTTACCATTGCTCCTTTAAAACTCTTTTAAGAGTCGATAAGAAATAACACCGAATGATGTTGAAAGGAAAGAAAAAAGAAACAACGAAGTATATTGAGGTGAAAGGTGCCAGGGTCAACAACCTGAAGAACATCAATGTGAAGATTCCTCAAGGACAGTTCATAGCCATCACAGGCGTGTCGGGTTCGGGGAAGTCATCACTTGCCTTCGACACGCTTTATGCCGAAGGACAGCGCCGGTACGTCGAAAGTCTCTCTGCATACGCCCGGCAGTTCCTGGGCAGGATGTCGAAACCGGAGGTCGACTTCATCAAGGGACTTCCACCGGCCATTGCCATCGAGCAGAAAGTCATCTCGCGCAATCCCCGCTCGACTGTCGGCACTTCTACCGAAATCTACGAATACCTGCGCCTGCTCTACGCACGCATAGGCCGCACCTTCAGCCCCATATCAGGCGAAGAAGTGAAACATCATTCCGTAGAGGATGTGATTGAGAAAGTGGAATCCTACTCGGAAGGGACAAAGTTCTGCATCCTTGCGCCGCTTCATATCGTTGAAGGCAGAAGCATACAGCAGCATCTTGAGATGGAACTGCAGGAGGGCTATGCCCGCATCTATGCCGGCGGCGACTTCATACGCATTGAAGACTGGCTGGCTGCACATCCTTCCAATGAAGAAAGGAATGGAAAAGCACAAGAAGTAACGGAAAGAGTCTGTCTGGTCATCGACCGTATGGCTGTTGACAGTTCCAAGGACGCAATCAGCCGGCTCACCGACTCCTGCGAAACCGCCTTCTATGAGGGCGACGGCAATATGCAGCTGATGATTCTCCCCTCCAGGATCACCTACGACTTCTCTACCCGGTTTGAGGCCGACGGCATCCGTTTTGAAGAGCCGAACGACAATATGTTCTCTTTCAATTCCCCCCTCGGGGCCTGTCCCACGTGCGAAGGGTTCGGACGCATCATCGGCATCGACGAGAAGCTGGTCATCCCCGACTCCTCCCTCTCCGTCTATGACGGCTGCGTGCAATGCTGGCACGGCGACAAGATGGCCACGTGGAAAGAGGAGTTCTGCCGGCGGGCGGCAAAAGACGACTTCCCCATCTTCAAGCCCTACTATGAACTGACGAAGGCCGAGAAGGAGAGCCTTTGGAAAGGACTGCCCGGCGAGAGGAAGGCAGACATCCACGACCGTGTCTGCATCGACTCCTTCTTCCAGATGGTGAAAGAGAACCAGTACAAGATACAGTACCGCGTCATGCTGAGCCGCTATCGGGGCAAGACGGTCTGTCCGGACTGCCACGGCACGAAGCTGAAGAAAGAGGCTACGTGGGTGAAGATCGGTGGAAAGGCCATCACAGACCTTGTCGATATGCCCATTGTCAGGTTGAAGGAATGGTTCGACAGGCTGGAACTGACAGCCCACGAGCAGGAAGTCAGCAGGAGACTGCTGGCCGAGATAAAAAGCCGGCTGCAGTTCCTGCTGGACGTCGGTCTGGGCTATCTGACGCTCAACCGGCAGTCGAACTCGCTGAGCGGCGGCGAGAGCCAGCGCATCAACCTCACCACCTCCCTCGGCTCGTCACTCGTCGGCTCGCTCTACATCCTCGACGAACCCTCCATCGGACTGCACAGCCGCGACACAGCCCGCCTCATCCATGTACTGAAAGAACTCCAGGCACTGGGCAACACGGTGATTGTAGTAGAGCATGACGAGGAAATCATGCGTGCCGCCGACTACCTGGTTGATGTCGGGCCGGATGCTGGCCGCCTGGGCGGCGAAATTGTCTTCGAGGGAAAAGTGTCGGACATCCAGCAGATAAAGAACAACGTTGAAGATGCTGCCGACAAGGCATCGCGAAAGCTGCTGGAGCAATATCCACGCTCTTATACCATCAAGTATCTCACCGGCGCAGAAGTCATCAGAATTCCTGCCGGCCGACGTCCATGGAACATGGCGATAGAACTGAAAGGGGCACGCATGAACAACCTGAAAGGAGTGGACGTAAAGTTTCCGCTGAATGTACTCACTGTCGTGACAGGAGTCAGCGGCAGCGGAAAGTCATCCCTTGTAAAGGGAATCCTCTATCCTGCCCTCAAACGTCACCTGGACGAGATAGCCGACACGCCGGGCGAATATTCATCGCTGGGCGGCGACTGGAAACAGATCAGACACGTAGAGTTTGTAGACCAGAACCCCATCGGCAAGAGCACACGTTCCAACCCGGCTACCTATGTGAAGGCATACGATGAAATCAGAAAACTCTTCGCCGAACAGCAGCTATCCAAACAGATGGGCTACACACCGCAGTATTTCTCGTTCAACACCGAAGGTGGCCGATGCGAAGAATGCAAGGGGGCGGGAGTCATCACGGTGGAAATGCAGTTCATGGCCGATCTCGTGCTGGAATGTGAAGAATGTCACGGACAGCGTTTCAAACGTGAAATCCTCGACGTACAGTTCCAGGGAAAGAACATCAACGACGTTCTGAATATGACCGTTTCCGAGGCTATCCAGTTCTTCAGCAAGCATAAGCGCAGGGCGATCGTCAGCAGACTGAAGCCCCTGGAGGATGTCGGCCTGGGCTATATCAAACTCGGACAAAGCTCGTCGACACTCTCCGGCGGCGAAAACCAGCGTGTCAAACTCGCCTGCTTCATCGGACAGGAGCAGCAGGAACCGACGCTCTTCATCTTCGACGAACCGACGACAGGCCTGCACTTCCACGACATCCAGCGGCTGCTGCATGCCTTCGATGCCCTCATCGACCGTGGGCACAGCATACTTGTCATCGAGCACAACCTCGATGTCATCAAATGTGCCGACCACGTCATAGACCTCGGACCCGACGGCGGCGACAAGGGCGGACAGCTCGTCGCAGCAGGTACGCCCGAGGAGGTTGCCCGATGCAAGGACAGCCTGACAGGGAAGTTTCTGGCGGAGAAGCTGGCGGCCGACGGCTGACCATCTATACGCCGGACAGCTACAAAGCTCCCGTCATAGGGAGTATCGTGAACTGCGTTCCCGGCACTTGGGAACAGGATTCCCGACATCTGGGAACAGCATTCCCAACGCCTGGGAACAACATTCCCATAGGACCGGACACCGCCCCGGCCGTATGTAAGGACTCCGGCAATCGCCTGTCCCAGGGATTCAAGCCAACGCATACAATTGAAACAACAAATACATAACAGAATATGAACTGCTACCCAAAACAGCTATTCCTGTCAGCAGGAGCTGCAATGCTGATGCTGGTACCATCGGCATCGCACGCACAACAGTGGGACGACCAGATTCTCGTCTCACAATGCAACGAACAGTACACCTTGACGCTTGAACATGGAAAACCCATTGTGAAGCACTCAAAGGAAATTACCTATCAGTCGAATTCGACCGGCACGGTACGTCCGGAGACCGACATACTGTACGGCGAGTTCATCACTTTGGACGACGTGTCGGGAAGAGGACAGAAGACCTATCGGAACGTCACGCCTGAAAACGTTTTCTATGACGACACGAAGGCCTGTGTCGTACAGGGCTATATCGAAAAGAAAGGGAGGACCTGTACCGTCTCTTACGACCGGACTTTCAAGGACATCAAATACTTCACGAGGCTGTACCTGCTGGAGGACTACTTCATCCGCAGCAAGACCGTGACGGTCACCATACCCAGACAGCTGGCAGGATACCGCATCAAGGAGATGAACTTCCAGGGATTCAACATCCGGACAGACCACAGGACGACTGCGGATGCCGACATTTACCAATACACCATGACGGATGCCGACCGGATGAGGCAGGAGAAGAGGATGCCGCCGATGTCGAGCGTCTATCCTTATCTGCTGATCATAGGTCCCTTCAAGGATGTGAACGGGCTTTACAGCTGGTCGAAGGAAATGTCAGATGTAGACTGTGAGATACCCGGTCTGAAGGAACTGTTGCAGGAAATCAACCGGGACAGCAGGACGGAAGAGGACCGTATCAGCAATACTTATCGGTGGGTTCAGGACCATATCCGCTATGTGGCTTTTGAAGCCGGACAGTCCGGACACCGCCCGGACACCCCTAAGGAGGTGCTCCGCAAACGGTATGGAGACTGCAAGGGCATGGCTCTGCTGCTGAAGACGCTCCTCAAGGCACAGGGGTTTGATGCCCGGCTGACGGACATCGGTACGGATGAGATTCCTTACAGAATGAGCGACGTGCCGACACTCGCCAGTGCCAATCACGTCATCTGCACGCTCTTTTACAAGGGGAAGACACGGTATATGGACGCTACTTGCAACTACATCCCGTACACCTATACGCCACAGTACATACAGGGTTCGGAAGCGATGATCGAGAATGGGGACAGACCGCTGATGCAGATCGTACCGATACAGAGAGCTGACGCATCCATCGACAGTCTTGTCTATCAGTACAGCCTGCAGGGAGATGCGCTTGTCGGAAAGGCAACCTACAATCTCCGCGGCGACATGAAGGAGTGGTTCATGAGTACGATAGACGATGCCGGCAACAAGAACCGTGACGACATCCTGGGCAGCAATCTGAACTCCGATGCCCACAGCATGACCGTGACAGACGTGAAGTGGGCCGACAAGGACGCCCGCCACGAATGGGCACGCTTCACGGGCAGCATCACCAACAAGGCGGCCGTGCAGTTGATGGACGGAGAAGTCTACATCGAGCTGAATCCGCACAACAACCTCTTCGACAGCCGCATCGACACCACCCGGCGTGTCAACGACTATTATCTGCCTGTGCGGTGTAACATCGTAAGACAGGCGGTGCTCACCGTCCCTGCAGGTTACAAGGTCGACTATCTGCCACCTTCCAAGACTTTTTCGACCCCGGAAGGTGTGCTTACCTGCAGGTTTTCAAGGAAGGGGAACACCATTGTCTTCCATCAGAAAATGCAGATCAATCACCGCCGCATACCGCTTGCCAATATCCCGAAATGGAACGAGGCCGTAAGCAAATGGAAAGACGCCTGCAACGAACAGGTGGTGCTCAGGCGGTGAAGGAGGCAACGGAGCTTGACTTTTCAGCTCCAGATTGGTTTCCGCCTCTGCTACAACAATAAAAACATCTGACAACATACGAATATGAAAAAACAATTAGCAATGCTGCTGCTGGTGCTTCTTTCACTGCCGGCAATGGCTTTCGACAACGACGACTATCTGAAGTACGTCCAGAAAGTGAAAGAAGAAGTGTGGGGCAAAGACCTGCCACAGTTCAACAATCGCACCGTACCTGCCCGGTACAAGAACGAGTCGGCTGTGGTCATGGCTTTCTACGAGGAGCTGACCGTTGACAAAGGCACGAGTTTCAATTTCTTGGAACTAGGAGTCACCGCCAACAACAAAGCCGTCCATATCCGGCGCTACCTCGTGAAAATCAACGACAAAGCTGCTCTGGAGAAATACTCTACCTTCGATATTCGGAGCTATGAGAAGTCGCACAATGCAGGATGGTGGACGGACATACACAAGAGTGTCCTCGGTGTGAAAGTCATCAAGCCGGACGGCACCGTCAAGGAAGTGAGCAATGACGAATACAAGAATGACGATGAAGGCAAGAACGGAAAGGACAAGCGTGCCAAGCTGGCCGTACCCGACCTGCAGGTAGGCGACATGATCGACTACTTCATCTACGATTACGACAAGCTGAAAGAGGAGAACATCGATCCGGTGCTGTTCCTCTTCGGCGGCAAATATCCTATCCTCGACTACCAGATCCACTGCGCCATCGACAAGCACCTCTGCACGCAATACCGCACGATGAACGGTGCTCCGGACTTCACCGCCAGCGAGAAAGACGGCGACATCGTGCTGGATGTCCGTGCAAAGAACCTCGACAAGACGTTCCCCGACTATGCCTATAATCCTATCATGCAGGCACCTTACACCATGCTCTATGTGACGGCGGACGTCACACTGGAGTATATGCCGAAGAGTGCGAAGAAGAAAGGGCTGCAGGCGAACCCTCCGGCTGAGGTCATACAGGAAGATGCCTGGACTCCCTGGGCTGAGTACAAACCGAAGTGGACGCTGAACAAGAAATTTGAAAAGGCTGTAAAAGATGCGAAGAAACTGGGCAGTGACGAGGAAAAGGCCGATTATGTGTATAACTTCATGGTGATGAAGACCCTGGTATTCAAGAAACCTTACGAAAAATCATTCGATTTCTCAAGCCTGTTTCCTTATGTCCTCGACAAACTGAAGATTCCTTACTCACGTGCACTGGTTACCAACAGTTATAACGAGCCTATGGACAAGCTCATCAACTACGGCAACGCGACACGTTTCATCATGCTCAAGAGCGGTAAATGCTACTTCCCGCTCGAGAATGCCATCAGTTCGGACTTCATCCCGTCCATCTATCAGAACCGGGATGCCATCAGCACCGACAAGCCCAAGAATTTCCAGAAAGGACCGTTCACAAGGTTCAGGCTCGCTCTGAGCAAGGCTTCCGACAATGTGGAGAAAGAGGAAATCGAAGCTGCCATTGACGGTACGATGCTGAACCTCGTCCGGAAGACGACACTCACAGGATGTGAGAAGGAGAATGTCATCCCAGGATTGACGACAGCCGACGAACTGAGCAAGGCATGGGGTGCGCCCTACGGCTACCAGGGCTTTGCCGACGAGCTTTTCCTGAAGCCGAACGAGGCGAAGGCAAGGGCGGCAGAGCGTGCCGAACAGGACAAGAAAGCGGTGGCGGAGAACTTTGCCGAGGAAATCAAAGCCTATCATGACAAAGCTCCTGTGAAGATCAATGCGACAACCGTGAACAGCTGCGGAGAGAACAACAAGCCGTTTGCCTATACGACCGACTATCAGATGGACGGACTGGTAAAGAAAGCCGGCCGTAACCTTGTCGTTTCCGTGGGGCAGCTTTTCGGGCAGCAGGCGCATATCGAGGGCCGGGACCGCCAGCGCGACACTGATGTCAACTACGACTATCCCAGCACACTCGCTGTTACCGTCAGGCTTGACATTCCGTCAGGCTATGCCGTATCAGCGGAGAGCCTGCGGAAACTCAACAATAATGTTGACAACGAAGCCATGTCTTTCAACACAAATGCCGATGTAGACAATGACAAGCTGATCATCACATTCCAGAAGGTTTATAAACAGCAGTGTGTCCCTGCTGCCGGATGGAGCCAGCTGCTCGGTGTCCTCGATCGTGCCTATGAATTTACAAGCCGGCAGATTGTCCTGAAGAAAAAGTAGCCCCGGCTACAAGCGAAGCGCTTCAGGGCGGTTCCGGCCGGTATCCGAAGGCAGGAGGGGATGCCTTTCTGTATGCGTAGAACCTGCAGCAGGACGGGTGTCCCCTTGGAACCCCTTGCTTGATATGCAAAAAAAGTGCATCCGGAAGATTGCCACCGACAATCTTCCGGATGCACTTTTTCTTTTTGTCGACCGGATGCTATGCCACCTTTTCCAGCCGCTTCATCATCAGGAACATGAAAGCTGCGGAGAGGAGGCAGAGTACAATGAATACAGACCAGACAACCGTCAGGGACAAACCGCCCCAGAGGTAGCCACCCACACTTACGAGCAGGTTGCCGATGGCCGTGGCAACAAACCAGCCGCCCATCATCGCACCCTTGTATTTCGGAGGAGCGACCTTGCTGACGAAGCTGATGCCCATCGGACTGAGCAGCAGCTCGCCGAAGGTCAGTATGAGGTAAGTACCGATCAGCCAGTTGGCGGAGGCATACGGAACAGTCTCACCGGCAGCCTTTGCCATTTTCTGTCCTACCGGTGTGAGCAGACCTTGTGAGGCCATTACCATGAGGAAGTAAGCACTGCCGGCAACGATCATTCCGTATGCAATCTTGCGGGGAGCAGACGGCTCTTTGCCCTTGGCTGCCAATGAACTGAAGATGGCCATGCTGATAGGAGTCAGCGCAACTACATAGAAGGGGTTGAACTGCTGGAAGATCGGTGCGCTGACACTGACTGTGCCGGAAATGTTGTTGTACTTATAGACCAGGATGCCCAGTGCAAAGAGGAATACGACAGCCGAGATACTTTTCGCCTTGGGGGTCTTTCCCTGGAAGAATGCCATCAGGCTGTAGACCATGAAGACGATCATTACGAGATTGACGACGTCGAATGCCATGCTCTGGATGCCCGAGGAGGTCGGATTGACAAATTCGTCCGCGAAATACGTCAGGGTGAGTCCGTTTTGGTGGAATGCCATCCAGAAGAAGATTACGACTGCAAAGACAAGGCAGAGGGCGACGATCCGCTCCCGGGTCTGCTGCGGTGTCAGTTCTTCTACGGCTACCTTCTGGCTCTTGTCTTTCTTGGGCTCGCCGCCTTCTACGTGTTTGAAGGTGCTCCGGAAAGCATAGTAGATGGCCATTGACACAATGAGTGATATGCAGGCTACGGCAAAGGAGAAATGATAGGCATCATTGCCCGCATAGCCGAGCGAGTTCTCTGCCCATTCCTTGATTCTTACGGCTGCTGTCGGTGCGAAGAGCGCACCGATATTGATCGCCATATAGAAGATGGAGAATGCGGAATCGCGCTTGTCTGCCAGCTCCGGTGTGTCGTAGAGATTCCCTACCATTACCTGCAGGTTACCCTTGAACAGACCTGTCCCGAAGCTGATGAGGAACAAGGCCGCCAGCATGGCAATGAATGCCACGGTTCCGCCTCCCAGAGGCACGGACAGGAAGAGATAGCCGGCAAACATGACCAGAATGCCGATGGTGACCATCTTGCCGTAGCCGAACTTGTCTGCCATGATGCCGCCGATCAATGGTAGAAAATAAACAAGGCCTAAGAAGATGCTGTAGATAAGTCCTGCCGTTCCCGGCTCCAAGCCGAAATTTGCTCTCAAGAATAATGCGAACACGGCAATCATGGTATAGTAGCCGAATCGCTCGCCTGTGTTGGCAAGAGCCAATGCGTACAGTGCTTTTGGTTGGTTCTCAAACATAATGATAAAAATTTAGGTTAATGATTACTTTGTTCTTGTTAGGTCGAAGAGGTAGGTTGCCTTGATGACGATATTGCCATGGTTCGATTTCCCGAAATAGTCTTTCTTGGAACTGCCGTAGATGTTGCCGAGTCCATAGTAATAGCGTCCTTCGAAGAGGAAATGGCCGATGTGCCGGTTGCTGTATTCCATGCCCAGTCCGGCGGCGATGCCGTAGTCGAACTTCTTCTCTACCGGCATGGTCTCCTGTGCGACCGTCACATTGCTGCGCCCTGTGCCGTCGGTTGCAAGATTGGGCGTTTCGAAGTTCCTGGAGGTTGACTCCTTCAGGTAGATGCCTATCTGCGGTCCTGCCTGGAAGAAGAAGTTAAAACCGTGCTGTTCGCGCCCCCATGCAAGATGGGCGAAGACCGGTATCTGGATGTAGTCGACTGTGCGTGAATAGGATTCGGCGGCCCCGTTGGCATTGATGACAGGCTGGTCAGTGCCCGTCTGGATCTTCTCTTTCCATCCGATGGAGGCATAGTTTACTTCTCCATAGATGGAGCAGATGGTATTGAAATACTTTTCACATACGTACCGGATGCTCAGTCCGCCTGTTACGCCGCCGTGTAAAGACTGTGTTACGCTGGGGCTGAAGCCTACGTTGGAGAGCACGCAGCCGCCGTTCACGCCGATGGCGAAATCGTTCCGGTGCTGTCCCACTTGCGCTACGGCGGTCATCGGCAGCAGAAACAGAGCGGCAAACAGTATTTTTGAGATCTTATAATTCATCTGTTCAGAAAAGTGCTGTTACACTTCGCAGGGATTAGTACACAAGATTCTCCATGGTCTGGTCTGTCTTGAAATGAACCAGCTGGAAATGGTCGTTGACATATCCGCCCTGCCCTACACGCACAAAGTCGTAGCGTGTCTGCAAAGGCCGGTACTTCACCTCGGCGGCGGTTCCTTTGAAGTTCTTCCCATACGCCTTCAATCCACGGACAAAGAACTCCGCCTGATCGTATCCGGTAAGTGCCATGCGGGGAATATACTGTTTCGACATAGGCTCTCCGTACCTCTCGCTGTATTTTGCCTCCAGGCTCTTCGTCTTGTCCGCAGCCTTGTTATAATAATAGGTGGACGGAATGTAGGTGTTGTACCTGAAGAACTGGTCGAGGTCATAATCCTGATAGACAAACCACTGGTTGTAGCCGAAGAGGCTGACGGCAATCCCCGGACGTGTTTTCTTCATCTGATCGAGTTTTGCGAACACCTCATTGAGCTGCGGGCTCTTTTCGGAATTGACGATTACGACATTGGGACGGGTCGCATCAAAATGCTTGGAGAAATCGGTGGCAGAAGAACCGGTGCTGGTCAGGTCGTACTTGATCTTCTGTAGTTCAAGCTGTCTTCTCAGGCTGGAGGTGAAATCTCCTACCTGGCTGCTCGTATCCTTGCAGTTGATGAATACGGGGTGATGCGATTTCTGGAAACGCTCCAGGAAAGCGGCTATTGCCTTGTTGTTCAGTGTGGCGTCGGTCTGATAGACCTGGAAGACGTTGGGATTCGACCCGACCTCGTTGCTGGTGGTGGAAAACGGAATGACGAGTTTGATGCCGTTGTTGCGGCAGAAGTCTGCCAGCGGCTTCACCTGTTCTGAATATAGCGGCCCGAAGATGATGTCCAGCTTGGCTGCGTTCGGCTCGAGCAGTGTGGTATGGATGTCGGCCCCTTTCGGCACATTCCAAGCATGCACGTCTGTCGTGATTCCCTCGTTTTTCAGCTGGTCAAGAGCCAGCAGTACGCCACGATAATATTCCACCATCCGTCTGCCGTCGCCGTCCTGATTGTGCAATGGAAGCATGATGCCGACGCGGACGGCATTCACGGGGACTGGTGCAATGGGATTGGCGGGCTTTGCCGTTCTGCCGGTTTTCCCCATGATGGTACCGTCAGGCTTGAAGTCCCCCTCCTTGGAGAAGGGAACGAAGATGAGTTCTCCTTTCTTCAGCTCGTATCCGGGCTGCTTCATGGAGGGATTTGCTTCAAGAAGCTGTGGTATCGTTATGCCATACTCTTTTGCAATGCCGAAGATCGTCTCCTTGCGCTTCACCTTATGCTGGTCGCGCCATTGGACGGTTTGTGCAAGGACACTATAACTGAATGTTACAGCGAATAATAACAAGAGATATTTCAGATAACTTCTCATGCACCTATGTTTTGATTTGAAAAGCAACAATTTAAAATCACAAGTGCAAATATACAAAAGAAATCTGTAACCAAAAGGGGTAGAGTGAAAAAAAACACAAAAACACAGCTACCCCGTTATTATAAAGTTCTGGCAGGTGCTTTTGCTTGTTTGAATGAGAAAAAATATGTACTTTTGCATGATTCTACAATTTACAGTAACGCATAAAGAGCAGACAGGATATGAAACCACGTAAGACAAGTTTGCTTGCTGCAATGCTGACAATCCTGTTCTCCGTATCCAGCCGGGCGCAGGACTGCCAGCCTTCAGGCAAGTTCACAGATAAGGAGGGAGAAGCAGGTACGATAGCAGCGGGCGAGACCTATGCCGGTTCGGCGCCATTGACGGTGACCTTTTCGGCCAATCCGCCATCCGGCCATGATCCTGCTACAAATTATGAGTGGCATTTCTTCAACCAGAACAATCCCCGTGAAGCCTACCTCATCCGCTATGATGAGGATACGGAATACATCTTTACGGAGGCTGGAACGACACGGGTTGTGCTCTATGAGATTCTGAACGGCGATACCACACGCTACAATGCGATCAACGTCTCCATCAGTGAGAGCAGTCTGCAGATGCCGAACGCCTTTTCACCGAATGGTGACGGAATCAATGACGTGTACCGCGCCAAGCCTGGCTACAAGAGTATTGTGTCGTTCAAAGCAGTTATCTTCAACCGCTGGGGACAGAAACTCTATGAATGGGACGACCCTGCCGGCGGCTGGGACGGTAAATACAAGGGCAGGGAAGTTGCCCAAGGGACATACTTTGTCAATGTCACTGCCAAGGGTGCTGACGGGAGAGAGTTCCGTATCCGAAGGGATGTCAACCTGCTCCGAGGCTATACGCAGGCTGCACACTGATTCCGCATCACTTTTCCCGCTCTCCTGTCAGAGGTCATTATCACTTTTCATCGCCTATTATTTCCCTTTTAATGAACGAAAAAATTGAAGTCTTCGGTGCCAGAGTGCATAATCTGAAGAATGTTGATATAACCATTCCCCGCAACTCCCTTACTGTCTTCACGGGACTGTCGGGTTCGGGGAAGAGTTCACTTGCTTTCGACACCATCTTTGCTGAAGGGCAGCGCAGGTACATCGAGACTTTCTCGGCGTACGCCCGCAACTTTCTCGGTAACATGGAGCGTCCCGACGTAGACAAAATCACCGGACTGTCTCCGGTCATCTCCATCGAGCAGAAAACCACAAACAAGAACCCGCGCTCTACGGTCGGTACGACGACGGAGATTTACGATTATCTCCGTCTGCTCTATGCCCGGGCCGGAGAGGCCTACTCCTATATGAGTGGTGAGAAGATGGTGAAATACACGGAAGAGAAAGTCGTCGATATGATCCTGTCAGATTATCAGGGTCGTAAGATCTATATCCTCTCCCCGATTGTACGCAACAGAAAAGGGCATTACCGTGAACTTTTCGAGCAGATGCGGCGCAAGGGCTACCTGTATGTCCGTATAGACGGAGAGGTGCAGGAACTGGTACGGGGCATGAAGGTCGACCGCTACAAGAACCATAACATCGAGGTTGTTATAGACAAGATGAAGCTTGGCAGTACGGAGGAAGAGACACTTCGGGAACGGCTGGCAAAGACGGTGTCGACTGCCATGAAACAGGGAGACGGTCTGATTATGATCCTTGACAGTGAAAGCGGGGAGGGCAAGTATTTCTCCAGACGGCTTATGGATCCAGTGACGGGGATCGCCTATAAGGATCCGGCTCCCAATATTTTTTCTTTCAACTCTCCGGAAGGAGCGTGTCCACGATGCAAAGGGCTTGGGGTCATTGACGAGATAGACTTGAAGAAGGTGATCCCCGATGACAATTTGAGCATCCATGAGGGGGGCGTTGTCCCTCTTGGGAAGTACAAGAACCAGATGATTTTCTGGCAGATTGATGCCTTGTTGAAAAGATACGACTGTAATCTCAAAACCCCCGTCAAGGATATTCCTAAGGAGGGAATGGAGGAGATTCTATATGGTTCACTGGAGAAACTGAAGATCCCGAAGGAGCTGGTTCATACGACATCAGATTATTTTGTGTCTTTCGACGGCATTGTCAAGTACCTCCGTACGGTCATGGAGAACGATGCCTCGACTGCCGGAAAGAAATGGGCGGATAAGTTCATTGTCGAAGCTCCCTGCCCGGAATGTCATGGGCATCGTTTGAACCGTGAAGCACTGTCCTATCGGATTGCAGGAAAGAATATCGCCGAACTGGCGGAGATGGACATTGCTGACTTGAAGGAGTGGATCGGTCATGTCGAGGAGTCCATGAACGAGAAACAGCGTGTAATCGCTTCCGAGATCGTGAAGGAAATCCGCAAGCGCATCGACTTCCTGCTCGACGTGGGACTTGACTATCTTTCCCTGAACCGGCAGAGTGCCACGCTGTCCGGCGGTGAGAGCCAGCGTATCCGACTTGCCACGCAGATCGGTTCTCAGCTTGTCAATGTCCTGTATATTCTTGACGAACCGTCCATCGGGCTGCACCAGCGCGACAACGAACGTCTCATCAATTCGCTGAAAGAGCTGCGCGATATGGGCAACACGGTGATTGTGGTAGAACATGACGAGGATATGATGCGTGCTGCGGACTGGATCGTAGATATCGGACCGAAGGCCGGGCGCAAGGGAGGAGAGGTCGTATTTCAAGGTAAACCTTCTGACATGCTCAAGACGCATACCCTTACCGCCCAGTATCTGAATGGTGAACGGGCTATTGAAATTCCCAAGAAGCGTAGGGAGGGAAACGGAAAGACGATCCGGCTTGTCGGCTGCAGGGGGAACAATCTTCAGGATGTAGATGTGACGTTCCCTTTGGGCGAGCTGGTCGTCGTTACAGGTGTATCGGGTTCGGGCAAGAGTACGCTGATCAATGAGACCCTCCAGCCCATCCTTTCGCAGCATTTTTACCGTTCCCTCAAGCGCCCGATGCCGTACGAGAAAATCGAAGGCATCGACAATATTGACAAGGTGGTGAATGTAGACCAGAGCCCTATCGGACGTACGCCCCGCAGCAACCCTGCGACCTATACAGGTGTGTTCTCTGATATCCGTCAGCTTTTCGTTAATCTTCCCGAGGCTAAGATACGGGGGTATAAGCCCGGACGTTTCTCCTTCAATGTAAAAGGTGGACGCTGTGAAGCCTGTGGAGGGAACGGCTATAAGACCATTGAGATGAACTTCCTGCCTGATGTGATGGTTCCCTGCGAGGTCTGTCATGGCAGGCGTTACAACCGCGAGACACTTGAGGTACGCTTCAAGGGCAAGTCTATTGCTGATGTTCTGGACATGACGGTCAATATGGCGGTGGAGTTCTTTGAGAACGTACCGCAGATTCTTCCGAAGATCAAGGCTTTGCAGGATGTGGGCCTGGGATACATCAAGCTCGGGCAGAGTTCTACCACGCTTTCCGGCGGCGAGAGCCAGCGTGTCAAGCTGGCGACGGAACTCGCAAAGCGAGATACGGGGAAGACCCTTTATATCCTTGATGAACCGACAACCGGCTTGCATTTTGAGGATATTCGGATCCTTATGGATGTACTGGAGAAACTTGTCGACAGGGGCAATACCGTTCTTATCATCGAGCATAACCTTGATGTCATCAAACTTGCTGATTACATAATCGACATGGGACCGGAAGGTGGTCGTGGAGGTGGCCGCCTGATGGTCTGTGGAACACCGGAAACTGTGGCGAAGAACAAGGAAAGTTACACTTCCCGTTTCCTCGCCAAGGTGCTGAAATAGATATTCCTTGCCTTTGCATTCCAAAAGGTAAGGCGCGAGAATGATGCCCCATGCCTTTCTGTTCCAGGGATGACGGCTCTTTGCAGTCTCGGCAAGTCTAAGATGAGGCAAGGCCAGGTTACTTCTACTGATTTGCTATAGTGCTCTCATTTTCCCACCAGCCCGCAAGGAATCCTCCTCGGCAGCCGGGCTGTTCGGGAATGGGAGACACCATCCTGCCAGACGATGGATAGTAAGAACGGGCGTCTCTGTTGGGATAGTGCCTTCTCCTTCTTGGCTTATCTTGTCTGTCTATACGGTGTACCGGCCCGGTTCTTCCGGTATTCGGCTAAAGATCAAACTTGTAAGCTGCTGCTACTTCCAGGACATTGCTCCGTCTGCTCGCATTGCCCTTGAAAGTGTTGGTCAGTCCCACATGATAGCGGGCATCCAGCACTACATGTTCATACTCGTAGCTGATTCCGACAGGAAGCGAGAGCGCAAAGGTACGCAATCCGCTCCTGATGTTCTCGTTCATTTCAATCTCATGGGCATTGGATCTTTTCCCCTCTGCATCTTCGTCGAAGAACAGATGCTCTTCATGTGATTTCCCCCTGACCAGACAGGATGGCTCTACGCCGACTTTGACGGAGAGTCCAGAAGTCACGTGACTGTGGAACAACAAGGGTACTGCGATATAATCCATGCGCACATAATAATCGTGAAGTATGTCACCCTTCTTCATCATGTCTTTGTACTTGCAGCCGCCTTGTACATAGGATATGCCGGCTGACAGCCCGACCAGATCCGAAGTCTGATACATCACTTCCAGCCCGCCGGTAAACCCCAGCAGGGTGCGGGGCTTTGTCTCCAGAGATTCTCCGTCTGCATTTTCGTAGATTATAGAACTGTTGGTCAGAGAAGCGATTGACACTCCTGCCCGAGGCATCACCGACCATGTTCCTGCTTTTCCCTGTGCCATTGCCGTCAGTGCTGCTGCAATCGATAATACTAAAAAGACTGTTCTTTTCATTCATTTTCCCCGTCAAGCCGATAGGCAAGCTGTTTGTTTTTTCAATATAAGAGCCTATGTAACACAAGGCAAGGATCTCTTTCACATAAAAAAGAGCTTCTGTCACATTCCCTAATTAAACGGTTTATACGCGTCCGGCCGGAATTTCGCGTGCGGAGTCTTCTTGCGAAGACTTTTTTCTCTCCGCCACTTGACAGCAATTTGCATAACAGACTTTATTCCTCCAGGCACACCCTTTATGTTCTTCGGCATAAGAGGCTTCTTTTTTTATTGTCCGTTTGTTTCAATAGAGGTCTTTTATCGTCCACTGTATCTCCACACACAGTTCGGTTTTCAAATCATCTGCAGGATATTCAAGTGTTGTATTTGACACCAGAATGTCCTGCCCGATTCAGCCCTGCCATTTGTTCCATCAGTTTTCCTCGTCCACCTCCGTAGCAGAACAGCTGGAATCATGCCTTTTTCAGGCTCAAGCATACATACGGTTTCAGACGTAGTCTGCCGTGGAGGAACATAGAAGGAATGAGAAAGATGCGATTTGTTATAGAGGCCGTCAGAGCCGTTCCTTTCGGGGCAGGCAGCAGTGGACGCTTGTGTCAGCGCACCCCGGCAGACGTTCTTCCTCATCTTTTCTTCATTCTTTCTATCGTCAACTCATCCTTGTTTCCTTTGTAGAAAGTGTCCAGGACTTTTCCGAAGACATCGTTTGGACAGACAGCATCAAAGAGCGTCATGGACGACCTGAGCTTCAGCGTGTCAATATGGCCGCCCATCACCGCTTCAATATCCTTTCCGCCATGTGTCAGTACGGCATGGGCAGCCTCGCGCAGCCGGCTGTCCAGAAGGGGATGAGCAAGGTAGGCGGATGCCTCGTCGGCATCAGCGATACCGTAGTACTGGGCATAGGCACTGTGCCCGAGACCTTTCAGCTGCGGGAAGACATACCATATCCAATGCGTCGTTTTATGCCCATGCTCCAGTTCTACAAGAGCCTGCTGGTATTTGCCGTTTGTCTCCTGTGCCTCCACGAACCGTTCAAGACAGAATGGATCGCTTTCACGGCAGCCCAGCATCTCCTCGAAGTTGTCAAGGATAGTGCGGAGAGGGGGTGTCAGGAGGGCATAGCAATAGGTGGCGAGTTTTCGCGGAATACCATAGAAAGCCTGTGCGATACCGCCTGCCATGGCCGCTATCGTGTCGGAATCACCTCCCAGGGAGACCGCAAGGCGGATTACTTCCTCAAAGTCATGACCCTCCAAGAACGCCAGAATAGCCGGAGGAACGGTCTTCTGGCAGGACATATCGTAAGTGTAGGCGGGGCGTAAATCGTTCAGAGACCGGTGCAGATCATACAGGAAGTTCTCTTCCACATAGGACCTGATTTCTTCCTTCGTCGCCTCTGTGCGGGCAAGGTAAATCGCCGATGCGATGGCCTTTGCCCCTTTAATGCCCTCGGGATGATTGTGCGTGACTTCCGCAGACAGCTCGGCCAGGTGCAGCGTCTCGTCAAGACTGTGTGCGTAGAAGGCAACCGGACTTACCCTCATGCCTGATCCGTTCCCGTAACTGTAATAAGGTTCCGGCTTCGGATTGTACAGCCACCGCATGAACTTCCCGCCATAACCGGCAGTCGGATACTGTCTGCCTAATGTCTGCATCCGGCGCACGAGTTCTTCTTTGCCGTGACTTCTGTCTTCCGTCAGCCATTCGGCCACAGCCAACGTCATCACAGTATCATCCGTAAACCTGCTTTTCGGCGTGAACAGATGAAAGTCTTTCCGTTTCGTATTATGGAACTCGTACACGGAACCGATAATATCACCAATGATTGCTCCCAGCATAATGAACAGAATTTCAGTAAATAGATTCTACTGCAAAAATAATGTTTTATTTTTGATTCTCCTAATTCTTCCAGACCTTTTTCCATGTACTTCCCGAACATTGATTCATACGGTGGGAATGTTGTTCATGCCATCTTTCCATGTCATCGGAAAGAAAGTGTAAACTTCTAACATGATTGAAACAAGATGCGGCAGACGACGTTTAAAAACAAGTTCTTGCCCCGCCATCCGGTTTAGAAGTAAGACGAAAAGCAGCCAGCCAAAGACACGAGACTGTACAATATATCCTGCAAGCGGCTACATGGGAATGATATTCCCGACCGCTTGGGAATCCTGTTCCCAACGTCTGGGAATGAGCTTCCCAGGCACTGGGAACAGGATTCCCGGCGTATGAGGGCGGTGTGTAGTCTGTCCCTGGGCATACCTGGATACATCTTTCTCTGCCCTTTCTTTCATCCGAATGGGCTGTTGTACAGCTTTCAGGGAGAGAGCCGGCTAAGGACAGACACAGGGGAGAGTTCCACCGGAAATCCGCCATGGGGGAGTGCTTGAGGAGGGCAATGATTGTAACCGGGATTGTACCCGGGAGGTGTTTCTGACTAAAAAAAAGCGGAAAAGTTTGGCTGGTTCACGGAAAAGTTATACCTTTGCACTCGCAAAACGAAAATGAGCGCCCTTAGCTCAGCTGGTAGAGCAACTGACTCTTAATCAGTGGGTCTAGG
>ERZ773046.634-NODE-634-length-22190-cov-32.498261_pt1 | contig 22190 bp, 29 predicted proteins | sample MGYA00580634_ERZ773046 | MGnify/ENA primary metagenome ERZ773046 (study PRJEB29015, sample SAMEA2738127) | human oral metagenome | biome: human oral; feature: human-associated habitat; material: saliva | place: China | collected 2159 ... | reverse complement strand
TTCTAAAACAATATTTCTTAAAAGAAATCCAAAAGCAATTACAACCCTATACCATTAGCCACACCAACTATTTCGATGGTGAATTGACGATTACCAATTTGGAAACAATCAAAAACCTCATCCAGCTTGAATTCGAACACAGTGCGACAACAAATCGTATTTATTTGTGTGACATTCCAGACAGTCGAGTAGCACTAAACGAACAAGATTTACCTAAATTCATTAAGTGTATCAACCTTGATGATAAAAATATGCAAGACATCATTGATGGAACAGGTTACGCATTTACCGTTATCACGCAACCAACCGTCGAAATCGAATTTCCAACGCTAGGCGGTATCGGCAATCTCAAATTGGACTATGTACATTATAAACAAAGCGAATGTAAATATTTTGCATGTGATGATGACGAAAATTGGTCCAAAGATGACAATAAACGCATTGTTTCAGAAGAAAACCGTGCAACACTTGTATCAAAAATGAAACCAGTTGATGAAACAATTCCATATTCACGATACAGCCCATTTTCACTCCATTATCATGGACCACAACTTGCCGGAGTTGATGATCCTAAATGGTACAGCTCGGAATACGAATTACGAAACACAGTCATCGGACTTGCATACGAACAAATCAACGAAATTATTTCAAATATAACTCACAATCATCCAGGTATTACTGTTGACGAACTCATCGAACAATTGAATAGAAAGGAAACCATTCCATGCTAACAATTATTCCAAATCCTAAAGCAATGGACTACGACAAACTCATTGATTTTCTCAACAAGCGCAAAAACATTGAGTTGAACCGTTTTAAACAACGCGGTGATAAAAACATCAAAGATATCGAATACCGCGTGAACAAAGAAACCAACCGACCAGAACTGCTAGAATTGCTTTGGAACCGCGGACACTATATTCATCCACTCGACCAACTCGAATTCAAAGAAGAAAAATACTCAGAAAATAACACCATTCCCTGTACAGTTCAAGAACTCGTGGCAAACGATATTCTTGATTTGTCACAATACATGTTCCTCACGCACGAATATGTAGACGACGGTTTCAATATGGAAATCGTCCTGCACGGCATTTTTGCAACACTCGAAGAAGCGGGTGAACAAGAACTGGAAGAGATCGTCGCAGTCGTACCGGGTGACTATATCAACTATACAGCCTATAAAGAAGCCCTAGACGATGATCTTTGGGATGAATATTTGGATTATCTGGAAGACTAGAAAGGAAATCAAATGTACGGAACACTAACAGGTATCACCATAATCCTTCTTATTGGTTCCATAACGCCCGCCATCATGTTGCCCGACTATACAAAACTAACAAAAAATGGCAAACGGCTATTAACTTTGACATTGACAGGTACAGTCGCACTATTATGGTTTACGTTTTTTGCAACTACGACAACCATCCTTTCACAAACACCCGACGCGAAACACTCCAAACAACCGTGGCGCGTCATTTATAAAAACGATATCAAAGCTGACATCAAAATCGAATCATGTAGCGGATGGTTGACACCGGTCACACCAAAAGACATTGTTTCTAAAAGCGACTTTAACCAATTCATGCAAGGATTACCAATCCCTGGTATAAATACAGATGAAGCAAACATTAACATTACTGCTAAAAACGATGTTGACGAAACAACAAAAAAAGTCACACTACCAAAAGACAATATTATCGAAACCTGGCCGAAAGGAATGAAACCTAACAAATCTAAAGGACATATTACAAAAATTGAATATCGATCAACGCCGGTTACACGAAAATGGTTCACCATCCCTGTTGATAAAACCGACTATAAAGAAATTCGCATCACCATCGAATACGAAGGACAAAAAGAACCATCGACCACGCAACTCTTTGGTGAGGACTAGAAAGGAAAACCTATGTACGGAATACTAATGTTACTCACACTGATTGCATTTATTGCGATAGGTGACGTTATTATCGTGACTAGTTTCGAAAAAGACAAACACAGTAAAAAGCATCCTTGGCGATTGTTATGGTTTATATCACTCATTGCAGTGATCTTCATATTAGACAAAACAGGATCTTTTACGAATTATAAAGAGGTAGCAAAACATTTAGACAAAAAATGGTACGTTGTTTACGAAAACAACATTAATGCCGATGTCACTGTCACATCAGGCGATATGAAACTGAATCCAAAAAAACTAATCACCAAAGGTAACACAGAAAAATTCTTTAGCTCCAATGACACCCTGATGGGTACCTTACTCGGAACCAATGACCCAAACGATGCCCGTGCAGACGTCACCATTACAGCAACCAACAAAAACGATTCGACATCGAAAATCGCAACACTCACAAAAGATAACTTTATCGAAAAATGGCCGAAAGGTGTTAATCACAACAAATCGAAAGGACGCATCACTAAAATAGAATACCGTTCAACGCCTATCACCTTAAAATGGTTCGGAATACCTGTTCAGAAAACATCATACAATGAAGCTCGCATTACTGTTGAATATGGAGCCACTGGTGATGAATCAACAGCACAACTCTTCGGAGACGACTAGAAAGGAAAAAACATGCACACAACATTAGTACTAGCTACATGGGTAGTCATTGCGCTATCAGCCATATTTATTATTGCAATTGGAGCGGGAATAGATGAAAATACAAATTTAGAAAAAGATAACGGAGAAAAAGTACGTCCGTGGGGATGGTTGTGGCTCATACCACTATTAGGCGTGTTATTCTTGTTTGCTAAAACAAGCAGCTGCCCTGATTTAGACCAAATTGCCAAAACTTCAACAGAAAAATGGCATACTGTTTACACAAATAACATCAACGCAGATGTCACGGTCACAACAGACAACATCACATTAAATCCAAACAAACCAGTCACTAAAAAAGACAAAGAAAAGCTATTCACCGGGGGTCAGTTTATACAGTTTAGTCTAAGTAGCAACACTGTTACCATCACCGCAACCAACAAAAATGATTCCACATCAAAAGAAGCGAAACTCACAGAAAACAACTTTATCGAAAAATGGCCGAAAGGAACCAACCCTGATAAATCAAACGGACGTATCACCAAAATCGAATATCGTTCAACACCTATTAATTTGAAATGGTTTGGAATGACTGTCGAGAAAACATCATATGATGAGGCTCGTATCACTGTCGAATATAATGGAACTAACGACCCATCAACCAAGCAGCTCTTCAATGAAAATTAGAATGGTTTCTAGAAAGCCTTATACCACAGACAGGCTTCGCATCAGCATTGCTAAAATTTTAATAAACGATAACACATAAAAAAAAGGACACTCACATCATGCTACTATCAACTAAATTATCCAATGAACAAACACTTTATCAGTTTTTACACGCGACCGAAACACCCTTAGCGATTATCGCGGAACCGAACAAACTAAATGAACTTCTCACAGAACACAGCGTCGAACCACTCGATTTTTCTGACGAAGATGCCCAAAAAGAAATCACTTTTGTGAAATTCTTAAAAGAAGAATACGACGATAACTTCGCAGAATCACTCTATTGGGACTATCGCGATGAACTCTCAGCAACATCTCAAGAGACTATCTTAAAAGACGCTCTTGAAAACGAAACAACATTCGAAACAGCGACCGACTGGTACATCGAAGAAAACATGGAATGGCTACCAGATTACGAAGCCATTAATAAATTCTACGAGCAGAATCCCGAAGTCGAAGAAGAAGACGAATTCTACCTCGAACTCTTCAACGAATACATTGAAACTGATTTCAACGTTGAAACACTACTTCGAAACTCTGCGCCCGAAGATATGACCATTTATTTTGGTCAAAACTGGGACGATGACTATTACGACATTGAAGCACGGTATAATGATGGCGACACGACGGTCTCAACACCTATCGAATGGTTAATCACCACACAAGGCTATGCGCCTGAAGATCTTACCAACGAAGAAACTGTGCTAAAATCGCCATTCTTAACTAGTTTGAGTGAAGAATTGTACGATTACGATACAGAACTCGATGGAATGCAACTCATCGCGATTCCTGACAGTAATGACTTCGAAGCCATCTTAGCCGTTGCTCGTAAAAGTGGCGTAATCAAGGCTTCGACTGCGTTCGGTCTCTTCAATCGCATCCACGGCGGCGGTAGCGGTCTCAGCATCGAACTTGAAAAAGACATTCCGCTCGACGAATCTGCCCCAATTTACGATGTCACACTCGCATATCGCAACAACTCTTACGATTACAGCCCAGACGCTGTCTATGGATTAGTCCGTAAGAAATTCACGGGCGAGGACTTGAGCGAAAACTAGAAAGGAAACTTACATGATTAACTTTGAAACCATCACTCACGAACATTGTTTGTTTTTCCTTAGAGGCGTAGCCAGTGAAGAAGGTCCTTTGCTAAACATTCTAAAAACGAATGACAACAAATACTACTTCACTTATTATATCTATGACGATGGTCACTATAAAGATAAAAAAGCCATTCTTATCGTAAAAGAAACTACGATTGAAGAAATCAAATCAATTTTTAGCGAAGAAAACCTCAGCAAAAATAACGGTCAAGGTTTGGGCTTACTAGATATTTTCGATCCATCCACTGGGCAAGCCTATTATGAAACATTAACCGGTGCTCAAACATTCTCCGAATTAAAAAATAAAAATCTTGAACCTGTGCCGTACAAAACAGTACAAAAACGCGTCGAGTGTACTTTAGATAATTACGAACTGTTAAGTATCCTCAATTGGAGCTATGATAAAGTTAAACGAGAAAACCTCTTGACTTACGTTCTAGAACAACTTGACGCAAATTAGAAAGGAAAACCCAAATGTACATTTCTCGACAAACATACGAAGGCGACAATCATACAGTAACACCTTATAAAGAATTCCCTACAGATATATTGCTTGAAAACATCACATGTCTTTTGAGTGAACAATCAAGCTCAGAGTTAGAATCATTGAAAAACCTGGAATCAATGCTCCGCCATACAAACAACCAAGAACAAGTTCTCATTGACTATATTCATAAAAATGGAACTCAAGATCCTAATGATATACTGACAACAGAAATCGACATTGATAACGAACTGGGATATTATAGGTTCCACCTAGCATATAATGAAACAAGTTTTTATCACTTTGCTTATTCGAACACTTACGAAGAAGATTGGGAATCATGCATCACCTATCACGAAAAATTCGAAGACGAGGAAACCACTAATGATTAACTCCGACGAACTATTTAAAAATCACAAGGCCATGCACTCTGGTCAGGAAAGGAACAAGCTATGCAACTACTAATTGATATTTACTGTAGCCTATCGCGACTAAGTCCGAGTATCCAGCCTCAAGATTCCGCTTTCTTTTTAGGCTTCATAATTATGCTCGCACCAATGTTTATAACATTAGCAATAACTGATAACATCAAATATGAATGGTTGAATAAAATTTTAGTAACTATTAGCTTCATTACACTTATCGGAAGCCCGGTCATCATGGTATTCACGCGTGATCCCATCGAACAAGGAATCGAAGCGCCAACTTACTTAAAAGAACAAATCACAAATGTGAAGCAATCGAAGGACAAGCATCAAATTTACACAAACGATGGTAATGTTGAGTTGACTTTCATTTATAAAGATTTGCAACATAAACCAAGTATACATGATGACTATACATACCATATTGGAAAACAATATTATCAAGACGAAGCTGTATCCGCAGTTTTCGATACGTTTCCGTCCGGCATGGACGTCCCTATTGATGTATTTCGATATGATGTATTCCCAATTCAAAAATCATTCAAGGATTTTGACCCAAATCAACTTGATAACACCGTGTACGGCTATTTAACAGGAACCAAAAATCAAGCAACACAAACCACTTACGCTATGTTACAGAAAGAGAATATCCATATCGAAGAAACCGAAGATGCTAAAACACATCCAAAATACGCATCATTCCAAGTATCGAAAGTCGAAGCAACTGATGGAACAGCAACTGTTACTAAAAACGGAAAATCGAAACAAGTAAAAATCAAAAACTTATACATTACATTGCGCAAATTCATTAGCGATAGAGACCGGACTAACATGGAAGCTGATAAAAAGGCAGACGATGACAAGGACGTTGTGAACAAACTCATCAACTAAAAAAGCGCGTCTAGCACGCACTTTTTAACGTTTAATGGACCAGAATCGGAATTCCATTCCATCTACATGGATATTTCCTTCATAGTTGTATTTTCCGAGGAAGTCTGATGATTCCGGCATTTGCTCGCCGAGTTCAGCTGTAAAGTTATAAACTTTCTGACCTTCGTTATTCCAAGAGTTTTGCGACCAATCACTTACACCTCTAACGCGGACAATGCGCCCTGTAGATGTGTATTGTTCACCTTGGTCTTCATTTGGACGATTAGTGTAATCAATGTTTAGATTCACACCATAACGACCATAAGTCGTCGTATTCGTGTCGGCTGATACAGCTCCGATTGAGGCAAACGTTGAAAGCCCAACAACCGCGAGCATCGCAATAGATTTAATTGACATATTGAAATCCCTTTCATTTGATATTGAAACTATTATATCAAACGAAACACTCCTTGTCAACGATTTCTGAAAATTTTCTGAAAGAAAGGAACTAAATGGAAAATCATACCAACAAAACCTATCAAGAACGAATGAACAAGACCGCATCGTCTAAGTTCGGCGCAATTAAAAAACACCTCGAAAAAGGTGTCAAACTGCTCGATTTCGGCTCTGGTTTCTCACCTGAGTTCATCACACAAGTGCAACAAACAGGTGCTCACTACGTCGCTTATGACGTGTCACAAATCGTTCAAAACCAACTAAAAGAAAATGACATCGATTTTCTCACAAAAGAACAACTTGCAAACACTGAAGATGAATTCGACGTGATTTATTTATCGAGCGTGTTTCACGAATTGATGAGCTATTTGTCGCGACCAAAACGCAGAGAAACCTTCGCCATGCTCGATAAGGCACTCAAACCAGACGGCGTGATTGTTATTCGTGATTGGGGCCCAGGATATCAATCACGACAACCTGTCACACTTGAAGTTGCATCAGACGAAGTAAACGATGAAGTAAAAACATGGGTTGATGCTCTTGTTAAGAATTCAGTAATCAACACTCTACAGCCATTAGAAGATAGCGCTGATAATGTTATCGTACCACATATCTACAAAGGTGGTCCTCGACAACTCTATGAAATTCTTTTCCATGTCGTTTGGGGGTTAAATTCACTAGAGCGAGAATCACAAGAGTCATATGCTATTGATCCCTATTTAATTGAAAAATGGATTTGTCGCCCACATGGCTACGAAATCACAACTAGCCAAGAAGAATACGACGAAACCTATCTGCCATATTTGCAAAAATACTTCAAGATTGAAGATATTCCATGGCCAACTAAAATCATCTACGAATTGAGGAAAACAAAATGACCAAATCACCCTTAATCATTACCCTCGCGATCATAATGTTATTTGGTATTGTCATCACAGTACTGGATTTAATTATTCCTGACACAGAAGAACTATCCAAAGGCGTAATCGTTAACAAATACACAGAACCAGAACAGACAATAAACCATCTTCAAATTGTTGGCGAAGTACCTATTTGGAGTGGCGAAATAATACCCGCAAAATATTATTTAGACATCAGTGGACCCGATGACAATAATAAAATAAAAACTATAACAATTGATGTTTCAGAAGAAACTTATAACCAATACGCTATTGGTGATACATGGCAATCATCAACAAACACATCAAAAAGGAAACAAACCAAATGACAATTGCAACCTTAAAAGACTTCGAAATAACTAACATTGAAGAAGACTACTACACCGGAAGCGAATTTAATGGTACATGGGCGGACAACACGTGTGAACTATGTGATGTCACCATCACCATGTATCACAACGACAAACGCTATGAACTGAGCATTAAACCGGCTGACCCGGGCGCTTACGGAAGCTACGGAGGGGACAGAAGTCGCGGTAAAGGGATTTCAACTGAAATCCTCATCGACATCATTCAACAACTGACAAATGAGCCTGACGAACTAACCTTTGAGAACTTTGTCAACAACTACTTCCAAGAATTCGGATACAGCCACGAGGTCAAACTCAAAAACGCAAAAGATAAATACTATCTAGGCAAACCGATTAATTTAATCACTGAACCTAAACCGATTAAACGACTTATGCCAATCTACACCTATGAACAATTGACACCTGAAAACATCACCAAAATTGTGAGTGAAGATTTCGTCCAAGCTCGTGCTTACACCTTTAATCAAATATTTAAAGAACTCAGTTCTGAAAAAGAATATGACCAAGAAAAAGGACTTATTTTCCTCATTCGGTTAATTGCTCAAGACAAAGATGATCGTAAAAATCATGACGCCATTGCCCTCGCTCTTCCGGGTTTCAACATCGAACACATCTACGACGAACTAGACCAACATAAACAATTTGTATCCGTCGAAAACAAAAACTTGGTCTATTCGCTCAACAAACTTTAGAAAGGAACCCAAAATGGAAAAAACTTATAAAGTACAAATGTACGACTGTCACTATCCTAATCACAAATTTCCCGAACAAATGCACCGACTGTACACATCACTCGAATTAATTGACTTCGTAAACAACACCCTAAGAGAAAAAGCAGACACAATTAGTGACGCCTGTCGTGTCATCAACTGTAGCAACGGTTACGTCAACGAAGTCATTGTCGAATTCACCAATGATGATTTCATTGGAAATATCAAACCTGACGGAACTATGACACAAAAACTAGACTTAGGCTCATTTATGTTCGAAGTTCCACGCTCCGAAGACCTGGTTGCAAACTTTGATAAGTTGTCAATTGAACAACAAAAAGTCATCTGCGTTTTTATCGACAAGGCGGAACAGTTACGCGACCAAATCAATAAGCAATATGATGAAACCTCAAATTACGTATTAATCAACAAAAAAGCAAAAGGAATCCTGGATAAATTTGTACACAATATGTTCACAACAGATGACCGTCCAAATACTGACGCGCAAATCATGAACATGCTCAAATTCAACGGCATCGACCTCGAAACCTTATTCAATTTCTTAGTTGACACTGTAACGGACATGCCTGTCGCTGATCTAATGACTGACGACAAAGGTACACTTCTAATGCACGTTGACGAATTCTGGCATAAAATCGTCGTCGAAGCTGCACACAATGGTTAGAAAGGAATGTTTATGGCAATCTTCACAAAAGCCGATATTGAAATAGAAAAATTTTATGAATCAACAAAAAAATCAGCAGACATTAGTAAACTATATGAACATCTAGACGAATTAAAATCTCAAGACATCTACGTAGTAGATGTTAGCTTAGTTTCAACAGTACTACAAGAATCATCATATTACGGAGATAAAATTTATAATGAATATATGATTCGGCTTGTTAAGCCAAAATACGAAGTGAGCGTCGAGACATATAGTCTTAATGAACACTCTGGTACATTTGTAGGGGCTGGAACAAAACTCATAGGTTATGTAAAATCCAACAACGAAATTGAAAAAATCGAACAACAATATCGAGCTAAAAACACAAACAATACAAAATTTAAAGTCCAAACACAGTATTATTCACCACTAGAACAATCAATCTAGAAAGGAAACTCATGTCTACAAACATTGCATTCGAAGGAAATCCTGAAAATATTCAGCGATTCCTTCTACAACATGAATTCCAAAATCGTTATCGACAATTTGATGCAAAAGCTGTATCGCACGATGCAGCATTAATTCCCACACGTACACCGATTTGGCTCGTCATTGCTATCAATGAATTCTTAGATGGATTTAATTTGGCGACACAAATTAAAAACTACAAAGAAACGCATTCAAACGAAATCAACGTAAACGCTTTTCTAAAACACGTATTAACATCAAACGAATTCGAAAAATACGCAAGTGAAAAATTAGAACAATATCTATTAAATGATAACCATCAAGATATTTGGCCAAATTGCGTATTCGACAAAACTACAAAATTGCTCTATCCATCACAATATGGAAATCATCGAAGTACCATCGAAACAATTTTATCACAACATCGCGAATTGCGAGCTAATAACGAAGCACAAACTATCGAAAATCAAAACGATTTTGTTATGAATAAGCTCATCTTAATCGGCAATAAAGGAACAACGGACTATTATCAAGCTAAATACGAAGTTCGCCCACAAGAACTCCTAGCTAATCAAGAACCGCTTGACATCATAGCAGTGATTCTAGAACGTTTTGCTACATTCAACCACGCACTCACTACACTCGATAATGGAATTCGCTATATCAGCTATTGTTTCCAAAAATCAGGCAGTCCTACTATTACTGGTGTGTGTCAAAACAATATAGCTTACGTTCTTAAACAATTTGCAGAGTTGGGTTATATTGATGAATTGGAACGTGCACTAATAGTGGCAGACGTTGATGAATCTGAGTTGATTTCAAGCGCTCGTAAATTCTGGCCAGCGTCATGGTATCCAGAAACAGAAAATAAAGGCTACGATTTAACATTATTGACTGTCACAAAAGACAATATCACAGACCGACCGCTTTGCTTTTAAGAAAGGAACTGCTAATGAAAATCAAAACATTTGAAAACACAGAACAAATCCACCAAATCTGGAACGACGGGACATGGATTCGCTATAACACCATTTTAAACGAAATGGGCATGATTGACCTTACACCAGAACAAGAAGAAGCCCTCTTTCCAGAAGTACCTGATTACTTCATAATCGATGACACGGTATACAAACCACGCATCGCAAGTCATGTGGAATATTACAGCTCAAAAATCGATGGTTGTAGCTACTATCGAATCACATTACAAGAAGTAAACGATCCAGACATCATCAAAGAAGTAAACGAACAACTTCGTAAAGAAGGCCGTGCCGAACTAAAAGAACAAACTGAAACATGGCTCGATGGACTCATGAAAACACATCCATGGATAGAAACAAACGACTTAATACTTCATGTTGATTACAAAGACGGACAAATCGATAATGCGTCTCTCACAATGAACAGTCAAATTCTCGCCACAATTGACAAAGAACATCCTAATCAATCCGACATTGAAAGTTGGCTCAATCAATTAGCCACGCATAAAACTTTCATCGAATGGATTGTAAATCAAACTCAATGGTCATTTGATGACATTAGTTGGCTTCCTAACGACGTTGAAAATATTTGGATCAGCAAACCTATCACACTAAACGAATCAAATACAGCCTATGTAGTTATCAGTATAGATCGAATGAACAAAACATATAAAGTGAAATTGACAAAACCATTAGATGTAGACTATCTTAAAGCCGTTGTTGAATTCCCTGTTAATGATGATGATTTTGTTGTATCATTACGACCATCAACCCAAGTAAAATGTAGTAATGGCTTTACATTAAGCGAACATATCGCAGTTCCAGATACAACACAACTTGGTTATATTCTAAAATCGGGTGTAAAAGAAGCACGTACCGCTCTAAATAAGCATAACCAATAAACTTTTAAAATTCACTAACTTGAACCAGAGCCACGCTCTGGTTCGTTTTTTATAATGACTATTTTAGGAGGTAACACCCATGACCGTTAAACAATTTCTAACAGAAACTCAATTCCACAGCGATGACATTATCGCCCTCGTCCATCCACAAAAATCACAAGTCGTCTTAACCGGTAATAACCCATGCATCACTGACGACGAACTCGCAGAAACACATATCATTCACGAATATCGTCGAAATGAATGTGACCGTACTTACTATAGAATTCACATCAATTAAAGGAGCCACCAACATGACAAAAATTAAAGTACTCTCCGCCGAAAAAGCCTTTGAAGCAGCCCATTATGGTGGACCATTTGACTTCAATAAAGAAGACTACATCATCATTTCCATTACCGACATTCGAAATGAAGAAGACTGTCCTGTCATTTTCCGACCCGTAAAAAACCTAAAAGCCGTCTTTCGAGTTCCCTTTATCGATTTAGCTACTGATAAACTCGATCCAAATCTGTCCGTCAAAGAACAAACTGGACTCGATTTACCCGTATTTTCCGAAAAAGAAGCCCTTAAAATTAAACAAATTGGTGATTTCGCAAAAGACCGCAACTACCACGTTCTTGTTCATTGCGAAGCCGGTGTTTCCCGTTCTCAAGCGGTAGGCGCTTGTCTTGAACTCTATATCAACAACGATGCGTCAAACGTAGAACGACGCATCCACTCTGGAAACTACACTTATTTCCAAACATTCTTCCAACAATTCAATAATGAATGGAAAATATTAGGAAACTTAGAAGAACCTATCTATCAAGATGCAAACGATGATGAAAATCTTTTCGGTTTTCGTTACAAAATGAACGACTACGAAAATCATCAACTCCGACAAGGTGCATTCGGTCCAGAATATCCACGTTCGCGTATGTTAGGATTGACTGACCGAATCAACCTTGTACGATTAACAAATTAGAACCAGAGCCCGGCTCTGGTTCGTTTTCTATTTTGACTAATTTAATAGAAAGGAGAAACAATGCGACAAAAACTAAAAACTATTTTTATAAATTTACTCATTATCACGATTCCAATCATATTTATCGCTACAATCGTACATATTTATAGATCTGACGATATTGTCGAAGTGAAAAACCAAACATATATCCAAGAACCATTAACCGTTACAGAAAACCGTATCAAAATAAGTAATCTAAAAGCCCAATATGAAACGTTCGACGAATCAAACATTTACGGTGGGCTCATCATGCGTTACCAATTAAATAATGGTGAAGAATATCAGGACCGATTTAGCCTTGAGCAAATTCATAACCATCAGCTACCCAACAACGGATCCGTCTTAACAAAGTCCTACTATAAAGGAACCTATATTCTTAGAAGCGGAAAAACTATTACCCTAGAAACGGCTGATAAATTAAAAAAGGGTGATAACATCCATCGCCGAGACGATCCACAATACCAATGGACACAAATTGTACCGCACACCGAACCCATTAACACAAGCGTACAAGTACCATATAGAGTTTCCACTGGAAAAACGCATATGACACACTATCGCGACGAAGCATTCACCATCAATCCATAGAAAGAAGAACCCTCATGACCTATATTTTCACAGCACCACAACTAGCAGGAGTCATTCAACCAGCTCTTGAAACAGACGATCCGCTTGTTCTTGAAAACGTTGCATTCTTAGCTGAACTATTCTATCAGGACTGTAAGGACGACATCAAAGAACTCACAGACCAACCTTGGCCAGAACGTCTTGCGGATACAATATTCGAAGCCTATGACTATGGTGCATACGAGCAAGATATTCGTACAAATCTCGACGATTTACCGCAAGACTTTGTACTATCCACAATCACCGTCAAACAAATCATGATCGTTCAACAGTTATTAGCAAGCATTCTCGAACAATGCAACGAACGCACGGTATTCGAAATCGTTGACAATGTCATCGACCGTAATGAATGGCGCGAAGCTTGTGACAGTGACTCAAAAGAAATCATGATTGACGTTAAATAGAAAGGAACACCTTATGGCAACATTAGCTGAACAACTCCACCAACTTGCACTATGCGAACACAAAACACTAGAACTTAAAAACACTATAAAAGAATTCGTATCGCAAGAACGCATTTTTGATATGCTTAAAAAAGCATTAACTAATAAATTCACCGCCAAAATTCCGTATCAATATTTCGATAACGAAGGCTTTGTAGAACTTAAACCAATGGAAACATCACAATTTTCCGGTTATAACGCCTATTGGTTCATCATTAAAGTTGAACCGCGCAAAATAGCACTCGAAGCACGAATCGTCTTTGACGGAAGAAATGTAAGTATTCAAATGATTGAATATCAAACGCATATTCTAACACAAGAAACCGTTATTGATTTGCTCAAACAAGTCATCGGCGTCGAAAACAAAGTCAAATAGAAAGGGACAAATATGTTCACAAAAGAACAATTAGAAACCATCGCTGAAAAACTACCACAAAAAGTTCAACATATCGAACAATGCAATGAACAATTTTCCATGCACTTCGGAAAGATCTTCTTTGACTTTTATCCGCAAAATCATAATCGCAATGTAGACCACCAATATGTTGAAGCGAATATTATTTTCTTCGAAAAATTCGACAGCAAAGACGTAAAGTGGCTCGAAAAACATGGTATTACAAATTGGTCAATTCACCACATGGAGTTGCAACTCTCAAAAACAGTTAAATCCGAACAAGAACTAATTTCATTTATGACAAATGTTTTAAATCACTTTGGAACACGAAAGGAAGCTACATGGTCGAACATATCAACGGAGAAATTTATTTAGCACTCTGCGCCAATGACGTATAGCTTAAAATGCAACAAGACACAAATCGGAGCATCATGGAGGAGCAACGTAGTCGACACAGAGAAAAAACAGTTGAAATTGAACAGTCGTCCCTTATCGATATTAACCAAACGTCAGACGGTGATGCACTCGTCAGATATATAACATCCGTCGTCAACAAACTTTTTCCAATCTATCGTGATGACTCCTCACAGAACATTGCACTATTCGGGTTGGGTGATTCTGATGAACCTTATCAATACGCTCCTGGATTTCGACCCCATACCGACACGAAACAATTAGACTTCAATGTCAGCTATTTGGGACGCAATCAAAACGATGGGCGTATGGTTGTGAAAATTTCGTGGGATTTTGACAGTACGGACGTAAATGATGAACACCAAATGTATTGTCCATACTTGGCAGAAGAAATTCTCTTGATGTTTTCGGAGAGTGTGTTTTTAAACGAAGGTTTTATTTTCTACAAGTCCATGTCCTACAGTGAACTTCATCGAGAAGATGACGAATTACAATATTCACAAGTACATCGATACGAACTAATTGAGGACGGATTTGTTGCCGACAGAACTATCCTGGAAAATGGATTAAGGGTGTTAGCACCCCTAACACGTACAGATGGTGCATTACGCACCTTGGACGACGCCTACTATGATACAAACTATGACGGATATGGATATCTCTGCAAAGAAATAGACGGAGAAATGTATCAAAGTTCAATCGTACCGAACATGGATAAACCCTATCCGAAGATTTATTTAGACAATTTTACACACATTTATTGGTACGAACGAAACTAGAAATGGAGTAAGGAAATGTACATTAACGCATACAAAGAAACTTGTGATAACTTGTATTTAGTCAAAGGGACTAGTCTTTTGCCTATGATTTCTTATGAAATCGAAAAAATTTTTGATAAAAACGACGTGTGTGAAACAGCACAAGATTTTCTTCCAAAACTAAAAGAAATAAAACAATTCGCTGACCAATGCGACGACATAGCATCATTTGTTCTAAAACTCAAGGAAGACATCCACATCGAAATTCAAGGTTTCAAATTCCTCATTGAACGAACCCCAAGTGACCACGTTTGGGTGAGCGTCGAATATGATTATTACGACGCTTATACTATGGACGACGTTACTTACACGTCTGTCATCGAACACATCGACGACCTTGATTAGAAAGGACAATTATGTTATTTGCACTAAAAGACACAACCGTTGAAACTATCAACCCAAAAGAACAAGACGAACAATATCAATAGCCAACTCACTAAAGTGGGCGGTTTGCGTGGCTCCTTTATAGTGAGTTGACAAACCGTGATTGATTAGCCTTAGTTTTAAACTACGTTACTTGTAAATATATAGGTACCGTGGGATATTTGCCTAGTCCCACGCTCTACGCGTTCTCATTAAACCGTTCTGATTGGTAGGAACAGTGTGATAACGATTTAAAACACAAGATAACATTGGCGAAGGCAACAAAGGGTTGTTTATACCCGCTTACCGCATTAAATAAACAGAAATCATTAGAAAGGACTTTGTCAAACGTATGACAAAAACATTCACAACACAGACAACACAAGCTTGCGTGTTAAACCAGCACGGTAAACCGTTGATGCCAACGACACGTCTTGGCAAAGTTTATCGTCTTTTAAAAGCAAAAAAGGCCCATATCGTATCATATGAGCCGTTTACTATCCAGTTGGATTATGAACCTGATACACATGTTATTCAACCGATGACTCTCGGCGTTGATAGTGGCGCTATTCATTCGGGCTATTCTCTAGCCAATGAACACCGTGAATATTATAGCGCTGAAGTCATTGCTCGTAATGATATTTCTAACCGTCTCTCAGAACGACATATGTATCGACAAAATCGTCGGTCTAGAAAAACACGTCATCGTAAACCACGGTTTAACAACCGTAAAAATAAGAAAAAAGGCTGGTTACCACCATCTCTTGAACAAAAAGTAGCTGTGCAAGTGAATGAAATTGAGCATTTACACCGTTACTTTCCTATCGAAACAATTATTGTTGAAACAGCTGAATTTGATATTCAAAAAATCAAAAATCCGGATATCTCCGGTATTGAATACCAACAAGGAACCTTGCAAGGTTATAACATTCGTAATTACCTACTCGAAAAACATGGGCGTAAATGTTTCTATTGTGGAAAAACGGTTTCTGGTTTTGAAGTGGAACACATGTTTCCGAAATCAAAGGGTGGTTCTAACCGCATTGATAATTTGACCTTATCTTGTCATGATTGTAATGAGACAAAAGGGACATTAACTGCAGAAGAGTTCATTCGACAAACCTTATCCGCTAAAAAAGCAGCTTCAAAATTAAAACAATTGCCGAATGAAAAACGGTTGTTTGAATACATGGCCTATATGAATGCTACAAGATGGACCTTGTACAATGCCATTAAAGAAAAATATCCAAATGTCAAAATGACTTATGGTTATGTTACAAAATATAACCGTATTCAAGCCGGTCTTCCGAAAGCACATCATATTGACGCCAAATGTATCACTGGTTTTACAACTGTTCCGTCTATTGACCAAACAGTTGTTAAAGCGAAAATGCGTAGACATAATCGTCAATTACACCGCGCAACCTTTAGTAAAGGGCATGTGCGTAAAGTGGCAAGTTTACCAACTGTTACCTTTGGCTTCCAATTGTATGATCTTGTATTATTCGACAATCATCGTTATTATATTAAAGGTCGTCGAAGCTCAGGGTCATTCGATCTTGTTTCGGTAGAAGGCTTAAAAAATGAAGAACGAACTTATAAAAAACTAACATTATTAGCACATACAAATGCTTATTTGACAAATCATTACGTCAATGCATAAAAAATACTAATAAAAAACGTAATAAAAAAAAAACAAATAATTTATAGAAAGGACGGCCCAATGCCTCCTCTGATTAAAATCGGGGCCCCTTGGGTCACTTGTATGGAACGCGTCACTCCCAAGTAAAACATTTCGGTATTGTGCTTGCAACTGGCGAAGAACCAATCGTTAAAATTTACACTAAATCAGCAAATGAAGCCGATAAAAAGGCTATTGAAAACCTCTTAGAAGGAAAAACGAAATAGAAAGAAGGAAGAATATGTATCAATTTTTGTTCACAGACGATAATTTCATTGTCAGCCTTGTAGTGGGACTAATTGTTTTAATTGGTGGCTATGTTTTGTATGATATGGCTAAAAAGCTAAATAAAGCCTATATTGTATCATCCGTCCTCATCATCATATTTGGATACGGGCTTTCTGGATGGGGATTTGCGGGTGTCAAAGACCTAGTTCAAGCAGATAACACATCTGTATCTTATCACTATGATGTGGTCAAAGACGGAAATATCATCCAATTTACGCGAAAAACAAACAATTGGGCCTTGAACAAGAAAGTAGCTGTAAAAGTTATTGGAGAAAGTAAAGACGCTTATCAAGCCGAATATCACGGTGACTATTACCAAATTTCAAAAACGGACGTAAAGAAAGGAAATTAAATTATGTATCAATTTTTGTTAACAGATGTGAATTACGCAGTACTAACCGTTGTGGCATTACTCGTGTTCATCCTAGGGATCAGTGCTTGGATTCTAAGCGTCAAAGAACCCGATGATGCGATTTTGGGAACCGCGCTCCCAGCCATTGCAACAGGTATCGTATTTGTAGCTTTCCTTGCCGCCGGTTATGGATTCACGCAAGAAATGACAGCAAAGCAAGCACATCCAAAAGATGTTTATACGATTACCAAAGAAGGCAAACTGATCACTTTTGATGAGAAGGTAGATAACTGGAAACTAAAAGACAAGGTGACAGCCAAAATTATTAGCGAAACCAAAGATCAATATCAAGTGGAAGTCGATGGAAGCTTCTATACTATGTCAAAATCCGACGTAAATTGAGGTGAGCCATGAAAACACCTAAAGAATATACCAATAATTTAAAAAATGGTATCATCACCGAAGATATGATTGTGGATTGCTTATATTCGGTTAATAAGCGGGCAAAAAACTATCGTGACAAGGCATATCAATATCGGTACAGTTATTACCATGGAGACAGCCAGCGTGAAGAAATGGAACGATATTACGGATACAAGGAACAGCTCCTATCCTATTTCACACCAAAATGCATCCATCAACAATATGTCGGTCGTGAGCGGGAACGTGTGTATGATTATGAGTCTGAATACAACAATCGTAAAGGCAAAAATATTGTCTGGGAAAATTGCTATTATGACTATGATGAGGACCGGGAAGTCTGGTTCTATGACTATGAAACCAATGTGAAGAAATACCTATATTTCCTATATTATGTCATTGGTGATTACAGTTTTCATACGCCAATCACCAATCCAAAAGACTATGATTATCCGATTGAGAAAATTGATGAGGATTTCACCACCTTCGGTAAAGATGTGAAAGAACTTGTGTCTGCACAGTTTGTCATCAAGGTATTGGAAACACTGGCAACTACAGAATGTCAGTTACATGTGAATGGGGAAATTATTGAAATTAAACCGAAGGATGAACCAGTCCATATTGAGAAAAGTCCTGCCATGCAGGAACCAACGCTAAAACAGATTGATTATATCAGGGCCTTGTGTACCTTTTATGTATGTGATGTGCCGGATGTGAAAACATCGGGACAAGCATCGAGATGGCTAAGCAACTTTCTGAAAACACATGACTATAAAACGGATAAGCGAAAGGCTGAACTTCGGCAACGCTATCAAAAAATATTCGATGATCACGCCAGCGGAATGACCATGGAACAGCTAATTGAGAAATATCGGCTAACGAAACCAACCATTCGAAAGGCCATTAAAACCATCCAAAATAACACCATTTAAATGTCATTAGGGTAAAATCCGAACGTTGGCATTTTTATTATACCCGCAAAGTTTGTGAATTGGACGAATTTGGATGGTAATTTGGATTTTTTGAAAGCGTTCTCAAAACACGGTATAATGGGATTTTGGATTGTTTGAACATCAAAGCATCGATTTCACAAAAAAAATTTTTTCTGACCACTCATCAAAATTTTTCTAACTTTTTTTCAAAAAATGAAGAGTTAGAGGTAAAAGTCAGTCATACCAGCGCTTGTAAGCGCTAACATTTAATCCAAATTCCAATCCAATTTTCTCCAAATCTCTCCAAATGCCCCTAAAACGGCCGATTTATTCGAATTAAATCGTATTTTAGGGGTGTTTTGGACCATTGTTCGGGACATCCCGAACGTTTGACCAATCCAAATGTTAAAATCACTTACTTTCGGGCTAAACGTTCGGAAATTACAGAATGATATTTGACCGTCATAAAGCGTCACGAACATTGCAAATAAACACAAACCATGATATAATAAAAGTGACCGAAAGTTGAGAAACCCCGGTCATTGTTTGTGTAAATCACAAACAATATTACTCGCGAAGGACAACCCGTATCCCGCGATAAGGAAAGGAGTTAGCCCATGCTAACAAATATCGAAGTCGTCAAGAAAGACGGTCGTGTAGAACCGTTTCGAATGACAAAACTATTGACAGCTTTGCAAGCTGCCGCATCAGACATCCACTACACACTCACGGATGATGAACTCAAACAAATTGAGAATGAAGTGTATAAATACATTGACGCTCAATCCGTTCTTCTTCCGCAAGACTTGCACTTTACCGCTATTGAAGCGGCACGTAAAGTCAATGCTGATGTAGCAAAAGCTTACGAAGACTATCACAAGCAAAAACAATCATTGAAGGTTTCTGACCTCAATCGATTGAAGGTTGTATCGAAGACCGGAATTGTCTCCGACTTCAACGCCAAATACATCGAAGACGCCTGTCAAAAGGCTGCAAAATCAATCGGTAAAGAATTGACCGATGAACAACTGCACGATGTTTTGTCGGAAGTTGCGCACTGGCTCGATACATCCAAATACCATGACACTGTTGCAACTAGCGATCTCCATCGCTTTGTTATGGGAGGCTTGAAAAAGGTTGATTTGCCAACCTATACAGCCTATAAACGTTACTGGCAAGCTCAACGTGACCGAGCGACCGCATTTCATGAATTGCAAAATGAGGCGGAAGGCTTGCGCTTCGGTTCATACAATGAGAATGCCAACAAAGATTCGCAAGTGATTTCGACCAAATCAGCACTCATCAACGAAATGACCATGAAGAAACTCATGCGTCACGTCTTGAACCCTGAATGGTTGAAGGCTCATGAAGAAGGTTACATTTATATCCATGAACAAATTGTGGCCTAGTTCGGTAACGAACTATGGAAAAACCGCGTTAACCCGTGCCGAAAGGCTGAAGGGGTGTCGTTCCTACGACACAGTAATTATAGGAAATGATAATGAAAGGAACGGCTAACAGGGAACGAAAGAATCCTGTGCGACTTATGATATTTCATAAACGTTAATCGACTATCGAAAGGATATCTATGAATAATTGGTTCATAGAGAATAACCGAGTAGAGTAGCCCCTGGTGAAACAAACAGGTTCGTGCTTGTTTTAGAACAAGGTAAATCGTGTAATAGCCAAAATGCGGCATCCTAAGTAACGACTAGGATGATGATATAGTCAGCTCACACCCAAGCGGATTTGGGTGACCTTTATAAGGACACATTTAACTGTGACCTCTTCGACTTAGAACACTTGATGAAGGATAAAGAACACGAAGACGGGTTCTATGCCTTCCGAATCAACAACAAAACGACACATGAACCAAAACACGTGTCATCAGCCTTTGATATTTTATCAAGCGTAACCATCGCAGCATCTGGGAACCAATTTGGAGGTTTCACTGTCAATCACATTGACAGCACCTTGGCGCCGTATGCTGAAAAATCATATCAGCATTACCTAAACGATGCCAAAGAATACGGTATTTCAGATGCTGAACGTTATGCAACTGATAAAACACTCAAAGAAATCAAACAAGGTGTGCAAAGTTACACCTATGAATTGGCACAAACTCAGAATGCCTTGGGCCAAACGCCTTAAGTAAGGGGCCAACGAAAGTGAACCTATCAAGGGTGTCTTCAAACGAAGGCTAACGGGCAAAGCAAAAATAAGATAAAAATGTAACCTCATCTGAGGACGAATATGCTGATAAGAGAGCCTAACTCCAACATTTGGACAGAGGTAATCCCGTGCGAAGCTCTTAAAATCCAATAAGAGAACGTGTAACGACTATTCCCGTAGTGGGTGGTGAAAGTCCACAATAGAAGTACGGCTGCTATTGATACGCAGTGGGTGAGAACCCCTTAAATGGAAGCGCTCAGGTCAACGTACCTAAGATATAGTCTATGCCTTTATGAAAATAAAGGACCAACATGTTTACGACCATCAGCTTTGGTATGGATACAAGTAAATGGGGCCGTGAGATCACACGCGCCATCTTAGAAGACCGCATGTCACCAGACAACCGCGATGTCTTCCCTAAACTTGTCTTCATGTATCGAAGCGAAATCAACGGTGATCCAATATCACCAAACTATGACTTATACAAACTAAGTCTTGAATGTTCATCTAAGAAACTCTACCCTAAAGTAATTGGGGCTTAAGAGGGTGACCTCTTTCGAATAACTATGTGAACGGCTAACAACCGGTGTCTAATTACCAACAAGGAATTGTAGGAAATGACAACTAATAATTAGGCTAACAGGGGAACTACACTGTACAATCCTGTGGGAAGCCGTATAAA
>ERZ773046.633-NODE-633-length-22197-cov-51.695195_pt1 | contig 22197 bp, 16 predicted proteins | sample MGYA00580634_ERZ773046 | MGnify/ENA primary metagenome ERZ773046 (study PRJEB29015, sample SAMEA2738127) | human oral metagenome | biome: human oral; feature: human-associated habitat; material: saliva | place: China | collected 2159 ... | reverse complement strand
TTATGAATAAATCAATGAAACAACTAACGCAATTTGCTGCGTGTGCAATAGCTGCCCTGTCTGTTGTGGCTTGTTCAAGTGAAGATACCGCACAGCAGGATAATGCTAAACAGAATACCGCTAAGGGTGTTGCTACTTTTGATGGTTCACAGCCAGGAAATGATACACGTGCGTTGACACGTACAACAGCTACCTATACACTTGGTGGCGATGCTAAGGTGTTCTGGACGTCAGCAGATAAGATTTTCGTACAGGACGATGCCAATACCTTCCACCAGAGTAATGCTGCTAATATTTATAACCCATCTAATAAGGCAAAAGCAATATTCAGTCTTGCTTCTGGTTCATTTACATTGAACAACCGCGAGGTGCGTTATACAGGTGAGAATGGAACAGACGCAAACACTGTGACCATTGCAACCACACAGACACAGACCACAGCCAACGACTTTAGCCATCTTGGTACATCAGGCGATTGCGGTACTGCAACAGCAACAGGCAGCAATGGTAATTACACCTTTACGCTCAACCATAAGGCAAGTTATCTCTGCTTCGTACCACGTTGTATGAATACCGACCTTGGTCCAAATATCAAGTTGACAAAGATTAAAGTAACAGCCGACCAGCCTATCGCAGGTAAGTATGACTTCTCTACAGGAAGCCTTACACAGAAGGCAGGTGAGACTTATTCAAACACAGTTACGCTTAATACAAGCGACTTCTCACTAAATACGACCACTTCATCTCTCGCAACAAACGGAGCTTATATGGTTGTTGCACCTGGTACATATAACTTTACAATCACTTATACGATTAAAGACCCTACAACCAATGTTGAGGGCGATATCGTTAAGACTATTTCAGGTTATAACTGTCAGGAGGGTAAGATTAATGATATTACCGCTTGGATTGATAAGGATATAAAAGATTACAGTAGTAAGAAATATTATATGTGGGATGCTGATGAAACTAAAGACTATTGGTTTGGAGTTGCTAATCCTCCTACTACAGAAGGGGCATCAAACGGAAATTATCCACAAGGTAGTTCAGATCCACGATGGTATCATGAAGGTACAGGTTTAATTACACCTACACATGTTGCTGCAACAGCACCAAATGTAAATGAAATGCTATGGTATGCTTATAAAGGTACTCCATATTGGGATACAACAACATTGTGGAGTACTTTAGGACATTTATATAAAGTTGGTATATGGTTAAAGAAACAATCAGTTATAGCTTCTGAAAATGGAGTGACAGCTGCAGCGATAAAGGCTGCATACAATTCTGTAGATTATCAATATAACACCTTATATGATTTTACTGCTCCTTATGCTTCAATAACGGGGGATGCTCCTTCTCCATCAATAAGAAATGACTATTTCTTTTTACCAGCATTGGGTAGAATGAAAGAAGGGCTGTTCCAAACTCTTGGCACTGAAGGTCATTATGCGTCTTCAACTCCAATATTTGACCTTCCAAATATGAGTACAGGTATTCATTTTAGAGCGGATGGTATTCATATTCATAGGGGATTCCCAAGGGATGGTGGTTATCAATATTTTCCAGTTCAATAAGGAGTAGATTGTAAAATAAAGACATATATAATATACTTGTAATAGTTTTATTAATAAGATAATTCGGTAATTTAATTTTCGTTTTCTTGCCTCCTAACGTTCCTGTAGCGTTTTGGGGGCAAGTTTTTTGTTATGTAGGTTGAGTGGTTAAAATAGAAAAGACTGACGATAATAGATAAAGTTACTCACCCCTTACAATATTAAATTGGTTATAGAAATCTGTTACTCCGCCAAAAGGCGTTAACCCTGTTACTTTGTCTTATCGTACCCTGTCTACAATCCGTTCACTTTGTTACCCTGTCTCTTCTCGTACCCTGTCTACAATTCGTTTACTTTGTTACCCTGTCTCTTGTCTACCCTGTCCTCGGTTTATACCGTCTTAACGATGGTATTCAGTCAAAACGGAGTTTCCTGTCATTTCTGTCAGCCTTGCTCTCCACTTAACTTGTTAGTACACAGAGAGGTTACACGAAATGTTAAAAGTGACAGCAAATAAGAATAAAACTTTTTCTTGTAGTAATGTGTAATAAATCCAGACTTGCGTTGAAGGCTTTTTGCTCTATGCTCGAGAGAACTGAGAGTAAATAGTTATGTTATTAGGGCAATAGATTGCTCCTTCAGTCTTAGCTTGGTTATATACTTCTGTTACTCCAGTCAAAGGCGTTCACTTTGTTACTCTGTCTCCTTTATACTCTGTCTAACTCCGTTCACTTTGTTACCCTGTCTTCCCATATCCAGTCTAAAACCGTTCACTTTGTTACTCTGTCTTTCTATACCCTGTCTAAAACCGTTTATTCTGTCTTTTGTGTATTTTGTCCTTGTGTCCTGTGAGAGATTAACGGTAATAATTACGTACATGTATCACTTTTACTACAAAGGGCTGTAATATCATTCGAAATGTCGGATAATACATGTGATTATTTGCAGGGTTTTTAATTTTTATGTATTTTTGCAAATTCGCTGTTAAAAAGCGAGTAATGAAACCTTATTCTCACAATAAGCAATATTATTCTTTTTACTCACGAGAGTAAATCTAAACATTAAAGTACCAGAGGGAAATGAGAAAAGAAATGCAAAAAAGTAATCTTGTATTGCGTCTTTGGGCAGTACTGGCTCTGATGTTAATGCTTAGTATAGGGTCAACCGTCTCGGCACAAACGCAGGATGTCGATAAGATGGTGGTGACGCTGTCTATGAAGCAAACAGAATTAAAGACCTTTTTAGACGAGGTGTCTAAGCAAACGGGGTTGCAGTTTGATGTGGCTCCCGACCTCTTGTCTCAAGCGGAGAAAGTTAGTATTGAGGCACAGGGACAGCCTGTTCGTGCCGTTTTAGGGCAAGTGTTCAATAAGTCAGGCTTCAGTTATAGTATTGAAGGCAACAATGTCAAACTTAGTCGTAAACCTACGCAGGAGAAGCGAAAGGGAGTGTATGGGCAGATAACCGATAAAGACGGTTTGCCTCTACCTGGTGTAACCATCCGAATGAAAGGTTTTAATGGTGGTTATATAACGAATTTAGATGGTCAGTATGAGATAAATACCGACCAGCCAGAGGTTACGCTCACCTTTAATTATATAGGATATAAACCTTTAGAGAAAAAGGTGAAGAACGGAACGGCGGGTAATTTCACCATGCAAGAAGACGTTGGTGAGTTAGGCGAAGTCGTTGTAACAGGTTTTGCTACAAAGAACAGAAATAGCTTTACGGGCTCACAAGTATCTATAAAGAAGGATGAACTCTTGTCAGTGGGTACAAAGAATGTACTTACAAGTTTGGCTAACTTTGTGCCAGGTCTTAGTGTGTTAGAAGACAACCTCGGCGGATCTGACCCAAATAAGATCGCTGATATCAATATTCGTGGACGCGCTACCTTCTCTGGTCAAGCCAACTTACCAGTCTTCGTTGTTGACGGTTCGCAGGTAAAGGTAGACTATGTCAATGACATGGATATGAACGATATAGAGTCGATAACCGTACTCAAAGATGCTTCTGCCTCTGCCCTCTATGGTGCGAAGGCTTCTGCAGGTGTTATCGTTATCACGACAAAGGCGCTCAAGGGTGGTAAGTTGAGATTTAATTATAACGGAACATTACGTTTGTCAACTCCTGATTTGAGTGATTATAAATTGCTTTCAGCATCACAAAAGCTTGAGTATGAGCGTTTAGCGGGTCTTTATACAGCGACCGACTTAGCTGAGCTATATACATTACAAAACAAGTACGCATACTATTATAACCAGATACAGGACGGTGTAACAACCGACTGGATTAAGAAGCCATTGCGTAATGCGGTTTCCTCACAGCATAGTTTAAGTATTGATGGTGGTGACGAACATGCACGTTATAACTTAGGTGTACGTTATGGAGACGAAGAAGGTGTAATGAAAGGTTCGAGTCGTGAGCGTTTGTCAACGAATTTCAAACTCTCCTATAACCTTTCTGGTAAGTTCTTTATCAGTAACACGGCTACCATCTCATCAGTGAAATCAAATCAATCACCATACGGTGACTTCTCTGATTGGGTGAAGCAGAATCCATACGAGTATCCATACGATGAATATGGAGCATTGAAACCAAAGTTGAACTACGACCTCTCTAACCCATTATATGAAGCGTCTTTAGGCAGTTTCAACAAAGGTAACACGCTTGATGTGTTAAACACAACAACATTACAGGTGTGGTTAGGCGAGAAATTCAGAATTGATGGCGATTTCTCTATACAAAAGACAAAATATGAGGGACGTAACTTTGTGTCACCATTCTCGGCAGATCAGATTAAGAATGTGGCTGATGTGTCACGTAGAGGACGTCTGACAGAGACCTTCACCAGTACAATGACCTACCAAGGTAAGTTGATGGTGTCATACAACAACTACATTTTTAGTAAGTTATTCCTCACAGCGATGGCCGGTACATCCATTGAGTCAAACTCAGTCGATGGTAGTACGTATGGTTCAGTAGGTTATTATTCAGACAATGTTGCCCACCCATTGTTGGCAGGCAACTATCCAACGGGTAAACCAGGTGGTATAGACAGTAAGTATAATGGTGCAGGTTTCTTCGTGAACCTCAACTCTATATGGGATAACCGTTATTTCTTAGATGTCATCTATCGTTATGAAGGATCGTCTAAGTTTGGTAAGAACTCACGTTTTGCACCTTTCTGGAGTGTGGGAACAGGATGGAATATTCACAATGAGAAGTTCCTTAAGGGTTCACCATTTCAGCTGTTAAAGCTCCGTGCAAGTGTGGGTTACCTTGGTAACATCTCCTTTGAGCCATATCAGGCATTGACTATGTACACCAGCTTGGCAGGACTTAACTATATAAAAGGTATTGGTGCCATCCCAATGGGTATTGGAAACAAGAACCTTAAATGGGAGAGAACGCTCAGTGCGAACGTCGGTCTTGACCTCACAATGTTTAAGGGTCGTTGGGATTTCTCAGCTGATGTCTATAGAAAGAACACAGACAACCTGTTGCTCGACATCACTAAGGCCCCATCATTGGGTATTACTACCTCCCGTGAGAATGTAGGAGAGGTAGAAAACCATGGTTTCGAGTTCCAGACACGTGTTATTCCTATCAAGAATAAGGACTGGGAGTGGTCGTTAAGTCTTAATTATGCTTACAACAAGAATAAGATTAAGAAGATCAGTAACGCACTTCGCGAACAAAACGAGAAGAACCAAGCAAAGGGCGGTGTGGTCCCATTGCCTATCTATGAAGAAGGTCAGTCGTTGACTGCATTGAAGGTAGTCTCTTCAGCAGGTATCGACCCTATTACGGGTGATGAAGTCTTCATTAAGCGTGACGGTAGTCTTACATTCGTCTACGACCCTAACGATAAGGTCGTATATGGCGATACCACACCATTCGGTATGGGCTCAATCGGTTCTTACCTTACCTATAAGCAGTTCTCAATGGGAATGTCTATGCGTTATTCCTTCGGTGGAGCTGTTTACAATCAGACATTGGCAACAAAGGTAGAGGGTGCCGACCCACGCTATAATGCTGACGAACGCGTGTTTAGCAGCAGATGGAAAGAAGTAGGTCAGCAGGCTAAGTACAAGCGTATCAGCGATTCAAGTGTACCAATGCAGACCTCTCGATTTGTTGAGACAAATAATTATATCACGTTGAGCAGTCTCTCACTTGCCTACGAGGTACCATTGACATTGATACAAAGATATGGACTTAAGCGTTTACATCTTGAGATGTTGGCCAACGACCTCTTCTATCTCTCATCAGTAAAACGTGAGCGCGGATTAAGTTATCCATACGAACGTAGCGTAGAGTTATCAGTTAGACTTGGATTTTAAGCCGGTAGATAGCAGACACATTAATATAATGTAGAAAGACTATTAGGTAACAATAATAAAAAAGAAGATGAAGAAAATAACATATTACCCTAAACTGTTGATAAGTGCTGTGATGGTGCTGTTGGTGGTATCATGCAGTGACTTTATCAATGTTCAACCAGCAGGACAAGTCGATGAGGATGAGCAGTTCTCATCAATCCGTGGTTTCCGTAATACGATGTATGGTGCTTATGGTAGCATGGCAACGTCAGACTTATATGGTGGAAACTTAGGCTTTGGTTTTGTTGACCAATTAGGACAAATGTTTGGTTACGATAACTCGTCAGAGACAAGCTACTTCGTAGGTCAATACGATTATATGCGCAGTGATGTACGTACTATTGTTGATGCTATTTGGGCAAAGCAATATCAAGCAATAGCATACGTCAATAATATAATTTATCATACAGAAAATGCTAAGTTTGAGCATGCAGAGCTGCCTTTGATGCGTGGTGAGTGCTATGGTTTACGTGCTTTTATGCACTTCGACCTCGTCCGTCTTTTTGCTGAAGACTATGGTCAAAGCAATGAGGCAACACGTGGTATACCATATTCAACGACTTTCGACCTCAACAATAAGCAATTATTGACTTTGCATAAAACGTATGAAGCGATATTGTCCGACCTTGATAAAGCAGAAGAACTCCTAAAGAATGATAATGTAGTAAATGTTGAGACAACAGCTACCAGCGATTATCTAAAGGGACGTGCAGTGTTCTTTAATAAGTATGCTGTGGCCGCTACGAAGGCAAGAGTCTACTATTCTATGGGCGACGAGGCTAATGCAGCTAAGTATGCTAAGCAGGTAATCGACGCAACCAATAACTTCTCGCTGAAGAAATATAGTTCATTGAGCGATGTAAAACGCTTCCCAGCAGCAGGAGAGTTGATATTCGGCTTGTATAATAACACCCTTTCAAGCACTATCTCCACCCTTTTCCTGTCACAGACAGCACGTGGAACATTTACAGAAGGACGTAGAGACCTTGAGAATCTGTATGAGACATCAGCCTTCTCAGCCACAAGTACCGACCTACGCTATACAGCTTATTACAGACAGAATACCACATCAGACGGTTTGAAAAGCTACTCTTTTGTGAGATTCTTAGAGAGCGATGCACAGGTAAGCAGTAATCCTTTACAAGGTTTGACACTCATCCGTCTGCCAGAGATGTATTATATCTTAAGTGAATGTACATACGATAGCGATAAGACAGAGGCTGTTAGACTACTCAATGAGGTAAGGAAGAGCCGTGGCTTGGAGGATGTTGACAGTGCTAAGGTAGCAACACGAGAGGCTTTCAATAAGGAGATGTTGCGTGAGCGCATGCGTGAGATGCCTGGAGAAGGACAAACGTTCTATGCGTTGAAGCACTACAACAAACCATTTACCGACTTTAGAGGTATTACCACACGTCAGCCATCTAACTCCATCTTCGTCTTGCCTTGGCCAGATACGGAAAAAGAGTTCGGAGGACAGTAAGTAATTAAACACTTTATGAAGATGAAAAAAGCAATAAGAAATATACTACTTGTTTGCACTGGTGTGACCATGTTTGCAGCGTGCAGCAACGTTGACTATGATGGTGAGCACAGTTCTGACGGTATGTTTGAACCGACAAACCAAGTTCGTTTCTATTATGCACAGCCAGGCGATACCACTGTGAACTATTCATTTGGAGTGAAGCCTGTTGATACACTTACGCATGTCGTCTACCTCCCTGTGCAGCTCGTTGGTAATCTTTCTGCAGAGTCGCAACCATTCAGCGTAGAGGTAGGTAAAGGGACAACAGCTATTGCTGGAAAGCATTACACACTGAATGCTGACACCTTACATTTCGCTCCTAATGCCTATCGCACCTATGTCCCTGTGACGCTGATACGTGCTAACTTATCAGAAGATAAGGACGACTCAATCCGCTTAGTATTAAACTTAGTTGGAAAGGGGACGCTGGGGACACGACTTACCAAGAGTAACACGGTAAAGATAACCTTTAATAATGTACTTTCAAAGCCAGACTTCTGGGTGGTAATGGAGAGTTATTGGGGGTTAGGACCATTTACCAAAAACAAGTATCGTAAACTCCTTTCGTATTATGATAGCAATGAGGCTACGATCAGAGATATCATCGAAGGCTCTGATGTTACGGCACAAGGCTATCTCTATCAGCATGTGCAAGAGGTTGTTGCCTATTTCGCAGCTCATCCAGATGAGCTATAAGGATAGGGTAGGAGACGCTACTTGTGTTAAGGTCTGTCCTTTTATTTCATCATGCGGTTTATCAATAACCTTCGTGTGGATAACCTAAGACATACCTTATAATAATAGAATAATGGTAAACAGATAAATAAGCAATAAGATGATAAAGAAATATTTATATCTTCTCTTGGCACTCCCATTAGTGGTATTGTCATTTCAGTCATGTATAAAAGACGATTCTTACGGTCCTTCAGGCAATTCGTCAAAATTATCATTGGCACAGGACTTACAGGAGAAATATACGCTCAATAGATGGGATACATTGAAGATCACGCCTAATGTCGTACAGACAAATGAGCAAAAGAAAGTTGACTATGAATGGGAGATAAATGGTAAGGTCGTATCGACTGATGCCTCTCTTAAATATGTATGTAAGGACTTTGGTTCTTTTCCATGCCGATTAAAGGTGAGCAATGGAGACAATATTCAATATTACGAGTTCGGTCTTAACGTACAATACTCTTATGTTGATGGTCTTTACATATTAGCAAGTAATGGCGGAAAGACAATCGTCTCTTATCTGCCAGAGGCTGGTAGTACCAAGACCTTTGACTTAGACGTGCTGCAAAAGAACAATCCAAGCATTGATTTCACAGGCGAACCTAAGGGAATTGACTATGCTTTGGCTCGTGATAACAAGACTCCACTCTTGTTTGTAGCGGTGGGCAGTCCAAGTACTATTTATGAGCTTGATGGCAATTTGATGGTTAAGCGCTTCACAACTAACTGTACAGGCGACGTGTCATACCTTAGGAAGAGTGCCTTGACCTATCCTAAGTCAATGCTGACAATGGTTGATCATGTGCCAAACCGATTGACACTCTCTGAGACAACACCCTTCAATTTAGGTAAGTCAATAAAGGATGCTTTAGGTTCCGACATATCTTTAGCTGATGCTGCTACAGCTTGGAAGCAACAAGACCTACGTTATGTACAAGGCTACGTAATGTTTGATAATGCCGAAGGACGATTGGTCGCACAGAAGGTACAGGCTACTGGTAAGGTACCTGTTGAACTTTTGAAAGGGAAGTTTACAGGTGAGACACTGGTTGGCATGGGCGCTGTAGACAACGAGCGTAACATCGTTTTGCTCACATGGAATGCAGCATCATCAAAGTTTAAGTGTTACTACATCTTCCCAGGTTTCTATCCTTCTACCGCTACAAAGGTTGAGGCTGCCGTTGTTAAAGACGTGGCTGTCGTACCAGCTACAGCAGGTTTGACCACACAGTCAGTAGTGCGTGTGTCAGCAGAGAAGAACTTAGTTTACTATTCTGCAGGTAATAAGCTGTATGCTTATAACGTGTTGTCTGGTGGTAACTTCCCTCAGAATGCCTTGACAACATTTGGTGATGCAGGCGAAACCATCGCCGACATGCTTATCTCAGAAGGGAGTAATAAGCTTTATGTTGCCACAAACGCAGCTACAGGACAGCTTGTAGGAAGTATCTACTGCTACGATTTGAATGAAAACAAGTTGCTCTGGCAGAAGAAGAATATTACCGGACGTATCAAGAGCATTACATACAGACAATAATGAAAGTGGCATGTAAGATGACTACATGCCACATTCAAACTATAATTCCAACATGAAAACAAACAATCTAATAGCTACCATACGCACAATAGGAATAGCCTTATTACTATTGTGCGTTAATGTTAAGACCTTTGCCGATGATAAGAAAGGCGACGAAGACAAGAAGGCTAAGAAGGAGACTAAATACGATAAACTATTCAAAGACAAGAAGAAAGAGACCGCAAGTAGTAAGTTTATCACTGTACATAAGTGTGATGGGAAACTCTACTTGGAGGTTCCTGTCAAATACTTGCATAAAGAGATGTTGTTAGGAGGTGGTATCTCTTCTACCACCGACCCAACTTATCTGACCATCGGTACCAAGAGCTTCACCCCTCTCCACTTCTTTTTTGAGGTACAAGACAGTAGTCTTGTGATGAAGACGCCTAACAGTGTCGTTTATTCAGATGGTAGTGCAAGTGCCGAGATGCAAGAAGCCTTGAAGATTAGCTACCGTGATCCTGTCTTGATGGGATTTAAGATTGCGGCTTACAATAACGATAGTACGGCTCTTGTGATTGACGTAACTGACCTCTTAGCACGCCCTAACAGTATGTTACCTGTTATCCCAAAGAAGTCGGGCGACTTGGCATTGAGTGCTTCACCTAAGAGTGAGATGTCTTTTGTCAGAGCAATTAAGAGCTTCGACAACAACATTGTTGTGAATGTTGACTTCAACTATCTACTCACAGCATCACTCATGTCCTTACCTGTAGCCAGTGAGATTCCGACAACCGTAGGAGTAACCTATAGTTTAGCATTGTTGCCAGATAGTAAGATGCGCCAGCGTATAACAGATTCGCGAGTAGGTATAGCATCTGTGTCAAAGCTCACCTTTAATAATAATATTGCTAAAAGTAAGCAGACCTTCATAGCACAACGTTGGAACCTTGTACCGCAGAGTATTAAGGCTTACGAGCAGGGAAAGCTCTCTAAACCAGTGAAGCCTATATGCTTTTATATCGATGACGCCTTCCCTGCTGAATGGAAGAATGCGATAAAGCAAGGGGTGGAGCTATGGAATAAAGCCTTCGAACAAGCGGGTTATCAAAAGGCTATTGAGGCCTTAGACTTCCCTAAGAATGATCGTAACTTTGATGCAGACGATATTGCTTATTCCTGTATCCGCTATGTACCAAGTACCTCTGATAAGGTTAGCTCTTCTTTCTTGGCCAATCCACAGACAGGAGAGATTATCAATGCGTCGGTCTTTGTTCCGGCTAATGTAGGTAATCAGATTTATCGTTGGCTGTTCTTAGGATCAGCAGCATCCGATGCCTCCATGCGTACCTCCCATCTTCCACAAGACAAGTTCAACCAAGGATTGAAGTATCTTGTCGCACGTGAGGTGGGTAGAAGTCTTGGTTTGCTCGATAATATAGGGGCTTCTTATTCTTATCCAGTTGATTCTCTCCGTAACAGCACATTCACACGTGCAAACAATCTTGCGGCTTCTATCATGGCTAACACACCTTTTAACTATGTTGCTCAACCGAGTGATAAGGGTGTTGTCTATATGCCAGAGAATATCGGACAGTATGACAAGCATGCTATTGAATGGGCTTATCGTTACTTTGACCCAGCAAAGACAAGTTTAAGCGAAGAGACCTCTACACTCGAAAAGATGGTAGATAAGCGTGTACAAAATCCTCGTTATCGTTTCTTCCGCACCTCTTCTTTGATTTGGGACCCACGTGTTCAGGAGGGGGCATTGGGTAATGACGCGATTAAAGCAAGTGAATACGGATTGCGTAACATGCAAATCGTTGAGAACAACCTTTATAACTGGGTGAAAGACGATGATGATAGTCGAATTAAAGAGAACCTGTATCTGACAATCTCTCAGCAGAGATACTCCTTCTTCAAGCGTGTACTGAGTAATGTCGGAGGTATCTTCCTGAACGACATGAAAGTCTCTTCGGGTGTTCCTCGCTATGAGGTCGTACCTAAGGCACGTCAGCGTCAGGCGATGTTATGGTGCTTGAACCAGGCAAAACACTTTAAGCAATATGCCAACCCAAGCTTTGAACGTAAGGGCTTCATGGCTATAAGCTATTATGACCAGTTGTTAGAGTTTATTGGCTATGACCTCTTTGGCGTTCGTACACGCTTGGCTGTAGCGTCACACCTGTCTGCACAGAGTTATAGTCAGAAGGAATACTTTGACGACCTCTTCTCTTCTCTCTTCCAGAGTGCACAATTATGTAAAGCACCATCACAGGAAGAGCGTGTGCTGCAACGTGCTTATCTTACTTATTCACGTGCGGTGATTGACAAAGCTAACAAACAGGGCGGCAACGGACCAGCAGCTCTTCAGTCTACAATGGTTACTGGTAATCAGACTAATAGCGCAGCCTTTGGTAATCCAACAGCATCACTCGCACCAACAGTGGATGCGGCCTTATTAGATGGTTCGGCTATCTATTTCTACACCTCACTGTTGAAGTTGAAGCCAATGTTAGAGGCGTGTGTTAAAGCAAAGCTCTCTCCTGAGGCACACTCACATTATTCTATGTTACTCTTTAAGGTGAACAAAGCTTTGGAGGATGGTCAATGAAATATTCATTAATAGCTAATAAGTTAATGCGTCGCATATTATTACTTCTACTACTCTTCTCTATGGCAGCAACATCGGGGTCGGCTTTCCCGTTGATGAAACGTAAGAAGAAGGCACAGAGCAGTCAGACCGAAAAGAAATCAGCCTACGAAAGGGCCCTTACTGAGCAACTAACGGAGTCAGTACGGGGTAGTTTCGTTTCGTTCCATAAGACAGATGGACGCTTGTTGATGGAGCTTCCGAAAGAGTCGTTGGGTCGTGACATGCTTATTGGCGTCACTATCTCGTCTGTCTCCAATCCAAAGATGGGCGACTTAGGCTTTAAGAACTCCAATTTAGTGCATGTACGCTTCATTGAGAAGGATAGTTCTGTGGTGATGCAGGTCGTCAACACCGATTTGTATGTGCCTAAGGACCAACCTTCAGCAAAGCTTGCTGCAAGATTGAATTACGATAATCTTGATTTCTTTTCATTCCCTATAAAGGCGCATAACGACTCCACTGGGGCTGTACTCTTCGATGCTTCGTCGTTTGTCCTCAAAGAGAACCGCTTCTTCCCAGTAATTGCTAAGAACGTGGGGTCGTACTCTGTGAACGCTTCGCTTAAAGAGAACCTTACGAGAGTGACGAAGTTAAAGGTGTTTGATACGAATGCCTGTGTCGGAATGGACAGACATTACATTATTAGCCTGTCTGGTAAAAAGGGCTCACCTATCACGAACTATCCTGTAACCATAGGCGTAAACTTCACGTTAGCACTGTTGCCTAACGACTTGATGACACCTCGTTTGAGTGATACACGTGTGGGGATGTTCCTAATGAATAAGGATGTCCTTAAGAAAGATGGGTCTGTTGATAAGGCAACATTCGTCAAGCGTTGGCGCCTTATACCGAAGGATACGACTGCTTACTTTGCTGGTGAACTATGCGAACCGACTAAGCCTATCGTCTATTATGTCGAGAACACGTTCCCTCCTCTTTGGAAGCAAGCTATTAAAGCAGGTGTTCTATGGTGGAATAAGGCCTTCGAGAAGATTGGTTTTAAGAATGTTATGCAGGTGGCAGACTTCCCTACGAACGATCCTAACTTCGACCCAGATGACTTTAAGTATTCATGTATCAGATACCTACCTACGGATGTCGAGAATGCTATGGGACCTTCTTGGACCGACCCACGGACGGGAGAAGTGATCAACGCTACCGTACTTGTCTATAATGACGTTGTTAATACGATTAATAACTGGCGGTTTGTACAAACGGCACAGATTGACCCTCGTGCTCGAGGAGCACAAATGCCTGATAGTATAATAGAGGAGACCTTGGAATACATCATTGCGCACGAGGTGGGTCACACGCTTGGTTTCATGCACAATATGGCGGCATCGGCGGCACTCCCTACCGACTCCTTGCGTTCTGCTGCCTTCACACAGCAGTATGGTACAACGGCTTCTATCATGGATTATGCGCGTTTCAATTACGTAGCACAACCTACTGACCATGGCGTTAAACTTACTCCTCCACGTCTTGGGGTCTATGACTACTATGCTGTTGAGTGGGCTTATAAACTTTTCCCAGGCTCAAAGGGCTTCGAGGATGACGCTAAGCAGCTGCGCTTGTTGGCTGATAAGCATGAAGGCGACCCCTTCTATCGTTATGGCCTACAGCAGACGGGCACGAAGTATGACCCCTCAGCCATTGAGGAAGACCTTGGTGACGACCCTGTGAAATCGTCTACTTATGGTATGCAGAACCTTAGGATGATTCTCAAGAACCTTGACCACTGGATTGGCGATGAGGATGGCGATAGCAGAAAAGCTGAGTTATATAACGAGATCTTGTCCCAAGCCATGCATTATGTGCGTAATGTTAGTGTCAACGTACCTGGTATCTATCTCTATCAGACAAGTGAGAAGTCGGGTTTACCTCGCTATAAGGTTGTACCAAAGGCTAAACAAAAGGAGTCTGTACAGTGGCTTCTGAAGCAGGCACGCACATTTGCGACATTAGGTAACGATACGATTGAGAAGAAACTACCTTTCGGAGCTAACAAGCCTTTTAAGATTTTAGCTCGTGATGTGCAGTCGCTTGCTATGATGGCAACGTCAAAGCTCGCTATTTCTTATTATCTTGACTCTACCTCTTATTCGCCAATTGAATATATGGAGGATGTTTATCAAGATGTCTTTGGTAAGACGATTGCAGGGAAGGAAGACCTCTCTGTGGCCGACCTCTCCATGCAGCGTCTCTATGTCGACCTATTACAAGAGGGCGTCTCTGACATGAAGCAAGCACCTAATGTGCATAATCTTCAGTCGGGCGTGGTGTCGGCTAATAATATTATTACCAGTCTGTTACAGCAGAAAGAGGCCGACGAGGAACTGACGGCATGTTGTTATCTGACCGACAAGCAACGAGGTTTAAGTGAGGACACCCATTTCCTCAACTTCGGTAATGGCTATGGTGAACCAGAACCGCTGTGGGGAACAACGGTTAACCGCACTTCTGAGTTCCAATTAGAGTATGCGCAAAAGCTGCTGTCTCTGTTAGAAACGACCATTCCACATGTGTCTACACCCGACCTTAAAGCGCATTATATGCTTCTCGAAAAGCGTTTGAAAAAGTATTTGAAATAGTTAGTTCGTCGAACAAAAATCGTTCGCTCCCTATAAGTCTTCGGATTTGTAGGGAGTTTTTTATTTGTGACAATCCAATAAAATTAGTACTGTAAAGGTTTAGAAATATCTTTACAAAAATCCTTTATAGCATGTGCATGATTGGTAAGGAGTAAGGTTGTTATTTGTCTTCATAACTAATAGAGAATCAGAAGGTTATGAAGAGCGTTTAAGAACATGCTTAGTAAGCCTCAAGAAGGGCGTTGTCAAGAGCGTTAATAAGGCCCTTCTTCAATGCTGTTAGGCGTCTTCTTGAATGGAGAAGGGCGTAGACTATAAACGAGAATACGAAAAAAAAGGACATTGTCCCTTTAATCTTTCTGTCTTCTGAACCGTTGTGTCGTTCGATAACTCTCCATAGAAGCTACCATCAGAAGCAGACTTAGAGGATGAACTAACGCAGCCTCTAATCATAATTAAAGCGATAATGTCTATCAGAAAACGTTTGTCGACCTCCCAACTCGGCAAGTCGTCAACTCATCTATTTATTCTTCTTCTTTTTGAAAAAGCCAAATCTCTTGTTAAGTAGACCAGTAGGATACTTACCACCAAACATGCGATAGAGCTTCCAACTAAGGATAAGACCATCCAAGACCCCAGCTCCTGTGCTAAGAACACCAGAGAATCTCTGGGTAGGAGAGTTCTTGTCTTTAGGCTTGTGCATAAGCTCGTTCCACAGTCCAGCTATCCTATTGCTATCCTTTGTGATGTCAGTAAGGAGCTGCGCCTTACGCAGTCTTATGTCGTCCAACGTCCTATAATGAGGTCCAGAGTGCGTAGTCTGTTCAGTCATAAGCTTATTTTGACATTAAAAGACTTCCCAAGAATCTTACCAATGGGCGTTCAATCAGTCTGTGACGCAGTAAGATAAAGACGAAGAGCAGTAGCAAATAGCCACCAGCAACAATGAGGAAAGCCCAAATAAGTGACCCTACCAATGTCTGCAAAGCAAAGGCTGCAGCAAAGGAGAAGTAAATTAAGGAAATTAAGAGGATAGTGCAGAACACTACCACGATAGTAATCACGGTCAGTAGTCGCACCACCTTCTCTATTACATCGAGCTTCACGTACTCTGACTGAAGCCCGATATAATGTTTTAGCACCTCTATTAAGTGTGCTATTGTTTCTACGTTCTTATCGTTCGAGAACATCCTCTATGATTTAGATAACGTCAGAAGCTGCGTCTTTGATGTCTTCAACAAACTCGTCAGTCTCCTTGCGACTGAGCTTAAGGTCGTGTTTCTTGCAGAAATCATCAACTGCTTCAGAAATCTTAGAACGTGTGTCTGTACCCTTCTCTGGAGCCAAAAGCAAACCGAGAGTAGCGCCTGCAAGACCACCGCAGAGGAATGCGCCAATGTAACCTAATGTCTTCATAATCTCTTATTTTTAGTGAATACTTATATTCTTAATCATTGGCAAATATAGTCAAAGTTTCGCATACCACCAATAGATACGGCGTCTTTTTGTGTTAAAAATCTTTCAAATGCTTTATTTAACAAACTTTATTGGCCTTATTTTCTTGCTTCTTCGTATTATTTTGTAACTTCGCACGATAAAGAACAGTGTGGATTAAAAGTATAATAAATAAAAACTAAGGGATTATGAAGAAATTTATGGTGTTGAGTGCAGCGCTCTGTGTAGCGGTTGCGTTCACTGGCTGTAAGTCAAGCGAGAGTGCATACAAGAAGGCCTATGAGAAGGCTAAGTCTCAGGAGCAGGCTCCTTCAACTACAGATGAGACTACTACAACTCAAGAGGCAGCTGTTGTCGCTCCTGTAGAGTCTCAGCCTGTGACACAAGCGCCTGTTGTTGACAATTACGACAACGAACCTGTTCGCCGTGAGACAGTCTCTGTTGTAAATGGTGCAGGCTTGAAGGCTTATAGTGTTGTCGTTGGTTCTTTCGGCGTAAAGGCTAATGCTGAGGGCTTACAGCAGCGTTTGAAGAATGCTGGTTACGATGCACAAGTAGCTTACAATGCTGGTAATAATATGTATCGTGTTGTCGCTTCTACATACGATAGTAAGGCTTCTGCTGTCCAGAGTCGCAATCAGCTGCGCGCTACATACGCTGATGCTTGGTTGCTTTCTCGATAGATGGGAAGAATCTTAGCTATAGATTACGGAAAGAAACGAACCGGACTTGCAGTCACCGACCCATTGTGTATCATCGCCAATGGGTTGGCGACTGTTGCTACGTCTGAACTTTTCGACTTCTTAACACAGTATGTTGTGAAGGAATCGGTCAGTCAGCTGGTCATTGGAAAGCCTTTGCAGCCTAATGGACAACCGAGTGAGAACCTCGCACGTGTCGAACAGTTTGTTAATCGTTGGCGTAAGGTACATCCCGAACTGCCGATTGATTACTATGACGAAAGGTTTACTTCTGTCATTGCTCATCAAGCTATTCTTGCCGGAGGGGTGAAGAAGAAGACTCGAAGGGAGGATAAAGGACTTGTTGACGAGATATCTGCAACGATTATACTTCAGGATTATATGCGGTCCAAAGGGCTTTGATACTATTCATTCATGCCCGTTGGACCAATGTCTTTAATGGTCACTATTTCCGTTGGTGGAAATCTTAACCAATGCGTTTGATGGTCATTATTTCCGTTGGTGGAAATCTTAACCAATGTGTTTGATGGTCGTTACTCCCGTTGGTGATAATCTTAACCAATGTGTTTAATGGTCATTACTCCCGTTGGTGGAAATCTTAACCAATGCGTTTGATGGTCATTACTCCCGTTGGTGGAAATCTTAACCAATGTGTTTGATGGTCGTTACTCCCGTTGGTGGAAATCTTAACCAATGTGTTTAATGGTCATTACTCCCGTTGATGATAGATATATAATAAGGAGAAGACCATTAAGACTTATACGTTTAATTAAATATTAGATTATGGTATTACCTATTTACACATACGGTCAGCCGGTGTTGCGTAAGGTAGCCGAGGATATTCCTCTTGACTATCCAGACCTCCAAGAGCTGATACAGAATATGTTTGAGACCAATACTGCCAGTGATGGCGTTGGATTGGCGGCCCCACAGATAGGCAAGTCTATCCGTGTCGTGGTCATTGACTTGGATGTTCTCTCTGACACCTTCCCAGAGTATAAGGGCTTCCGACATGCTTTCATCAATGGACATATCCTCGAATACGATGACTCTGAGACGGAGACTTTGGAAGAGGGATGCCTCTCTTTGCCCGGTGTTCACGAGAGTGTGACACGTGCAAAGCGCATTTATGTGAAGTATCTCGACGAGAACCTTGTTGAGCATGAGGAGTGGATTGATGGCTATCTGGCCCGTGTCATCCAGCATGAGTTCGACCATCTTGAGGGCAGAGTATTTACCGATCGTCTCTCACCCTTCCGTAAACAGATGATTAATAGTAAGTTGAAAGCCCTCTTGCAGGGTAAGGTTCGCTGTCATTATCGTGTGAAGGCTCCACGTAAGTAAGTATGTTGCGTGGTGTCGTAGTATCCTTGCTATGCCTATTGGCATTACCGTCTGCAGCCCAGTATAACATCAAGAAGATGATGGAGGAGGGTAGGCGGACGCTCGACCAGGGGTACTACGTTACCTCCATGCAGATTTTCTCTCGTATTGTTGGGCTCAAACCAAACCTCTATGAGGCTTGGTATCTGATGGCATTATCGAAGTATCGACTCGAAGACTACAAGGGTGCGGATGATGATTGTCGTCGTGCTTTGAGCTTGCAACCCTATATTGCTGACATCTACGAACTTTACGGCATGACAAACATTCGTCTTGAGCGTTATGACAGTGCGGTAACTGCCTACACCCATGCCATTGACATCATGCCTGATAACCGTGACTATTGGTTTAATCGGGCCTATTGTCTCTATCAGATAGGCGATAGTAAGACTGCTCTCCAACAGTTGGCATATATCTTGAAGCGCTGGAAATCGTTCGATGCAGCTGCCCAACTGCGTTCTGACATATTAGCAGGCAGAAAACCAAAGCAGCAGCCTGTGAAGTCGAACACCCCACCTATTTATCAGTTGCCATCCCTGCGCATTGATAATAACCAGAACCCCATGAAAAACAAGCCGATATTACGTTTGTCACAATAATCCGCTTTGTAGATTATTGTTAGCAACCCCCATTCTTCCTTTCATTAGTTCTTATTCATCTATAAAACTTTGATAAATCGACACCAAAAGTTCTGGATAGATGATAGATTGTGAATTAAAAGTGTTACCTTTGCCGCAATATTTGATTTATAAAACTAATTTGTAGTATGGTTAAAATCACTTTCCCAGACGGTTCCGTTCGTGAATACGAGCAGGGCGTGACTGGTTTTCAAATCGCCGAGAGCATTTCGCCGGCTCTCGCCCGTGACGTTGTATCTTGCGGAGTAAATGGCGTAACAACTGAATTAAACCGTCCCATCAACGAAGACGCTACTATTGCGCTGTACAAGTTTGAGGATGAAGAAGGCAAACATACCTTCTGGCACACCTCTGCCCACCTCCTTGCTGAGGCTTTACAGGAGCTTTATCCAGGCATACAGTTCGGTTTCGGACCTGCTATTGAGAATGGTTTCTTCTATGATGTGATGCCTGCTGAGGGGCAGTCAATCTCTGAGAACGACTTTCCAAAGATTGAAGAGAAGATGCGCGAACTGGCTAAGAAGAACGAGCCAGTCGTTCGTCGTGATGTCTCAAAGGCTGATGCTGTAAAAGAGTTCACTGCTGACGGACAGGAATACAAGGTGGAGCACATCGTAGAAGACCTCGAAGATGGCACCATCTCAACATATACACAGGGACATTTCACCGACCTTTGTCGTGGTCCTCACCTTGTTTCTACGGGTGCTATTAAGGCTGTTAAGATTACGAGTGTGGCTGGTGCTTTCTGGCGTGGTGACGCTAAGCGCGAGCAGATGACACGTATCTACGGTATCACCTTCCCTAAGAAGAAGATGCTCGACGAGTACCTTGAGATGCTTGAAGAGGCTAAGAAGCGTGACCACAGAAAGATTGGTAAGGAGATGGAGTTGTTTATGTTCTCTGATAGAGTGGGTAAGGGACTACCTATCTGGCTACCTAAGGGAACCCAGCTGCGCCTCCGCTTGCAGGATCTCCTGCGTCGTCTTCTTCGTCCTTACAACTATCAAGAGGTCATCACACCAGGTATTGGTGGTAAGAACCTATACGTAACTTCTGGCCACTATGCCCACTATGGCAAGGATGCCTTCCAACCTATCCACACGCCAGAAGAGGATGAAGAGTACATGCTCAAGCCTATGAACTGTCCTCATCACTGTGAGGTGTATGCTTATAAGCCACGTTCTTATAAAGACCTCCCACTGCGTATCGCAGAGTTCGGTACTGTCTTCCGCTATGAGAAGAGTGGTGAGTTGCATGGACTGACCCGTGTTCGTACGTTTACGCAGGACGATGCACATATCTTTGTACGCCCAGATCAGGTAAAGGCTGAGTTCGAGAACAATATCGACATTATCCTTAAGGTGTTCAAGACCTTTGGTTTTGATAACTACGAGGCACAGATTTCACTCCGTGACCCTAACGATAAAGAGAAGTATATAGGCTCTGATGAGGTATGGGAAGAGAGTGAAGCTGCTATTAAGGCTGCTTGTGAGGAGAAGGGACTCAAGGCTCGTGTAGAGTTAGGAGAGGCTGCCTTCTATGGTCCTAAGCTCGACTTCATGGTGAAGGATGCTATCGGTCGTCGCTGGCAGTTGGGTACTATTCAGGTTGACTATAACCTTCCTAACCGCTTTAAGCTTGAGTACACGGCAGAGGACAACTCTAAGAAGACCCCAGTAATGATACACCGAGCACCATTCGGTTCGCTCGAACGCTTCACAGCCGTACTCATCGAGCACACAGCAGGACACTTCCCTCTCTGGTTGACACCTGACCAAGTGGCCATCCTACCTATCTCTGAGAAGTATAACGACTATGCTCGTAAGGTGAAAGCCTACTTCGATGCACACGACGTACGTTCTATCATGGACGATCGCAACGAGAAGATTGGTCGCAAGATACGTGACAATGAGCTCAAGCGTGTACCTTACATGGTTATCGTGGGTGAGAAGGAAGCTGCCGAAGGACTTGTCTCAATGCGCCAGCAGGGTGGTGGCGAGCAGGCTACTATGACTATGGAAGCCTTTGCAGAACGCATCAATGCTGAGGTTGCTGACCAACTTAAGGAGTTAGCTTAATCATTTATTTTCTCTATACAAAACCCTCTCCAGACTCGGAGAGGGTTTTCTTTTCCCTGTTCCTAACCCTCATCTCCTCTGATAGTTTCCTATAAACTCCCCTCGACTTATCCCTCCTCAACGACCAGTAAAACACATAGATAGAAGAATAGACATTATTGTCTCCTTTCCTCTTTACCCCCTCTTTCACTCCTAACAAAGGATGTATTCGCTGTTGTCTTAACTCCCTTTCTCTCCCTTTCACTCCTTAACTCCTCATACAACAACTCCCTTTCACTCCTTATCACTCCTTAACTCCTTCACTCCTTCTCAATCCCTTGTAAACTATTTTCGCTCCTCTTGATTCGACAACATGCTCTTCTGCGTTGAAGAAGATGCCTTTCTTCATTCAAGAACATGCCCTTCTTGCATGTAGAAGACGCCCTTCTTGAGGCAAGAAAGGCGTCTTCTTCTTCACTGTCTATAACCTACTGATTTCGTGCGGGTTATGTACTGCGATTCTCTATGCGCCATACTCCTTCCTTGCCAGATGTTTACATGTGTTTTTGTAATAACTTTTCATGACTACGAATGACGCTAATTAAGCGAATAAAGAATGGACATGACGGACTGAGGAGGGACTGAATAAAACTACGAATGACCCGAATTTCTCGAATACGAAATGCGTTATGTGTACAAAGGATGTGCTGAACAAAACTACGAATGACGCGAATTTCTCGAATACGAAATGCGTTATGTGTACAAAGGATGTGCTGAAAAGAACTACGAATGACCCGTATCTCTCGAATACGAAATGCGTAATACGGACGAAGAATAGATAGAACAGAACTACGAATGACGCGAATTTCTCGAATAGAAATACACCCCCACGTTCGTAGAAAAGCGTAGGGGTATCTCGGTAATCACTCCCCTCTCCATTCGGCTACTCTTTCTACACATCTTTTTAACATTATAACACATTGATACTCAGTAAAA
>ERZ773046.632-NODE-632-length-22212-cov-10.387372_pt1 | contig 22212 bp, 18 predicted proteins | sample MGYA00580634_ERZ773046 | MGnify/ENA primary metagenome ERZ773046 (study PRJEB29015, sample SAMEA2738127) | human oral metagenome | biome: human oral; feature: human-associated habitat; material: saliva | place: China | collected 2159 ... | reverse complement strand
ATGTTGGAGTCGAGATTGTCGGTGGACATACAGAAATAACCGAAGCGGTAAACCAGCCTGTTATAGTATCTACTGCATTTGGTAAGGTTGTGGCAGGTGAATCTCAGTCGGCATCGGATATGCGCGCTGGAGATGTTATTTTGATGACCAAACAGGCAGGCCTTGAGGGAACTGGTATAATCTGCTCAGATTACGAAGACGAGTTATCCAATGTCTTAAGTTCTGATGAGCTTGCAGAGGGTAAGCTCATGCTTGATAATGTAAGCGTGGTAAAGGAAGGCGTAATCGCAGGCAAGATTGGAACTCACGGTATGCACGATGTCACAGAAGGTGGTATTCTCGGTGCAGTATGGGAGATGTGCAATATAAGTGGGCTGGGAGTTTTGCTAGATGAAGATAAGATTGCAGTTAGCAAAGTGACCGAAAAAGTTTGTGAGTATTTTTCTGCTGACTGGAAGAGACTTATTTCAAGTGGCTGCATGATAATCGTAGCCAGCCCTGAAAAAGCTGATGATATATGCGCTGAACTAGGTCATAACGGCGTTATGGTCAGCAAGATTGGTAGAGTTACAGGGGCTGATGAAGGCCTAATGCTAAAGAAATCAGATGGAAATCTAGAAGAAATCGATCCTCCTAAAACAGATGAACTCTACAGAGTTACAGGCAGGTAAAGGAATTCGCTCACAAAATCGTGGACTAAGCCAAAGTTGAATTGACATAAGTTCACAAACAACATATAATATAGGGTAGTTTTATATCGCCCTTTAATAGCTTCGTTTGGCATGGTTTGGGTCCTGCGCAATAGGACGCCGTGAACCTTGTCAGGTCCGGAAGGAAGCAGCAATAAGCGGAAGCTCTTATGTGCCGCAGATAAGCCTTCTTCATCGTCACGCGGAGCTATCAAAGGGCGATTTTTAATTTGTTAGGAGCCTTCAGAATGTATAAAGCGCTTTATCGCACCGAAAGGCCAGAGACCTTTGATGAGGTTATAGGCCAGGAACACATAGTGCGTGTTTTGAAAAATCAAATAGCAAGTAACACCATAGGACATGCCTATCTGTTTTGCGGTACGAGAGGTACGGGTAAGACGACCATGGCAAGACTCCTTGCAAAAGCCGTGAACTGTACTTCAGATGGTGAAAAACCTTGTGGTTGTTGTGATAACTGCCTTTCTATCAAAGCTGGAACCTTCATCGATATGATAGAGATAGATGCAGCTTCAAACAATGGTGTAGAGAGCGTTAGAGAAATCAGGGATAGTGTAAATTATCCTGCTTCCGTAGGAAGACGCAAGGTCTATATTATAGACGAGGTGCACATGCTCTCGACGGCAGCATTTAATGCTTTGCTAAAGACTCTTGAGGAACCTCCAGAAGGAATCATGTTCATACTTGCGACTACAGATCCGCAGAAACTTCCGCAGACAATACTCTCAAGGTGTATGAGGTTCAATTTCAGACGTGTTTCCGAAAACCAGCTCGCAGGACAGATGAAGGCAATTTGCGAAAAGAGGGGTGTGGAAATCACAGATTCCGCACTTAAACTTCTTGCTGCTAATGCTGATGGTTCTGTCAGAGATGGTCTATCTTTGCTCGATCAGTGCCTAGCAGGAAGCGACAAGGTTTTAGATAGAGAGACTGTGCTAGAGTTTCTCGGAACCGTATCAGAGGGATTCTTCCTGGAGCTTACCGAAAAGGTTTGCGTTCGCGACACATCTGGAGCATTACTTCTATTAGATGAAGTTCTTGCCGAGGGAAAGGACGTTAAGCAGCTACTTAATGACTGGATGGCACATTATAGATCACTTTTGATAGCAAAGTATATCAAAGATGCAGAGAATCTGCTGAATATGTCCAGTGAGAACATAGAAAAGCTAAAGAGACAGAGTCAGGGGATGGATCTTGCTACAATAAATAGCTCGATTTTGACACTAGCAAATACGATAAACGATGCGAGATATTCTACTCAGCCAAGAACTCTTATGGAGCTTGCAATAGTAGTTCTTGCAAATGGTATAAGGGATGGAGGAGCAGCGCCTACTGCTTTTATTGAAAGCACGCCTAGTTCTCCAATACAAAAATCTAGTAAGCAGATAAAGGATAGGACGGCGGCTAAACCTAGCGAGCCCGAAAAGCTACAAGCTGAGATTCCAGCAAAGCTTGAGCCTATCGAAACACAGGAGATTCCTCCATGGGAGGACCTCGAAGAAGTAGCAAAAGATGAAACTGTTCAGCTAAAACAAGAAGAACGCTCAGAAAGTGCATCGATGCAAGCAGATATTAAGCCTGCCGAAGCAATACAGGATGAAAAAGCAAGTGGTTTGGGAGCATCTTACGATACGGATGAGCTTTGGGAAAGAGTTTGGGATAGACTTCCTGAACACGGAAGCATTTCCATGGTTCGTATGAACACAAGTCTTGCTGGTATAAATGAAAGAGAATTTAAGGTAATTGCTTGCAGTGATTTTGTAAGGAATTTAGCCGAAAAGAATACAGAAATTATTACAAAGGCCGTGGCAGCTGAGGTCGGAAGACCGCTGAAAATGATTTTGAGGAGTGCAAATGATGCAGTAGATTCAGAAGAGACCGCTGCAAAAGGTGCTGATTCTAGAAAGGATGAGGAAGCGAAGAAAATCGCTGAAGCGCTCGAAAGTTCATTTAACATTAAGCCACGAATCGAATAGGAGGAACAGATATGGGAAAAGGTATGAGAGCAGGAAAGAAGTCTAAGCCAAAGATGCCAGGAGGCGGTGGCGGCGGAAGCATGCAGCAGCAGATTGCTCAGGCACAGGCTATGCAGAGACAGCTTGCTATGATTCAGTCAGAGCTTGAGGAAAAGGAGTTCACAGCTACAGCAGGTGGCGGTGCAGTTTCCGTAACAGCAAATGGCAAGAAGGAACTTACTGCTTTGAATTTTGATAAGGACGTTGTGGATCCAGATGATGTTGAAATGCTTCAGGACCTTGTAATGGCTGCAGTTAATGAAGTTATGCGTCAGATTGATGAGGCTTCAGAGACAGAGATGAGCAAGGTTACGGGAGGTCTAAACATCCCGGGTCTTATGTAGGAGCCTAAGAGATGGCACAGTATCCGCGTCCCCTAGGACGATTGATTGGAGAACTTTCGAAGCTTCCAGGCATCGGTGGGAAGACAGCTCAGAGGCTTGCCTTTCATATTTTGTCGCTTGACGACAAGGAGGCAGGTGCCCTTGCAGATTCCATAGTTGCAGCAAAAAGCTCGATGCGCTACTGCTCAGTTTGTGGGAATTTGACAGAAAGTGATCCTTGTCCTATCTGCAGTGACAAAAACAGAAGGCAGGACGTTATTTGCGTTGTTGAGAATCCTCGCGATGTAATTGCCATGGAGAGAATCCGTGAGTTTAACGGTCTCTACCATGTTCTTCACGGCTCTATTTCACCTATGGACGGAATAGGCCCTGAGGACATAAATCTCAAGTCGCTCATTATGCGCCTAAAGGATGAGGGCATCAAAGAGATTATCCTCGCGACAAACCCGACTATCGAAGGTGAGGCGACTGCTATGTACATTGCTAGACTAGTTAAACCTATTGGGGTTAAGGTGAGCAGAATTGCGAATGGAATCCCTATAGGTGGCGACTTAGAGTATGCCGATGAGGTTACTCTTCTCAAGGCTCTAGAGGGCAGAAGAGAGATTTAGTAAAGGCTGAAATATTAGCAAATTTATATGAAGCTTATTGCAGAATTAAGGGAGTTTATAGCTCTCAAAAAGTCAATTATGCGATATGCTTCTTTTTTGGTACTTTAAATTATCGTGCAGGTTTTTTTATAAACCCTAAATTATCATTTGGGTATCAATGAAATCAGTAGTACTTCAAGCTCAAATTTTTGAAGTCTTTTTAGACGTTTTTAGTTGCCAACACACATGTCACACTTTGAGAAGTATTCCTATACAACTTGATTTCAAGAGGCAAAACCAAATCGCAGTGCAATGCTTTTAAAAGTATGGTATATTTGAATAAATAAAATTTATCGTAAAAAAAAAAAACTTGACAAAATGGAATAATAGTGATAAATATAAATTATCAGTTTTATACGAGTAGATGTGATAAATAGATTAGAAATTCACGTGAGCCTATTGACATTATATCCATATAGTCTAGGTAATATAATGTGGTTACCGAGGATAAATGTAAATAATATAGATATATTTGAAATGCAGCGAGTCTAAAATAGTGAATGAAACAGAATATATGTTAAATACATATATATTGTAAATTTGATTTGAATCGTACAGGTAGCGACAGTGATGTAAGCTTTAACTGTATGTAAAATTTTTATGAGAGATGTCGATTAAGTATGGAAAGAAGTAGATTTTATGGAAAATTATAAAAATCCTCAAAGGTACAGAAATGGTGATTAATTTCCTGATATGTTCAGCTAAGTGTATGAAAAAATGTGTGGGGTGTTTTATGAATAACAAAGATAGCAAAGATAAAATTGAGAACTTTCAACCTAAAACTGGAGAATTGGTTTGTTATGCGATTGTAATTTTCATTTCCGTGGTTTTTAGATTACTAAAATTATCTGCGTGGTATATCTTGATTTTACTACCAGCAATTTTTGTGATTCGTTTGTATTACACCCATTTTCACAGAAAAAGAAAATAGGAGATATAGATATGTTTAAAATAGCTGGAACTTTGGGCGTTACTACCACAGTAGCAACGACAATTGTTAGTATAATATTAGGTGCTTCAACATTAGTTACTATTATTTTAGCAGTCACTACTTTGTTATCAGGTGGTGTTGATGCCATTTTGACAGTGGGATGGTCAACTTTAGTAGCTACGGTTAAGAAAATTGCCGCAAAAAAAGGTACTGCAGCAGCAGCAGCATACTAAAAGGAGGATATGTGGTATAGAAATTAATTTATATATCACATAATAGAATATGAAAAATATAGCTGAACATATTAAGGTTGCTTATTTATTTTCAAAAGCCTCCATTTCAAATAAATGGAGGCTTTACCTGTATATATCTAATAAGTTTAATTTAAACTTACATGGAATTATTATTTTAAGAAATATCATTAATTTATTGATAGGTAGCATAGTATTTTATATTGCATCCAAACGTATGGGTAGGGATTATGAGTTCATATTATTGATTTTTTCTTACTTGCTTATAATGATTCAAGTTCTATCTCCGATATTTTATACTGAGCAACAAATTTTTGGGAGATATAATTATATTTACTGGAGTTCTCAATCATATGATAAAGACAAATATTCTGTTTTGCTACTAGATGCTATTACAATTGAAAGTATATTAAAGAATATTGGAGTTTTTATTCCTGCAATGGTATTTATCTTATTGAGAAATGGGATAGGTAGCATTTTTTTGTTAATTTTAGCACTACTTTTATGCCAAAATATTCATTTTATTAGATATTTTAAGAGGGATAAAAAAAGACAAGCAGTAAAAGTAATATCGTACTTTTTTACATCTTTTATCTTATCTGGTTTTGTATATTTGATATTCAATGGGGTCTATATATTGATTAAATATACAAGATCTTCTATATTTAAGTATGGATTCACAAGTAACTTTGTGAAAAAAACAAATTATGAAATTCGAAATAAATTAGAAAGTATGATGTATGATTTTAGGAGTTATATATTAGGGAAATATTCAAATGAAGTTATAATTTTACTATTATTAATTATATCATTGTTATTTTTTGTCCTAATTATTGTTAGAAAACAGGTGATTGAACCTGCCATAGATAAAAAGAATACATCAAAGTATATGGAAATTATATGCAATATATTTTCAAATAAATTTACTTATATAAATAAAGTTAACTTATATCTAGGAAAAGTATTAGAGCCTTTATGGAATCATTGTTCGTTAAATATAATCTTACTACTAGAAACATGGATGTTTGTTGTTACAAACTATGTGACGTCAAAATATGTTCACAATATTTGGGCTATCTCAACACTATTCTTCTTTGAAATGTATTTTATTTGTGTTGCTTCGTATAAAAATATTATGGGTCATTATAGAGATATATATGAATTTGGATTAGAGATAAAGAGTATATATTTATTCAAATGTTTAGATACCAAAAAATTAGAAGATGTTTTCTTTGAAAAATTGAGATCGTTGTCAATAACTGCAATTCCGATAATAGTTCTGAATCAATGCATTATTTTGCTTAGTTATATGCTTTTTTTTAATAAAATAAGTATCATTTACCTTAATTTATTTTTGTTGTTACCATTAGTGTTTATTGTGGGCATATGGAGTCTTAGACCTATATACGATAAATTTAAATATATCGTACACTCGAATTATATCGTCGACTCAAATTCTGAAAATTTGGATTTAAGAGAAATTGCAGGAGGAGAAGCTATCGGAAAAACGGCAAAGCTTCCAATTCAAGTTGCCATATATTTTTTGACCCTTGTAATTCTAATTGGTTCATCATTTGGAATTGTAAGTGGTTTATATTGGATGTATGTCTATATAGCATCAGTATGCCTAATTATCATTTTGCTATTCATAAATTCTTTAACAAGCATTCTTCAAATTATAAATTTAAATATAGATATACTTAGTATTATATCTAGAACCAAAATATTTATTACGATTACATTGGTTGAATTTGTGGTATTTTTTTCTGGCATTATGAATAATCTGGGAGAAATATATAGTATAAATCCTACACACTTAGAATTTTTACCATTATTTAAGCATAATTTATTCATATTAATAATAACTATTGTTTCGGGATTTGTCACATTAGGATTGGGTGGAGTTATAGTTGGATCATTAACAGTTTATAAATTAGGAGCAATTTTGTATAGCGTCATTATGAAATATGGATGGAGTCCGATTGTTACAGGAGTTTTTCCACATGCACTATTTGAATTAACTGCAATATTTTTAGCCATGTTAATTGGATTTGAACCGTGTAGACAACTACTAATATATCAAATGAATTGTAGGCAGAGCCACAAAGCAGAAATGAAAAAGGTATGTATTCTCTTTATAATTTCGATTGTATTATTATTCATAGCAGCATTAATCGAATCAGAGGTATCTCATGTGTAATTTATTAAAAGTAGAAAATTTAAATTTCAAGTATGAAGACAAAGAAGTGTTAAACAATTTTAATCTTAATATCTTAGATAATAGAATAACAGTCTTATGCGGACAAAATGGTTCAGGGAAAACGACCTTTTTAAATATTTTAAGTGGAGTTATATACGATGAAAATATAGAAGGAGATTTTTTTTGGAAAGGGGAAAAAACGAATTTAAGTATCATAAGAAAAAATATTGCGTATGCATACGCAACCCCACAACTATTTGGTGGGTTAAGTGGATTAGAAAATATTAAACTTTGCAAAAACTTATTTCAAGAAAAAGATAGTTATGTTGAAAAATGTAAAAAATTGAGCGGTATGTTTAATATTTATGAAGATCTTGATAGAGATATTTTAAGCTATTCTAGTGGAATGAAGCAAAAATTATGGCTTTCAGTTATTTTATCTAGAAGTGTAAGTCTATATTTGTTAGATGAACCATTTAACACATTAGATGAAGAAAGTGAAGAAGTGTTAATGGAGGTTTTGTGTGATGGAGTGCACACATACCTTGTAGTATCGCATGAACTTCCTAATAGAATTTCTAATTGTTCTAGAATAATAGATATAAAATGACGCTTGTTTGTACAATAAAAAATACAGATATCGTATTATATAGACCAATTATCTAAGATAGCTCTCATGCACTCTTTGCCAGTATACCTAACAATGCCTTTATGATCCCTAAGTGCGTAATGTATGAGTAGCTTTTGTTTATGACCATGTACAATCATATTTGAGCTACAGTAATGACAGAACATAGACTTTCGGACAAGTGTGATATCATAAAATACCATGCCATCAACACAGAATATATCGATTTTTAAATGTCTAAGTCAACGATATTAAGTATAAGTGTGGTAAAATCAATATTTGGAATGATAAATTCATCCCTTCATAGTGATATTTTGTGACTGCAAATCAATCATATCCTATGGAGGGAATTTTTTCACCCACACGACAATTTAAAGTGCCATTTTTTTTAACCTACACGTTAATTTAGAGTGCTAAAATCAATTATGCGATATGCTTCTTTTTTATTTTATTAACATTAAATTTACTCATTATTAAAGGTATAATTTGTGATAAAACACAAATTATATTATATCAAATTTAGGTATTGACACAAAGATTGTGAAAATATATAATGGGACAAGATTCTTTTTTTAAGGATCAATAAAAATTAGTTGGTGTTTTCGCAAAGAGTTTGTGATGACTCAGATTAGAGCCTTGCAAGGGCTTAGGCGTTCAAGCTTTGATGGGGAAACACAGGTGAAAATTGGAGGTTTCTAATGGACAATATTGAAAAGAGAGGAAAGTTTAAGTCGAACTTCGGATTCCTTATGGCATCTATCGGCTCTGCCGTAGGTCTAGGTAATCTTTGGGGTTTTCCATATAAGATGGGAAAAGGCGGCGGCTTTGCCTTTTTGCTCTTATATGTTGTCATGGTAGTTTGTATCGGATACTGCCTTATGATTGGAGAGTTTGCCATAGGCCGTAAATCGCGAAAGGCTCCAGTAGGTGCATACAAGGCTATTAATAAGAAGTTTGCCTTCAATGGTTGGTTTGCAACACTTACACCGTTCTTCCTATTGCCGTTCTACACAGTGCTTGGTGGCTACTGTATCAAGTACCTTGTAGCTAACTTTGGTGATATTTTAGGTGTTTCATGGGGTGTAGGCGAAAGGGCAAGTGAGCAGTTTTTCGGACAATTCATTTCTAATACTACACAGTCAATAATATTTACGCTGTTATTCATGCTGATGACCTTTGTTATCGTAACAATGGGAATTGGCGGTGGTATCGAGAAGTTCTCAGTAGTAGCTATGCCAGCGCTTTTTGTAATGCTTATTGTCGTAGTTATTAGAAGCATTACGCTACCTGGAGCATCTGAAGGACTTGCCTTCATGTTCAAGCCTAATTTCGAGGTATTCAAGGGAACAGGCTGGATCAGTGTCCTAGCTTTAGCGGGGGGACAGCTATTCTTTTCGCTTTCACTTGCAGCGGGATGCCAGATTGCTTACGGCTCATACCTTGATGACAAGGAAAATCTAGAGCGCAATGCTTTTATCGTTCCAGTTGCTGATATGCTTGCAGCTATTCTAGCAGGTGTAGCAACTATCCCTGCGGTATTCGCATCTGGACTTCAGCCCGCACAGGGACCAAGTATGCTGTTTGTAACTCTTCAGATGGTATTCAAGTCAATGGGTGCAGCAGGACCATGGTTTGCAACCGCGTTCTATCTACTAGTGTTCCTTGCAGCACTTTCTAGCTCAATCGCTATGCTAGAAGGCGGAGTTGCATCCTTCATCGATATGAATATCGAAAAGGGCAAGGATCCAGGAAGAGGAAAAATAACTGCTATAGTTTGTATCATTACATCATTAGGCGGACTGCTAGTAGCAGCAGATGGACTTGGCTCAGGAGGACTTAAACACTTATTCGGCTTCGGTACATGGTTAGAGACATTTGACCTATTTGGAGAGGGAATTTTAATGCCATTAGGTGGATTTTTCATGGCCATATTCCTCGGATGGTGCTACCCAACATATATTGATGACGAAATACAGAAGGGTAGCAGTTATAAGAGCAAGAATTTCGTGCACATTTGCTTAAAGTACATAGCACCGGTATTCATGCTTTTCATTCTGCTCGGACAGATAGATTCATTCTTTAAACTAGGTTTGTTTTAGCAATAGATGAAATATAGGAGAAATATCACATGGAGAATCAAAACGAAAAGGGACAGTGGGGCAGTAGGTTCGGCTTTCTAATGGCTGCGATAGGCTCTGCTGTTGGACTAGGAAACCTTTGGAAGTTTCCTTATGTAATGGGTAAGGGTGGCGGATTTGCCTTCTTGTTCATATATCTAATAATGGTAGCATTAGTAGGTGTAGTAATTTTGCTTTCAGAGCTAGCTCTCGGTAGAAAGACAGGTAAGGGCGTTATCGCAGCCTATAGAGGAATCAGCCAAAAGTACACTTTCATCGGATGGATGTCATGGATTTCGCCAGTGCTAATCTTGGGCTTTTATTCGATGCTTGGAGGCTACTGCATCAAATATACAATAGCAAACATCGGTGACTTCTTTGGCGCTTCATGGGGTGTAAATGGGGCTGATTCTGCAGCTTTCTTTAAGGGCTTTTACACAGACCCTGTTCAGACAGTTGCATTCACAGTAATATTCGTATTCCTGACAGTTTTAATCACAAGTGTAGGAGTATCCAAGGGAATAGAGAAATTCTCAGCTATAGCTATGCCAGCGCTCTTTGTAATGCTTTGCATAGTTATCGTAAGAAGTGTAACCCTACCAGGTGCATCTGAAGGACTTGCGTTTGTTTTTAAGCCTAACTTTGATGTATTCAAGGGAACAGGCTGGATAAGCGTGCTAGCTAGCGCTAGTGGACAGATGTTCTTCTCACTATCGCTTGGTATGGCTATCATGGTTACGTACGGTTCTTATATGAAGAAGAACGAGGATCTACAGGAGAATGCAGTTATAATCCCTATCGCAGATACGCTAATTGCAGTGATGGCTGGTGTTGCAATCATGCCTGCAGTATTTGCTTCAGGTCAGGATCCAGCAGCTGGTCCTGGACTTCTATTTATCACACTGCAGACAGTGTTCTCAGCTATGGGTTCGCTCGGTCCGGTGTTTGGAACACTCTTCTACGGCCTTGTATTTATAGCAGCAATAACTTCATCCATATCTCTTGTTGAGGCGGTAAGCTCAGCTATTATGGATAGAGCAATCGAGAAGAATAAGCCGGTTAATAGAACTAAGATAAGCCTTGCAGTAGGTGTCTTCATAGCTCTAGAGGGAGCTCTTGTAGCAGTTGACTCGCTAGGAGAGAGCAATCTTCCGCATCCACTAGGACTTGGTTCCTTGCTTGACTTTTTTGATTTATTCTCAGAGGGTATATTTATGCCTATAGCGGCACTACTTACAGCTGTAATCTTTGGATGGATTAAGCCAGGCTGGCTCGATGCAGAAATCGAAAATAAGGGAACGGACAATGAGAAGAAGTTTAAAATGAAGGGCTACTACCAGTTCTGCCTAAAATGGATAGTTCCACCGATTATGATTCTCGTGTTAGCCGGACAGATGGACAGCTTCTTCGGCCTAAATTTGTTTAACTAAAGTTAAAATAAACACTATTTATAATATGGCTCAGCATATGCGGGGCCATTTTTTATTGCATCAAAGTAAGAAGATGAATAAAACTATTTAGAAAATTTTCTAAATAGCTATTGACTTTCGCTTTTAAGAGGAATATATTCTATTTAGATAATTATCTAAATACTGAAAGGGGAGGTGTTTGAAGTATGGCTTTTGCTGAAACCTTTAAGGCTTTATCAGATCCAGAAAGAAGAAAAATTCTAGAGCTTCTAAAGACAGGACCAATGTCCGCAGGTGATATAGCATCTAATTTTGATACAACAGGGGCTACAATTTCATATCACCTAAAAATCCTGAAAAAAGCAGACCTAATATTTGAGAGCAAAGAGAAAAACTATATCTACTACCAGTTAAATACATCTGTACTAGAAGAAATTATGCTATGGATAGCAAAATTGAAGGAGGATGATGGAAATGTTAGCGAAGGATAGGAGAGCTACAATTTTTACGAGTCTTGCTATACTGTTACCTCTATTTATAGGTCTTGCTAAGTGGAACGAGATTCCAAATGACGGAGCGGTTAATATAGACCTTCAGCTTTTAAATTTTGCTTTAAGTTACAAATTTATAGCTGTTGTTATGGTGCCACTTGCGATTCTCGTACTTCATTTGTTATGGGCAATACCTTTATCAAAATCGCCAAACAGAAAATCAATTGGAAAAACCTACACACTTTTTTTATGTATGGGACCATTTGTTTCAATGCTTATATCATTGTCCGTCTATCAGTATAAGCTAGGGATTAAAATAGATCATGGTTTGGTCGTGAATTTGTTCATGGGAATATTCTTTGTTATCTCAGGAAACTATTATCCTAAAATCAAACGAACTTCTCCTGTAGGTATGAATTTTCCGTGGACTCGTGCAAATGAGCTGAATTGGAACAAGACACATCGTCTAGCTGGAATACTTTATATGATATTTGGGGTATTCGTAATAGTGATTTCATTAGTGAGCAGATGTAATAAACCATCTATTGTTTCAGTTGGCATGCTTGTGATAATACTGATATCGGCAGGATACTCATATTACCTACATGTTAAAAAGAATTTATAAATCCGTTATATTGTGGATAACAAATTTGAGGGAGGACGGATCAAATGTCAAATATGAAGACGAATAAGAAAACTTTAATTCTGACAAGTGTCGTTATATTACTACCTATTTTAATAGGAATATTGCTCTGGAATAAGCTTCCTGATTCTATGGCTACGCATTTTAATTTTGATAATGAAGCAGATGGCTATAGAGAAAAATGGTTTGCAGTTATAATAACGCCATTTTTTCTATTAGCGGTGCATCTAATTATGGCAATGATAATAGCTGCAGATCCTCGCAAGAAAAATATCAGCAGCAAAGTGTATGGTATTAATATATGGATTATTCCATCTTTATCACTAGCATTGGCTGCAATTATATATCCATATAATCTAGGGATACATTTTAATATTAGTTTGTTCATTGGTATATTTATGGGAATTACATACATAATCGTAGGTAATTACCTACCTAAGACTAGGCAGAATTATACCATCGGTTTTAAGCTACCATGGACGTATGCAAACGAGGAGAACTGGAATAAAACTAATAGGCTATCAGGTGTGATAAATATAGTTATAGGTATTCTCATAATTATAAATGCAGCTATGGGATTATTTAATATTTTCTATAGTTTACTTATGGCTGTGCTTATAGGAACCCTAATTCCGTTAGGATACTCATATTTCCTACATGTTAAAAAAGGTCTGTAAAATGCTAAGTAGGCAATAAAATATATCATAATCAGCAAGATAAAGCTCAGAGAAATCTGGGCTTTTTTGTATCCGAATTCCATCGAAATTATTGACATTGAAATGCTTTTGTGTTAGTATTTCTATAATCTTTAATACGATACAGAGAGATCGGCAAGATTGGAATATATATACTCATAACGTGCCCTGTGCATGATGTTTTTGTATACTCACCTTGTCGTCGGCAAGGTTTTTTTATTGCACGGCGGAGAACGTTCAGCGCGATGTATATTCCAAGGGTTAGGAATCGAAAGGAAGACCAATGACTCTAAATAACACAAAGCTATATATGCTAAATAAAGAAGAAGTAATAGAAGCTATAGAAAAGACTGCTGATAGCAGCCTTAACTGCGAGCTTTTTGATGATTCTCGTTACGCTATATTTCCCGGTTTTTGCGATGTGCATGTGCATTTTCGTGAGCCGGGTTTTTCATATAAGGAAACTATAGGAACGGGAAGCAGGTCGGCAGCTGCAGGTGGATACACAGATGTTTGCACAATGCCAAACCTAAAGCCAGTGCCAGACAGTTTGCCACACCTTAAACAGCAGCTAGATATCATCAAAAGAGATGCAGTAATAAATGTTCATCCATATGGAGCGATAAGCGTTGAAGAAAAGGGTGAGAAGCTTGCGGATATGGAGGCTATGGCGCCTTATGCAATTTCGTTTTCTGATGATGGCAGAGGAATTCAGGACGAGTCGCTCATGAGAGAGGCTATGTATCAGGTGAAAGAGCTAGGTAAGATTTTAGTAGCACACTGCGAGGTGGAGAGCCTAGTTAAAGGCGGATATATTCACGATGGTGAGTACGCAAGACAAAATAACCATCTAGGAATCTGCAGCGAAAGTGAATGGCGTGAGGTTGAGCGTGATATCAAGCTTGCTGATGAGACCGGCTGTCCGTTTCATGCTTGTCACATTTCGAGCAAAGAAAGCGTAGAGCTTATCCGTGATGCAAAGAAGAGCGGCGTGGATGTTACATGCGAAACAGCACCTCACTACTTGATAATGAATGATATGGACCTAAAGGAAGATGGCTGGTATAAGATGAATCCTCCAATCAGATCAAGACAGGATCAGGAGGCTTTAATAGAAGGAATCCTAGATGGAAGCGTGGATATGATTGCAACTGACCATGCGCCACATACTCTAGATGAGAAGAACAAGGGGCTTAAGGATAGCTACTTTGGAATAGTAGGTCTTGAGACAGCTTTTCCGCTCCTATATACGAAGCTAGTGCTTGAGGGAGTTTTCAGCTTAGAGCAATTGATAAAGCTTATGACTAAGGCTCCGCGTGAGCGCTTTGGAATCAAGAGAGCTGCTTCAGATTTTACAATCTTTGATCTTGAGAAGGAATATGAGATTCGTTCTGAAGAGTTCCTGACAAAGGGAAGAGCAATGCCTTTTGAGGGAGAAAAGGTTAAGGGACAGTGCATGCTTACGCTCTGCAATGGCAAGATAGCATATCGCAGATAATAGCATGGCAAACTAGAGAGTAAATAATTCAAATTCATATATATTTTTGGAGGTATAAAATGGCAAAGAGGACAGATATCAAAAAAGTACTTATCATCGGTTCAGGTCCTATCGTAATCGGACAGGCTGCTGAATTTGACTACGCGGGCACACAGGCTTGCCTAGCGCTCAAGGAAGAGGGCTACGAAGTAGTTCTAGTAAATTCAAACCCTGCAACTATAATGACGGATACGACGATAGCGGACAAGGTTTACATGGAGCCTTTGACACTGGAATATGTGGCAAAGATTCTTCGCTACGAAAGACCTGACGCAATTCTTCCTGCCATAGGCGGACAGACAGGACTAAATCTTGCCATGCAGCTAGACAGAAAGGGCGTGCTTAAGGAGTGCGATGTAAAGCTTCTAGGAACGAGCATCAGAAGTATTGAACGAGCTGAAGACAGAGAGCTATTTAAGGAACTCTGTCAGTCAATTGGAGAGCCTACAATTCCATCAGAGATTACATACAATCTAGAAGAGGCGAAGGAAGCGGCTAAGAAGATTGGATATCCAGTGGTTTTAAGACCTGCATTCACACTTGGTGGAACAGGTGGTGGATTCGCACATGATGAAGAGGAGCTAGAGGAACTTGGAACAAATGCTTTTAAGCTATCACCAGTTCATCAGGTTTTGATAGAAAAGAGCGTTAAGGGATACAAGGAGATTGAGTTTGAGGTAATGCGTGACTCTGAGGACAATGCGATTACCATCTGCGGAATGGAAAACATTGACCCTGTTGGTGTGCACACCGGAGATTCTATGGTTGTTGCACCTATCATGACTCTTTCAGACCACGACCTAAAGATGCTAAACGACAGTGCGATAAAGATTATCAGAGAGCTAGAAATCGAAGGTGGATGTAATGTACAGTTTGCTCTAGATCCTAACTCTAGTAAGTACTTCTTGATAGAGGTAAACCCACGTGTATCTCGATCATCAGCTCTTGCATCAAAGGCCAGCGGATATCCAATTGCTAGGGTTACAGCAAAGATTGCCATGGGAATGCTTCTTAAAGATATCGAGGTTGCAAATACAACGGCTGCTTTTGAGCCTGTGCTCGACTATGTTGTTGCAAAGCTTCCAAGATTCCCATTTGATAAGTTTGCTAGCGCATCAAATGAGCTAGGTACTCAGATGAAGGCGACTGGTGAGGTTATGGGTATAGGTTCAAACCTTGCAGAGTGTCTTCTCAAGTCAGTTCGCTCATTAGAAATCGGTGTTGACCACTTCAGAATGAACAAGTTTGTCGAGATGTCAAATGAGGACATGCTCGAGTACATAAAGACATTTAGAGATGATGCAATCTTCGCAGTTTGTGAGCTTCTAAGAAGAGATATAGATGTTTCAACTATTGCTAAAATCACGATGATTACGCCATACTTTGTAGAAACATTTGCAGATATGGTTAAAATGGAGAGAAAGCTTGCAGAAAACAAGGGCAATATGGATGTACTTCTTGAGGCAAAGAAGATGGGCTTTGGAGACATCGAAGTTGCTAGACAGTGGGGAATGGAAGAGCTTGATGTTTTCAAACTAAGATGGGAAAACAGAATGCTTCCTGTTTATAGAATGGTAGACACATGCCACACAGGAGCATATATCCCTTACTTCTATTCATCATATAGTGGAAAGAACGATTCCATCGTAACCGATAAGAAGAAAATCTTTGTTTTAGGTGCTGGTCCTATAAGAATTGGACAGGGTGTAGAGTTTGACTACTCGACAGTTCACGCAGTTCAGACCATCAGAAAAGAAGGCTACGAGGCTATTATCATAAACAACAACCCTGAGACTGTTTCAACAGACTACACAACAGCTGATAAGCTCTATTTTGAGCCTTTGACACCTGAAGATGTTATGAACATAATCGCTCTTGAAAATCCAGAAGGAGTTATCGCTTCACTAGGTGGACAGACCGCTATTAATCTAGCTCAGCCACTAGAGGATAGAGGTGTTAAGATTATTGGAACTGACTGCGAGGCTATCGAAAGAGCTGAGAACAGAGACAGCTTTGAAAGAGTTCTCGTAGATCTAAATATTCCACAGCCAAGAGGAAAGGCTGTAACAGATATCGAGGAGGGTATCAAAACTGCAGAGGCTGTTGGATATCCAGTACTTGTAAGACCAAGCTTTGTTCTTGGCGGAAGAGCTATGCAGATAGTTGCAGATGAGAATCAGCTCAGACACTATCTAAAGACTGCAGTAGAAATAGACAATGATAAGCCAGTTCTAGTAGATAAGTACATCCAGGGCAAGGAAGTTGAAGTAGATGCAATCTGCGATGGCAGAGATGTTTTCATCCCAGGTATAATGGAGCTCGTTGAGAGAACAGGTATTCACTCAGGAGACTCAATCAGCGTATATCCTACATTCAGCATCTCCGATAAGGTTAAGGGAATCATCCTTCAGTATGCAAAGAAGCTAGGACTAGGTATTGGAATCATAGGACTTTATAACATTCAGTTCATCGTAGATGAAGAGGAGAATGTATTTATCATCGAGGTTAACCCACGCTCATCAAGAACCGTACCTTTCCTATCAAAGGCAACTGGATATAGCCTTGCAGACATTGCGACAGAGGTTATATTGGGCAAGAGCCTCAAGGAGCAGGGATTCTTTGATATCTATCCTGAGGAGAAGAAGAGATACTATGTAAAGGCGCCTGTATTCTCATTCAACAAGATAAAGGGTCTAGATGCTTACCTCTCACCTGAGATGAAGTCTACTGGTGAGGCAATCGGATACGATAACAAGCTAAACAGAGCGCTCTACAAGGCGCTTCAGGCTTCGGGAATGCACCTTCAGAACTACGGAACCGTATTTGCAACGATTGCTGATAAGGATAAGGAAGAGGCACTTCCTTTGATAAAGAGATTCTATAACCTAGGATTCAATATTGAGGCAACTGAAGGAACTGCTCTTTACTTAAAGGAGAATGGAATCAGAACGAGAATGCTGAGAAAAATCAGTGAGGGAAGCCACGAGATACTAGATTCAATACATCAGGGACATATGGCATATGTTTTGAACACTAAGGATATAGGCTCATTCGGACAGGAGAGCGATGGTCACAAGATTAGACGTTCAGCAACGGAAAACAATGTAACCATGCTAACTTCACTGGATACAGTCAGAGTTCTACTCGATGTACTTGAGGAAATGACACTGACAATTTCAACGATAGATGCGTAATTACACTCCTTGATGAAAATATGAGGGTCTTATGGGTGCCGGCGTGCCCCCTAGGAAGACCCGATATATGCAAGATCAAAGAGTATATGAGGTATAAAATGCAGCAAAGGATTTTGAAGATAGTCGAAAACAAGAAGCTAAGCGAGGGCATTTATAGAATGAGGCTCGCAGGCGATGTTTCGGCTGTAACAGCTCCAGGACAATTTATAAACATCAAGCTCAAAGGCTTTTTCCTTCGCAGACCGATTTCAATCTGCGACCTCGGAGAGGACGAGCTGACTATAATATACAAGATAATGGGTAGAGGAACGGCTGAGCTCAGCGAGTATGAGGCCGGCGAGGAGCTAGACGTTCTTGTGGGACTAGGCAATGGATATTCGCTTTCGGAGGCTGGAGACGAGCCGCTTTTGATAGGCGGAGGTGTGGGTATTCCGCCCCTTTACCTTCTTGCGAAGAGACTGGTTTCAGAGGGGAAGAAGGTAAAGGTTCTGCTTGGTTTCAACAAAGCTGAGGATATGTTTTATGTGGACGAGTTCTCAAAGCTTGCCGATGAGCTTGTGATTACAACAGCTGATGGAAGCTATGGAATTAAAGGCTTTGTTGATAAGCCTATCGCAGATATAAAGCACAGCTACATCTACACTTGTGGCCCTGAGGCCATGCTAAAATCCGTATATGCTGCAAGTCCTGGAAGCGGACAGTTCAGCTTTGAGGAAAGAATGGGCTGCGGCTTTGGTGCGTGCATGGGATGTTCATGTAAGACTTTGACGGGAAATAAGAGAATCTGCAAGGAAGGTCCTGTTATGAGAAAGGAGGAAATACTGTGGTAAATACGAAAGTTAAGCTTTGCGGCATAGAGATTGATAACCCGGTAATTCCTGCTAGCGGAACCTTTGGATATGGATATGAGTTCGCAGAGATATATGATATAAACATACTCGGAAGCTTTTCATGTAAGGGAACGACGGGCGAGGAGAGATTCGGTAACCCTACTCCTAGAATCGCTGAGACCGAGGGCGGAATGATTAACTCCGTAGGTCTTCAAAACCCTGGTGTTGATAGGGTCATATCAGAAGAACTTCCAAAGCTAAGGAAATGCTTTGATAAGAAAATTGTAGCTAACGTAAGCGGATTTTCAATAGACGAATACGTAGAGACTGCAAGAAAGATGGCCATGCAGGATGAGGTAGGATGGCTCGAGATTAACATCAGCTGCCCGAATGTACACGGTGGCGGTATGTCATTTGGTACTGATGCTTCATGTGCTGCTGATGTGACAAGAGCTGTTAAGAAAGTGAGTGATAAGCCTGTCATAATGAAGCTCTCGCCGAATGTAACCGATATTGTGGAGATTGCAAGGGCTTGTGAGGATGCTGGTGCAGATGCGGTTGCTTTGATAAATACTCTTCAGGCTATGAGACTAGACCTTAAGACTAGAAAGCCTATACTTGCAAATGTTATGGGTGGTCTTTCGGGAAGCGCTGTATTTCCAGTAGCTCTCAGAATGGTATATCAGGTTGCTAAGGCTGTTAAGATTCCTGTAGTAGGCATGGGTGGAATAACTACAAGTGAGGACGTTCTTGAGATGATGATGGCAGGTGCAACTGCAGTAGAGGTTGGTGCAGCAAATCTGGTTAATCCTTTTGCATGTAAGGAAATTATTGAAGGTTTACCTTCAGCTATGGAAAAGTACGGAATAAAAGATTTGAATGAAATAATAGGAGCGGCAATCTAATGGGAAGAGATGTAATAATAGCATGTGATTTTTCAAGTAAGCGTGAGACCTTGGATTTTCTAGAGAAATTCGGGGAGCTTCGTCCCTTTGTCAAGATAGGCATGGAGCTTTACTATTCTGAGGGACCTGAGATGGTCAAAGAGCTAAAAGCCAGAGGACACAAGGTTTTCGTCGACCTAAAGGTACACGATATCCCAAATACTGCGGCAAGTGCTATGAGAGTTTTAGGTGGGCTAGGCGCTGACATTGTCAATGTACATGCTGCTGGAACAAAGAGAATGATGGAGGCTGCTAAGGCTGGACTTGAGGAAGGCTATGAGAGCTTCTGTGAAAAAGAAGGAAAGAAGGCTGATAAGCCACTTTTGATTGCTGTAACGCAGCTTACATCAACAGATGAGGAAGCTATGCAGCATGACCTTTTGATAGAAAAGCCGCTTGTAGATGTTGTTAAGCACTACGCTAAGATGACTAGGGAGGCTGGTCTTGATGGTGTTGTTTGCTCGGCTCAGGAGGCTGAGGGAATACACAGCGTGTGCGGAGATGATTTTGTAACTGTAACTCCAGGAATTCGCTTTGCTGATTCACAAAAGGGAGATCAGAAGCGAGTTATGACACCGGCTGAGGCTAATAAAATAGGCTCTGACTACATAGTTGTGGGAAGGCCTATTACTCAGGCAGATGATGTTGTTTCAGCATACGAGAGATGCTGCAGTGAGTTTATCGGATAGATATAGGAAGTGAGGGAAAAATGAGCAAAGTTATGAGAGAAAAGGATGTAGCAAAGGGCTTGCTTTCAATCAAAGCAGTTTTCTTTAGACCAGATGAGCCATTCACATGGGCTAGTGGCATCAAAAGTCCAGTTTACTGTGATAACAGACTTACGCTTACAGCACCAGAGGTTAGAACTTTGATAGAAAACTCCATCGCAGATGTAATCAAAGAAGAGTATCCAGAAGCTGATGTAATTATGGGAACTGCAACAGCAGGAATTGCTCATGCGGCTATAGCAGCTCACATTCTCGGACTTCCTATGGGCTATGTTCGCTCAGGAGCAAAGGATCACGGCAGAGGAAATCAGATAGAGGGTCAGCTTAACAAGGGCGATAAGGTTGTAATCGTTGAAGACCTAATTTCAACTGGCGGAAGCGTTATCGATGCGGCTACAGCTCTTAGAAACGCAGGCGCAGAGGTTCTTGGAATTGTGAGCATTTTCACCTACGGAATGCAGAAGGGCCTAGATAGGCTAGCTCAGGAAAATCTAAAGAATATTTCACTGACAAACTTTGATGTAATCAGCGAGGTTGCCGTAGACGAAAGCTACATAAGACCAGAGGATAGGGAAAGACTTATTGCTTTCAGAAATAATCCAAGCGATGAAGGATGGATAAAATAATGATGGATTTAAAGTTTTCAGATGCTTTAATATCAAATGTAAAACCTAGGAGTCTCATAGATATTGATGAGCTTAGCGTTGAAGAACTCGATGCCATGATTAAAAAAGCTTGCGACATTATGGAAAACCCAAAGAAGTACAGCAAGGCCTGTGAAGGAAAGAAGCTTGCGACGCTTTTCTACGAGCCGTCGACAAGGACAAGGCTTTCATTTGAGGCTGCGATGATGGAGCTAGGCGGAAATGTTTTAGGTTTTTCATCAGCTTCGAGTGCTTCTGTATCAAAGGGCGAAAGCGTATCGGACACAGCAAAGGTTATAAGCTGCTATGCTGATATAATCGCTATGAGACACCCATACGAGGGAGCGCCTCTTGTTGCAGCGGAAAGCGCTTCAATTCCACTTATAAATGCAGGAGATGGCGGCCATGCGCACCCAACTCAGACGCTTGCAGACCTTTTGACCATATACAGGGAGCACGGCAGACTGGATAATATGGTTATCGGCCTATGTGGTGACCTGAAGTATGGAAGAACCGTACATTCGCTAATAAAGGCGATGATAAGATACGAAGGGGTTAGCTTTGTTCTCATATCACCTAAGGAGCTTTCGCTTCCAGCGTATATAAAGACAGAGGTTTTAGAGAAAAATAATGTGCCTTTTGTTGAAACGACTTCACTAGAGGAGGCTATGCCAAAGCTTGATATACTCTATATGACGAGGATTCAGAGGGAGCGCTTTGACGACCTTGATGAGTACGAAAGACTCAAAGATAGCTATGTTTTGACAAGAGCAAAGCTAGCTAGCGCTAAGGAAAGTATGAGCGTTCTGCATCCACTACCTAGGGTAAACGAAATCAGTGTAGATGTGGACGATGATCCACGTGCATGCTATTTTAAGCAGGCGCTATACGGAAAGTTTATGAGGATGTCGCTTATTTTGACGCTTCTAGAGGGAAGCGCAGGAACTCTTAGAGATAAGACTGTGGTGCAGAATGACAAGGGATGTAAATGTGGAAATCCTAAGTGCATTTCTCAAATCGAGCAGGAACTAGCTCAGCGATTTAAGACTGGAGCAAATGGGGAAATCCGCTGTGTATATTGCGACAATTTGATAGAGAAAAATTAATCTGTTGTATTTTGCTTTTTAGAAGGTATAATGGTAGTAACAGCGATATTGTTAGTTAAAGACTTATAAGTTAGGAAAGGAATTGAGATGAAACTTAAGAATATTTTCAAGAAAAAGGATAAACCAAATCAAAGCCGTTCCGTGTTAG
>ERZ773046.631-NODE-631-length-22249-cov-23.061503_pt1 | contig 22249 bp, 14 predicted proteins | sample MGYA00580634_ERZ773046 | MGnify/ENA primary metagenome ERZ773046 (study PRJEB29015, sample SAMEA2738127) | human oral metagenome | biome: human oral; feature: human-associated habitat; material: saliva | place: China | collected 2159 ... | reverse complement strand
TTAAAAAAGCGTTGGAAAAAGAAAGCTATAATCAAAGCAATTGAAATAGTTGAAAGGATAACAGGAAGGGAAGATGTTCCAACTGCGAAAACTTGTGAGATATTGAGTCCAAACCCAAGCAAAATAACAGCATACTGAAGCAATTTTTTGGAGCTGTAAGTCAAACCGGCATCCAGTTGTGTATAGGAAGTGAGAAAGGGATGGAGAATCATTCCGATAAAAATGGCGAAAACAGGTGCTCCCACAACAGGCAGAAATCCTCCTAAAACCCAAGAGATGATAGAAATGATCAGACAGACTAACAGTCCTGCCCAATTTTTTGATAGAAATGACATGAAAACCTCCGAAAATAAATACTCCTTATTATAACTTTATTTGTCAGAAAATTAAAATAGAAAGTAGGAATACAGACCCAGCCCTGGGCGCACACCACCTCAGCCTCCGCACCCGAACGCCCATGCCCTCGCATTCCCGTCCTCCGCGTCCCAGCCCAGCAGTCCCTCCCGTATATCCCACCCTCCCCCTCCCCATGCCCGTAATGTGGCGGGCAACTCATGCGGCTCACGCGGGGTGTTAGACAGTACTACACTTAAAACGAAAGTCACATCGCCGTCACTGAAGAAAAGAGTTTTTGTGCCCACCACGACCGTACACTTGACCGACCGCATCCCGCGCGTGTCTGCTGATGAGTTGCTGGCGGGTTTCCGCCCGTCAGAGCGTTTTGGAGAGGTTTCGTTCGACACCTATATCCCCGACCCGAACCAGCCTTCGCAGGCTGAAGCGGTGCAGAAGCTCAAGGATTTTGGCGACAAGATTAACGGCAGTGGTTCCGGCGGCGGCTTTTTCGGACGACTCTTTGGCGGCAAGAAGAAGGACACCTCGAAGGCCGGCCTGTACCTTGATGGCGGTTTCGGTGTGGGTAAGACCCACCTGCTGGCTTCGCTGTGGCATTACGTAGACGGCCCGAAGGCGTTCGGCACGTTCGTGGAGTACACGAACCTGGTGGGCGCGCTGACGTTCCGCAAGACGGTTGAGGCGCTGAGCGGCTACAAGCTGGTGTGCATCGACGAGTTTGAGCTGGACGATCCGGGCGATACGGTGCTCATGTCCCGCCTGATGCGTGAGCTGGCCGATGCCGGAGTGAAGCTTGTGGCGACCTCGAACACTCTGCCGGGTGCCCTGGGCGAGGGTCGCTTTGCGGCTGAGGATTTTAAGCGTGAGATTCAGGTGCTTGCTTCGCAGTTTGAGGTGCACCGCGTGGATGGTGAGGACTTCCGTCATCGTGGCCTGCCCGATGCTCCGGAGCCGGTGTCTGACGCCGAGTTTGACGCGAAGGTTGAGGAGGTGTTCGCCGGTAAGACGGTGGGCGTCGATAACTTCGCGGACCTGGTTGATCACCTGGCGAAGGTGCACCCTTCGCGTTACCGTCAGCTGATTGACGGTCTGCAGGGTGTTGCGTGGCGTGATGTGCAGCCGATTACGGAGCAGTCGGTGGCGTTGCGTTTTGTGGTGCTGGCCGACCGCCTGTATGACAAGGACTTGCCGATTGTGTCTTCGGGTGTGCCTTTTGACAAGGTGTTTACCCCGGAGATGCTGGCCGGTGGTTACCAGAAGAAGTATTTCCGCGCGGTGTCTCGTTTGACCGCGCTGGCTCGTGAGGGCCTGCTGGGTGAGGAGGCGGAGCGCTAGTTCCGCTGTTCGCCGGGGCCGAGCTTTGGCCGGCTCGGGTTTTGATGCGCTGTTCTTTCTAGTCCCGTGAGACTCGAAGCTCGCCCGGTTTGCATGGTTAGCTTGGTTAGTCTGGTTTACCTGAACCGCGCCAACCCCTCTCATACGTGAGGACCCTCGCCGGGTCGCTTAGGAAGCACCCGGCGGGGGTCTTTGTGTGAGCGAGAACCTGGTACGTGACGGGGACATGGCGTGTCGCTCGCATGGTTTCTTCCCTTGTCAGAGGATTTTATGGGGGTAGATGTGGTTGGGGTGTATAATTCTGCGTGTAGCCTCCGCGAGGTTCTCGCAAAGCACCCGTTTTTGCCGCATGGTTGCGGGCTAGTTTCGGGTAGCCATTTCCCTACTTTTTCGTAGGGACTTTCATTGAGGCAATGCCGCGCTGAGCGCATGAAACCAGCCGACAAGAACATTTCCCTACTTTTTCGTAGGGACTTTCATTGAGGCAGCTGCTCCCACGGCCTCCAACGCACCGCCAGCGGATTTCCCTACTTTTTCGTAGGGACTTTCATTGAGGCCTAGCTAAGACTTGACAAGCTGTCTAGAGCTTGCTATTTCCCTACTTTTTCGTAGGGACTTTCATTGAGGCTCACATCATGCGCCCACGACTCGACAAAAAAACCATTTCCCTACTTTTTCGTAGGGACTTTCATTGAGGCACGGCGCGGTTCAAGATTGATAATGCTGAGACGGGATTTCCCTACTTTTTCGTAGGGACTTTCATTGAGGCGTCGGTTGATGCTGTCATCGTGAACCCCGAGGATATCGCATTTCCCTACTTTTTCGTAGGGACTTTCATTGAGGCCACGTCGATACTATGCGCGGTCACGTCCAGGCTGTAATTTCCCTACTTTTTCGTAGGGACTTTCATTGAGGCACCGCACCCGGCACCTACTTCCTCTGGGCCAGCGGAATTTCCCTACTTTTTCGTAGGGACTTTCATTGAGGCTAGTTATGGGTGCACCACGTGAACCCCTAGGGTGCACATTTCCCTACTTTTTCGTAGGGACTTTCATTGAGGCCCGAGTAGTCGTGCTCTTCGATGAGGACTTCTTCATTTCCCTACTTTTTCGTAGGGACTTTCATTGAGGCCTTATTAAATTTCTCAGCATCTTCACGGTCTGACAATTTCCCTACTTTTTCGTAGGGACTTTCATTGAGGCCCGTTTATCGAGCTTTTGGGTTCGGTACATTTGCAGGGATTTCCCTACTTTTTCGTAGGGACTTTCATTGAGGCAGTCCAGAGCGGGCCACGGTTAAGGTGTATCTAATAACTTTCCCTACTTTTTCGTAGGGACTTTCATTGAGGCTTATCTCCTTCTTCTTTCCGTCCTCTTGACGATGGTATTTCCCTACTTTTTCGTAGGGACTTTCATTGAGGCCTAAAGAGCTTTGGGGGTTGCCTAGTAGGTATGGGCATTTCCCTACTTTTTCGTAGGGACTTTCATTGAGGCGCCCTTCACCTTGCGTGTTGAGGAGGAAGTTTCACGATTTCCCTACTTTTTCGTAGGGACTTTCATTGAGGCTTTTGGTGCTGTGGCTAAGGGGAACCCTCCGAGCATTTCCCTACTTTTTCGTAGGGACTTTCATTGAGGCTGCGGCTGGCATGTTTCCCCCTCGCTTGAGGAAACATTTCCCTACTTTTTCGTAGGGACTTTCATTGAGGCTGTCGAGGGTGCCCGCCGCTACGCTACCGCTACCGCCATTTCCCTACTTTTTCGTAGGGACTTTCATTGAGGCAAATCCGGTTTGGGTGGTAATTTCGGCAATGATTTTATTTCCCTACTTTTTCGTAGGGACTTTCATTGAGGCCTTGAAGTTGCGCCCGTATCAGACCGAGGCCGTGGATTTCCCTACTTTTTCGTAGGGACTTTCATTGAGGCATACTAAAGGGAGCACAGAGCCCAATGTTTACCGATTTCCCTACTTTTTCGTAGGGACTTTCATTGAGGCCTTGAAGTTGCGCCCGTATCAGACCGAGGCCGTGGATTTCCCTACTTTTTCGTAGGGACTTTCATTGAGGCATACTAAAGGGAGCACAGAGCCCAATGTTTACCGATTTCCCTACTTTTTCGTAGGGACTTTCATTGAGGCCACGGTGTGCGTGCTTGTTGGTGGCGCTCCCGATTGGATTTCCCTACTTTTTCGTAGGGACTTTCATTGAGGCGGTCTGAACGCCGTGGACGTGGCAGAGGAAATCATGATTTCCCTACTTTTTCGTAGGGACTTTCATTGAGGCGCAGAAGAGATGCGCCTGTGGCGTGAGCTGTGCTCCCATTTCCCTACTTTTTCGTAGGGACTTTCATTGAGGCCACCGACCAGGAGCAGGCGGCGGCCTGCTGGAACGCAAATTTCCCTACTTTTTCGTAGGGACTTTCATTGAGGCCTTCATCAGCCAATGCGGCAATGACCGCCTCAACGATTTCCCTACTTTTTCGTAGGGACTTTCATTGAGGCGGGCTAGGTTGAGGGGGATTTAGGGGCTAGGTTGAATTTCCCTACTTTTTCGTAGGGACTTTCATTGAGGCACGCATAGTGCCGTGTACGGGGGAGGGAGCCGCCGATTTCCCTACTTTTTCGTAGGGACTTTCATTGAGGCCTCGTGGATTCCTCTCATCCCGACTGCCATTTCCAGAATTTCCCTACTTTTTCGTAGGGACTTTCATTGAGGCGGAGACTATGAATGCCACTGCAAAAAGGCAGCCTAGTGATTTCCCTACTTTTTCGTAGGGACTTTCATTGAGGCATGGGTAACTTGTTGCTGTACTCTTCTTCAGCCCAGATTTCCCTACTTTTTCGTAGGGACTTTCATTGAGGCCATGTCGATGCTAGTAGCGGTGTTCGCGCCAATCTGATTTCCCTACTTTTTCGTAGGGACTTTCATTGAGGCAGATAAAGACACTAACTCAGAACAATCAATCAAAGATTTCCCTACTTTTTCGTAGGGACTTTCATTGAGGCCCTCACCCGAGCCGCGTCGTATGGTCTACCCCTGAAATTTCCCTACTTTTTCGTAGGGACTTTCATTGAGGCACTATAAATGTAAGGAAAACAAAGGAGCCGCCGGAAATTTCCCTACTTTTTCGTAGGGACTTTCATTGAGGCTACTATAGGTGGTGTCACAGATTTCTTTACCGGCGATTTCCCTACTTTTTCGTAGGGACTTTCATTGAGGCTTTTTCTTGGCGGCGCGGTAGCGCGGCTCGTAGTGGATTTCCCTACTTTTTCGTAGGGACTTTCATTGAGGCTCGAATGAGGCGTCCATCACTGACGGCGCCACCACATTTCCCTACTTTTTCGTAGGGACTTTCATTGAGGCCGACGCTAAAGCTTTCGCGGCACACCTCCAGCAGGATTTCCCTACTTTTTCGTAGGGACTTTCATTGAGGCGGCGATAACGCTCTGGTAGGTTGCCGAGGTGAGTCGTATTTCCCTACTTTTTCGTAGGGACTTTCATTGAGGCCACGAGCGTTACCAGTGGTGCTCCGCCTACCTGAAATTTCCCTACTTTTTCGTAGGGACTTTCATTGAGGCACGAGGCGCACTACCAGATGCTCCTGTGGGATTGGGATTTCCCTACTTTTTCGTAGGGACTTTCATTGAGGCAAGTAATACCTATAAGTGGGCGCTCAATCGCCGCGATTTCCCTACTTTTTCGTAGGGACTTTCATTGAGGCGGGTTCTTCTTCGAGGCATGGGGCCACGATATTATGGATTTCCCTTCCTTTTCGGAGGGACTTTCATTGAGGCTGGCGTAGACCCGGATAACCTCGTCCACCTCGAAGAATTTCCCTTCCTTTTCGGAGGGACTTTCATTGAGGCGTCCATCGTCACACCATCGGGGAGGTTGCCGCCGTAATTTCCCTTCCTTTTCGGAGGGACTTTCATTGAGGCACACGCCATTGACAGGCGTGACAACTTATTTTTGTATTTCCCTTCCTTTTCGGAGGGACTTTCATTGAGGCGCGATGTAGCGTCCCATTGCGGGGATGGCGTCATGGGATTTCCCTTCCTTTTCGGAGGGACTTTCATTGAGGCGACATGGGACAAACATCCACCACATGCCCGGGGTGCGGAGATTTCCCTTCCTTTTCGGAGGGACTTTCATTGAGGCTAGCCATATCATCCAGCCTTTCCAGGTAGTTTGTTATTTCCCTTCCTTTTCGGAGGGACTTTCATTGAGGCTTTGACATGCTGCGCGAGAAGGTATCGGCCTGGAGCATTTCCCTTCCTTTTCGGAGGGACTTTCATTGAGGCCACGTAGTGCGCGCTGGTGCCGGGGCCGCCCGCAAATTTCCCTTCCTTTTCGGAGGGACTTTCATTGAGGCGGACTTCTCCGAAGCGAGGCGCGGTACGCTCTTCGCATTTCCCTTCCTTTTCGGAGGGACTTTCATTGAGGCGGCCGTTACGCCCGCATTTTGCTGATGTGGCTGACTATTTCCCTACTTTTTCGTAGGGACTTTCATTGAGGCCGAGGCTGGTAGCTAGACGAACAATTTCCTGAATGAATTTCCCTACTTTTTCGTAGGGACTTTCATTGAGGCCGCTGATAGAGCGTGTTGATGAGCTGGAGAACCTGTATTTCCCTACTTTTTCGTAGGGACTTTCATTGAGGCGTTCTGGGAGAATCAGCTTAAGGGCGGAAAGCTCAATTTCCCTACTTTTTCGTAGGGACTTTCATTGAGGTTTTCCGCTGCGGTGGGTGCCGCCGTCTTCACGTTCAATTTCCCTACTTTTTCGTAGGGACTTTCATTGAGGTCTGTGGCTCGCGTGCCGCTTCCCGCGACTGCATGGTGATTTCCCTACTTTTTCGTAGGGACTTTCATTGAGGTTCGGAAGCGAGGCAGGACCCCTACGGCAAGTACAGATTTCCCTACAGTTTTGTAGGGACTTTCATTGAGGCGTGGACATTAACACGATTACCGGCGATCTAGCTATGGGATTTCCCTTCCTTTTGGAAGGGCCTTCATTGAGGCGCGGCGGCAATCAGGATGAGAGCAAAGAAGGTTAGGATTTCCCTTCCTTTTTTTGAGGGGCTTTCATTGAGGCACATTCACGAACCGACCACCGCTATACCGCTTCAAATTTCCCTACTTTTTCGTAGGGACTTTCATTGAGGCTGGCTTCACGCCCTGTCTTCATATCAACGATACGCATATTTCCCTTCCTTTTCGGAAGGGCTTTCATTGAGGCTTCACCAAGACATTTGCCCCGAAATCCGAAAAGACTATTCCCAGCAGCTTGTGGGACTTCCAATAAGATAGGCTGTTGTGATGGATTAGGATGACTGCTGGACCGTTTGTTCTGCACCTTGGGGTGTAGACTTTCATTGAGGCACGACCAATAGCACTGGTGCGACGCAAGTCAGCCTGGCATTTCCCTTCCTTTTCGGAAGGGCTTTCATTGAGGCACCATCGACACCTCATCAATGATGAGCACATCAATTATTTCCCTTCCTTTTCGGAGGGGCTTTCATTGAGGTCTTTCTACTACACTCTACTAGCTGGGTCTTTCTTCGCTTTCTAACGGAGACTTTCATTGAGGCGTCACACCTCTTGCATCCAATAAGTCAGGCTTATAATATTTCCCTACCTTTTGTAGGGACTTTTATTGAGGCCATGCGGAGGGCTCATCCTTGCCCACGGTCCCCGGTATTTCCCTTCCTTTTCGGACGGGCTTTCATTGAGGGCTTGCTGCGCCCCCTGAAACCTGAATCATGGAAAACTTTCCCTTCCTTCTTGGAAGGGCTTTCATTGAGGCCCGGATATTCCGGCGGTCGAGCTGATTATGGCTGGCATTTCTTCGCTTTCTAGCGGAGACTTTCATTGAGGCAAGAACCAGTCCACCCAGCGCTTCAAAGGCGCCTCATTTCCCTTTCCTTTTGGGAAGGGCTTTCATTGAGGGAAGATTGCTACGGTCGGTTTGAAGAGAATGAAGGCAAATTTCCCGTCCTTTTCGAAGGGGCTTTCATTGAGGCGCTGATTCGGGCGTTCCTCAGAACCACACGGCAATGCATTTCCCTACTTTCCGTAGGGACATTCATTGAGGCATTGAGGCGGGCGGCTCATCCCTGCTTGCGCGGGAAACACCTCAACCTTCCCTACGGTTTTGTGGGGACTTTCCCTAAGACCTCCCTGCTCCGTTCCTGGGCTCGCCACAGCCCAGGAACGGAGCTTTTTCGCTATATAACGAGGTTAAAAAACCAGCTACGATACACATCCACCAGCTATTACCTGCATCATCCATACATCCAAGTAGAAAAACTCAACACGCCGGAATAACGTCATAAACTCGCTGATAAGCCAAAAAAATCCGTCGCAGTGCTAACCTCAAAATCAAGCAGGCAGAGTAGACTGCTTAGCATATTCACTCACACAAGGAGACACCGATGTCTACCCCTTACAGTGCAGGCGACGAACTTCCTATTTCACTCGTCATGCACACCGTGTACTGCCCCCGCCGCGCATGGATCGAATCCAATGGTGAAAAGACCGACACCTCGCAAATGCAAGAAGGGCAATCCGCCCACAAACGAGTCGACGACCCCAAAACATCCCGTGGCACGCAACAGCGCGCAGTCACCATCTCATCAGCACGTCTCGGACTCACCGGACGGTGCGATGCTATCGAACCCCAAGAAGACGGTTCTACCCGCATCATCGAATACAAAGCAACACCCGTACGCCGCAACGCATCCGTCACGCCGGCCCACAGGGTGCAGCTCGCACTTCAGAAAATCTGTCTCGAAGAAGCCGGCGAAACAGTCAGCGAATGTGCGGTGCACTTCACCAACCACAACAAAACCGTGCCCGTCGATATCTCAGACGAAGACATCCGCACCGCAGAGGAATACGTATACACCACCCGCGCACTCATCGATAGCCCGAAAGCACCGCAACCCCTCGAAGACTCACCCCGCTGCAGCTGGTGCTCCCACATCTCCGTGTGCCTACCCGACGAATCCCGCGGAAAAGAAAACATTACACGCGTCGTCGCCAGCAACCCCGACAGCCAAGTAGCGCACCTCACCATGCAAGGATCAAGGGCGACCGTCCAGCAAGGACGCCTTATCGTGCAGCACCTCGGCGAAACAACCAGCAGCATACCCCTTGAACGCGTGCACAGCCTCGTCGTCCATGGAAACATTGACGTTTCCTCCGCGCTTCTACGAGAACTCATGTGGCGCAACTGCACCATCATCTGGTGCTCCAGCACCGGCCGAGTCTACGGCTGGTCGCAACCCGGAACCGGGCCCAACGGCCTGGCCCGCGTGCAACAGCATGTCCTCTCAGCGCAGGGATATCTGCCCATAGCGAGCGCCATGATTGCCAGCAAAATCTCAAACCAAGCGACCCTGCTGCGCCGTAACGGCCACGCCTCAGACGTATGCCGCACCATGCGAGACATCCAGAAGCACACGCCGCAGGCTACCTCAATCCCGGAACTACTCGGCCTCGAAGGCGAAGCCGCCTCGCTCTACTTCGGCAACTTCGCAACCATGCTCAAAGAAGACGCACTCGCCGAACTTGGCTGGACCTGGGTCGGGCGGCAGGGGAGAGGGGCCAACGACCCCATCAACATTCTGCTGAACTACGCCTACGGGATGCTTAGCTCAGAATGTATTCGTGCCATCCTCACCTGCGGGCTCGACCCGCATGCCGGGTTCCTGCACAGCAGCTCACGGAACAAGCCTGCGCTCGCGCTTGACCTGATGGAAGAATTCCGTGCCGTCATCGCGGACTCCGTGGTGGTGTCTCTTATTAACAGGAAGCAGGTCAAGGCGGCACACTTCACCACGGTTGGCGGAAGCTATCGGCTCACACCCGAAGGGCGGAAGACCGTCATCGCTGCTTTCGAGAAGCGTATGGCCACGGAGATTACCCACCCCACCTACGGGTACTCGGTGACCTGGCGCCGCGCTATTGAGGTGCAGGCACGCATGCTCCTGGGCGTAATTAACGGAACCACCCGCGACTACACGGGGGTGACCGTACGATAATGCGTGACGACGCCCGACGAACACTTATCGCTTACGACGTTCCTGACGACCGGCGGCGCGCCAGGTTGGCCAAGCTCATTCTTAGTTATGGGGACCGAATTCAGTACAGCGTCTTCATTGTGGATGCGGCCCCCGCCAAGGTGCGACGAATCAAAGATGAGGTTCAGGAGCTCATCGACCCGGATGAAGATTCGGTGCTTTTCTGCGACCTGGGGTTGCTGGCCCGGCTTGACGAGCCGACCTTCAGCTACATTGGCCGGGTGCGTGAGGTGACCGAATCGGATGCGCTCATTCTCTAGCTGCGTGCTGCTCATTCTCTAGCTGCGTGCTGCTCATTCGCTAGCGACGCGCGGCAGGGGAGCGGGGGAATGACGAGTTCGATTGCGGACTGGTAGTAGAGGTGGGGATAATGGCTTTCGGAGGCTTTCGTCTGCGGACACTAAATTTCTCTGCCTTTGGGCGGGGACTTTCATTGAGGCCTGACCATGAAGCCCGAGCCTGACATCACTGAGCAGATATTTCCCCGCTTTCGGGCGGGGACTTTCATTGAGGTCATGCGACGACTGGCGCGCCTCGGGTGAAGTTCGTACATTTCCCCGCCTTCAGGCGGGGACTTTCATTGAGGCTATTCGCAGTCGTGGAAGGATCCGGACCCGGCGAATTTCTCTGCCTCCGGGCGGAGACTTTCATTGAGGCGCGAACCGGACGGTTGCCCGCCGCTCTCAGAGGAAATTTCCCCGCCTTCGGGTGGGGACCTTCATGGCGATTCTGAGCATGAATCGGGAAGTCTCACGCGGGTTGCGCAGCCCCGTTCTGGAAACCACTCTGGTTTTTAGAACGGGGCTCTTCTCTTTTAAACATGAAGATGGGCTAGATGCGGCACCTGCGGCAGATTCCTCTTGCCAGCTATCTGAGTCTGAAATGACCAAACCGGATGCGCGTAATCTGTAACAGCGCTATGGTGAAGCCATGAGCCGAGAAAAGAATCGATTGCACAGTAGAGGAGAGGCTGGAATAATGGATAAGTCTAGTGGTGCTCCTGAATTGCATTTCTTCTGTCTAACCCTCGCGCTTCATATAGCGTGGGCCTTCATTGAGGCATGTAGTGTAGTCTCATCGGAGCAAACTGCTGGAAGATTCTCTTGGTTTCAGGAATTCTGGTCCCAAGAGCTTTCAATGTTTTTGTCTTCCCCTTCTTTCGCGTGATTTCAAGGGGAGGACTCTAATCTTATATATGTAGTGTAGAAAAATTGGAGCTCGAGGAATTTATATATTTGCATTATCTGGAACTTGGTGTTATGCTTGGAGACATCAATTGGCTCGGAAGTCCATACAGCAACTCCGCTGGAGTGATATGAGCCCTGGATATTTAGGAGGTCTAATGGTAGAAGTACCGCCCCCAAGAAAAAAGCCGTCTACCACGACGGAGTCGCAGTAGACGGCTTTGAAGTATGTTGATACCGCTATAAACGGAAGTCCAGTTTTGCTGCAACAAAACAAGACTTGAATCAGTATATCGGCGACGCGGAGTGGATTTCCAATCCGTACCGAATACTGACCGTTTGTGTGGCATCCCGCCAGCCCCTCCTCCAGCTACGCCAATCTCACCTGAACAATGAGGTGAGTGCGGCGTGGGGAGGGGGGGGAGTGGCGCTCCGAATCAGCAGCGTGACGAAAACGCGCGCATCATTCGAAAAAGACAGGTAGCTTAAAGCTACACAAGAAAAATCGTGCACAACCCACGCACCGACGCGAGATGTGCACACACTACCTAAGGAGACAATCATGTCCCAGAACGCCATCACCCTCGCCGATCTCCTCAATAACCTCGAGCTCGGCGGCGGCTCCGTCATCACCTCCATCACCGAACTCGAACCCGCAGCAGGCCCTCACGCATCCGTGGCACCCGCCAAGTTCGTCGACGGCTCCAAGTCCGTATTCGCCTACGAAAACCGTTACATCGGGGATAACGCTCAGAAGGTCGTCCTCATCGACAGCAAGCAGTCCGAACTCAACCGCGCAGAAGCCGCTATCGAACAGGGCCGCCAGTACGGCGACGAAGCAGCCGTCAAGATTCCCCGCGCCGTCGTCACCTACAAGACCGAAAACGGCCCCGTAGAATACAGCGACATGGAGCTTTCCCACCGCATCTTTGACGGCCACTTCCGTGCCGGTCGCGTCGACGGTAAGCCCATCACCGAAAACGACCAGTACCGTGCACTGCGCAACTGCACCCCCGCAGATATGAGCGCACTGCTCAACACCGCCCCCGCAGCGCTCCTCTTCGGCGCATGGGACTCCACCCGCAAGAGCAATCAGGTCCGCCTGCGTAGCGCCCTCGTCGGTGAAATCATCGGCGTCCTCGCAGACCAGGAACCTGGCGCTGAACACCGACAGGCACGCCGTGGCGGCGCCCGCGTCGACGCCGTAGCCTCCAGTGTAAAGCTTGCTCCCAAGGATATGGAATCCTTGGTCAATGACCAGGAAGCGGAACTGAGCCCGGGCAATGTCGGAGCTCGTCGCAACGAAATTAAGAAGGCCAAGGCTGACGCCCGCATCTCCGCTTCCACTCTCGGCCTGGGTAGCATCCCGCCCTCGCTCGAAGAAACCGGTGCCGTTGCATGCCGCCGCATCATCCGTTCCTGGGTTCTGAGCCTCGCCACCCTGCGTCAGCTGCGCTTCGGCACCGACGAAAAAAAGAACGTTGCTGCCCGTGCACTCCTCGCCGCGCTCGGCCTCAACGCCATCGCCCGTGCGGAGCGTGAACTCTACATCCGTGCCAACTGCGACCTGATCGAATCCGCCGCACCCGTCGTTACCCTCGACCAGCGTTTCGGTGAGAAGAAGACCTTCGCACCCCTGACCGTTAAGCAGGCCGACCAGCTTCTCCTCGAGGCTATCAAGTATGCCAAGAAGGAAGGTGTGGCTGACTGGAACGGCCAGACTTTCAACGTCGAGGGCAACCCCAGCATCATCGCGAACGCCACCGCGGAGGACGCTGAATAATATGACGAACCTCGGAATTCTCGCGAGGTTCCCGCTCGGCGTATACCAGGGCCACAAGGCAGACGGAAGCCCCGACGCCTTCCCCGACCCTGCCCGCTTGCAGGCCGCGCTCCTCAGCGCGGCCGCGCAGGGACCTCACGCAATTATCGAAAACGGGCAGCTCGCCCCCTCGGAAGAATCTCTCAAGGCCCTCAAGTGGCTTGAGGAGAACCCCCCGACCGGGCTGCAGCTTCCCGACATGTGCCCCGTGTACCGCTCACCCAACAAGATGAGCCGCTTTATGTACCGCGAGGTAGCACGTTCCACCAAGGACGGGCGGCAGACCGAACGTCGCGCCGTATCTGACGGCTGGGCTGTATCTGACACCATTGGCTGGCAGTACGATAAGGTGCCCGCCGACATTGCGGAAACCATCACCCAACTCTGCGGCGAAGTACCCTCCCTTGGAGAATCCAGCAGCTTCACTGCCCTCTACACCGGAGACGTGGAACCCACCCACACCATCGACACCAAGTCGGGCCCCTTCGAAGCAGGCGGCATGCCCGTCCGTGTGCCCGTACCCGGCCGAGTTGACGCGCTCATGCGCGCGCATGCAGAAGCGTACCCTGCTAAGGTGCCCACCAAGGCAGGCGACAAGACCGCCGCGAGCGACACGATGCGCCCTTCCTCGGTACCTATCGCAGGCCTCGGATCTATCAAGTACCAGCCTGTGGAGACTGAAACCTCCACCAGCCCCTGGGAATACTTGTGGCTCCTCGAAGTAGACGGTGAAGAGCTGAAGCCCGAGCAGTACGTCAAGGCATGCTCCCTGATGCACAAGGCTCTCGTAGCTGCCGCAGGATTCGGTGCGCCCAGCCTCATCACCGGCAGGTACCCCAAGGGTCACAAGCCGGCCAACAGCCTGGCGCTGCAGTACCTGCCTGCCCGCTACTTGCCCGACTATCTGCGTCGTGAGGTGAAGTCTAAGGGAGTCCTGCTCGTCCTGGTCCCGGCAAACGCCCCGACCGATGAGGCAGTAGAACTCGGTATCGCACTCAGGAGCGTAGAAACTCTCTACGCTCAGGACTTCCCCCGGCTGACCGTGAAGCTTCGCCAGAAGCGCCTGCCCGCGCAGGGTTTCTGGGATGCTCCCAAGACCGGGTACAAGCGTCTGTGGCGTACCCTCAGCGCGGCCGTTCCCGAATCGCGCGTTTTCAACCGCCCGAAAAAGACCGAGACGAAGGCCTGGACCTTCGCTGACGCCGCTCTGCTTTCCATGGCTTACGTGTGGCGTGACAGCTTCGAATCGCCCGAGGCCGAAACCTCACGCGAACGAATTCGCAGCTTGAGGGACCAGGTCGAGGAAACGGCTGAAGCCAAGGTTCTGGAAGCCCACCGTGTAACTCAGAACCCCGCCGCCTACGCCTACAAGCTGCCCCGCACTCTGCCCGCAGAACCGTGGCGCGGCGTCGTAGACCTCGGCAACCTGGCAACGGACACGACCCTCGTAGCCATCGGCCAGTCCCGCCACATGGGCGGCGGCCTGTTGGTTCCGTTCGACGTGCCCACCGAAGAATACGACCGCCGCAAGAAGGAGGAAAAGCATGACTAGCCCTGCTACCGCGCTACCCTCCATCACTCGTGATGAGTTCGGTGACTTCTTTGCCTCTCTCAATGGAGGGTACGCGCCCTTCAGCTGGCAGGAAGAGGTGCTCGACCACATTTGTGAGCACGGCGTATGGCCGGAACGCATTAACGCACCGACCGGCTCCGGTAAGTCCTCCGTGGTTGATATCCACCTCTTCGCGAATGCGCTCGCCGCGGTTGGCGCCGCGCCGCGCGTTCCCCGTCGCCTCTGTGTGACCGTGGGACGTCGTGCGCTGGTCGACAGCCAGGCAACCCGTGCCGACAAGATTCTCGGCTGCCTGGAGGACGCGCTCGCTGATGGATCCGGTGAGCCCGATATTCTGCGTAGGGTTGCTGAAGCTCTCCAGAGCTTCCAGACCCGCAACGACAAGGAGGGGAACGCGCCCTTCGAAGTTGGCCACATCCGTGGCGAACTCTCGAACCGCACCCTGCCGGTGACCGACATTTCAGCCTGCGCAATCATTGCCGCAACCCCCGACATGTACGGTTCGCGAGCGCTCTTCCGTGGCTACGGTAGCACTAAGGCCGCCCGCCCGCGTGAGACCGCCCTACTGGCCATGGATACCGTCATGGTGCTCGACGAGGCTCACATGAACCGTCAGCTACTGCACACCACTCAGCGTATTGCGCAGTTGCAGAAGCGCGAGGTCAACCTGGGCGTTCCCACCCTGCAGGTGGTCGAGACGACCGCTACCCCCTCAACTGAGGACAGCGAATCGACCACCCTGGGCGTTGACATTGAGGCTCTCGATAGCCCGAATGATAAAGAGCTGCACAAACGTGTCTACTCGCATAAGGAACTGGTGCTCCGCCCCATCGATAAGTGGGATGGCAAGCCCGGTAACCGTGCGGTCGTGGATGCTGCTGTGGGGGCTATTAAGGAGTTCCTGGCTTGCCGGGAGGCGAGCGAAGGCTCAGAGGAAGCTCACACTATTGGTTGTATTGTCAACCATGTGCGGACGGCTATCGCCATCAAGGAAGCGCTAGTTAATAACAAGGTGCTTGAAAAGGCGAAAGAGGTTCAGCTTCTCGTAGGACGCATGCGCCCGTACGACCTGAAGAATCTGCAGAAGAAGCACGATAAGCTCTTCACTACCGAAGGCGATAAGTCCGTGAAGGTTGTTGTTGCCACCCAGACTCTCGAAGTTGGTATTGACGTTGACTTTGCTGACCTGGTGACCGAGCTAGCTCCGGCTTCTTCCTTGGCACAGCGCTTCGGACGTGTTAACCGTCTGGGCCGCCGTACGGATTCCAAGGTCGTCGTTATTGAGCCTGCGAGCGGTGACTCGGTAAAGAAGGACGCGCCTCCCTATAAAGCGGTCGATCTGAGCAATGCGTATGCATGGCTCGAAGCGCTCAACGGTGCTGAGAACCCGTCGGTGAACCCCGCCGCAATGGTCAAGTACCCGCCGGTGCAGTCCTCCCCGGAGCGCCTGCTCTACCAGCGCCCGGAATGGCCTGACCTGCTGGAATTCTCGCGTACCGACGAGAATCCCTACGATGAGCCGGACCTTGACCTGTGGCTGCACGACTCCCTGGACGCAGAAACCGCAATGGGTGGTGTTATTGTGCGTGATAACCTGCCGAGCAACACTTCTGCCGCAATGGAGATTCTCAAGACCAGCTACTTTGCACCGAGCGACCGGGAAACCTTCCCCGCGAATCTGAAGATTCTCCAGGAGATTCTGGACTACCAGGATGAGCACGGCGTGAAGCCGCGTAAATTCCTTTACCGTCAGGGTGAAATTTCCCTGTGGCAGGACGCTGAGCATGGCGATGAGAATAACCAGGTGTTGGCTCCCGGTGACGTTCTGATTCTTGATACGGGCAGTATCCCGTTCACGAACCAGAGTATTGCTGTGACTCAGCGTGAGCTTCCCTCCACGAAGGACAAGCTGGAGGCTGTGCCCTTCCCCAAGGGCATCAAGCTCTACGTGTATGAGAAGTGCGCGGACCGTGAGGCACGCTTCAGGGAATATCTGGGTCTCTCGCCCGAAGAGGTAGCGGAACTGCTCGACAGCCAAGCTTCGGGCGGCCAGAAGAAGATTGCTTCTGAGCTTTCTACCGAGGCTGAGGACGGTCAGGAAGTTATCTCCTGGTACGCCGACGTGACCGACGACAAAAAGTCTATTGAAGGTTCCGATATTGCTCAGGAGTTGGTGCTGGCTGGTCCCGTTCTTCTGGACGACCACCAGAACGATGTTGCTGAGCGTACCCGCCAGCTTGCCGAGAACCTCGGCTTGGCACCGGAATTCTCGGAGGCACTGGAACTGGCGGCAAAGTACCACGACGAGGGTAAACGCGACCTGCGTTTCCAGCAGATGCTAGGTGCAGACCCGGATGCGGACGCTCTTGCAAAGAGCGGTCACCGTTCCGTGGCTGAGGCGTACCGCGCCCGTAGTCGTAGCGCCCTGCCGAGGGGCTGGCGTCACGAGCAGCTGTCTGCACTCATGGTTGCGGCCTTGCCTGAAAAGGTTGGGGCGCATCGCGACCTGGTATTGCGCATCATTGGTTGCAGTCACGGTCACGGCCGGTTCTCCTTCGCCCACGACGCAGGCTTCCTGCTCATGGAAGGCTACCTGCCCGAGGGAACGGACTACGAGGCGCTCAAGGAACAGGCGACCCGACTCTTCAATGTCGGTTACTGGGATAACCTCATGGAGCAGACGAGCCGCACCTACGGCCCGTACGCTACCGCCTACCTTGAAGCTGTAGAACGCGCAGCAGACGCCCAGATTTCACGGGAGGGACACTAATGGCAACGTTGACTATTGCCGGTGACTACACCTCGGCATTGACCCATTTTGCTCTCTACGGGCTGTCCCTGATGGTTGAGCAGAAGCACCCCGAAGCCGTCACTGTCGGTTGGTCTCAGGAAGGTCAGCCGCGCGCCCAGATGCATGCTGAAGGCGTGTCAGAGGAAGAAATTGCCGAGTGCGTGCACTCTTACGTTTCTTCCCTGGCTGCTGAAGATAGCTGGGTGAACGTTGATCAGTCCTACGGCGCGGGTAAGGAAGCTGCTGTTTTCTCCCCGTTCTCACCGCGTTTTCGAGGAATCGACGCGGAGAAGTACCCGGACGACTGGGCTTCTCACCAGAAGACCCGACAGGCTCATCTGGATGCGCTGATGGAACGTGACGACCTGCTGTCTCTGCTCTGGATTGCGGGTCTGGGCGAATCTTCCTACTGGCGTTTTGAAGCCAAGGCGCCTCGCCCGGATCACGGTGCGTCCCGCTGGGAGATGAAGACCCGCAACAAGGGCCAGGAGTTCGTCAAGGACCGTCTGCGCCTGATGTGCGCGGACCTGGCCACCTGGGAACCTTCCGCGATGCTCAGCGGTATTACCGGGCAGACCCTGTACGACTCGCTGGATAAGAAGCCGGATTCCCGAACCGGAACCGGTTTCACCGTCCCGCAGCCGACGGACACCGCGCTCGCCTTCTGCGCGCTGGTGGGTGTTGCGAACTTCCCGGTGATTCACCAGGTCCACCGGATCGGCGTGACTCCCGGTGCGTACCCGTACAACGCTCTGCACCCGCGGCTCATGGTTCTTCCGGTATCCTCCGGAAGGGTTACGCCCGCCCGGTTGCGAACCGTCCTGCGCAGCCACCCTTACCGCCGGGTGGTTGACGAGGTCGGTGAGGCGATGGAACGCGGATCTTTGAGCTCTGACATTTTCGTGTCGGAGCTGGCGGATGAGAAGGCGATTCTTCGTGAGAAGGGTATTCAGGCGTTTGTTGCTTTCCCCGTTGTGAAGGTGGGTAGTGATTCGGCTCCTGAGCGTCAGGTTCTGAAGGGTAGCGCGGTTCCGCTGGGCTAGCCTGGCCGCTTATTGAAGCCGGCAAGTATGCCCGCAAAATGCAGGGGGAGGGGCCCTCCGGTCATATTGCCGGAGGGCCCCTCCTTCTGTGCATCGTTCAGCGGATATGCGGTGGCTAGCTCTCTAGTGCGCTAGCGTACCCGGGGGAGTACCCCTATGCTGCCGCCGCTACAGCCTCCTTGTCCGCGGTGCCGTTGCGGGTCCACAGCAGGAGTGCTGCCACGCTGTTGATGATGTAGAAAATGTACTTGCCGACGTTCGCGAAGTTGCCCTGAGTCAGCGCCTTCACGCACTGCACGGTGTTGTACAGGAACCAGAACTGCCACTGCATCGTGAGCTTGAGCGCGTTCAGAATGTTGGCCGACAGGGACAGTCCAAACACTACGGTCGTGATCCAGAACAGGAACGAGGTCTTGCCATCGTAACCGACATAGTTAGCAATCAGGGAGAACGCGAACGAACCCGCCACAATACCGGCGATAATCAGCAGGCCCTTCTTGCCGGTCGGCGGTTCCATGGCCTTGCCGCGTTCGGAGTTCTGCCACCTACGAATTGCGAAGGTGTACACGATAAAGGTCACCGGGTAGGTGATGATCGCTGCCTTGTTGCCCAGAATGTAGTCGATCGCTCCGGATAGCGCCGTGTTAATAATGCCGAGCACGTTACCGACGTTCGAGAGGCGGCCGGTCAGGCGGGTAGACATCATTGAAATACCCACGTTAATCACTGAAATAACGCCGAAGGGGATGAGGCTCGTCATCGGGCCCCAGTTAACGTACTTGGCGAGGTTGGTGTTCAGGTATCCAGACCCGATAGCGATGGCAATAACCAGTGCCACGCCGAAGAGATCGGCGTAACGCGACTTGGCGAAGAAGATAAGTGCCTTATCCACAAAAGCTCCTTTGGGATGGGTGTGTTAGCTCGCCGTTGAGTGGTACCGCAACGGTGATAAGGTTGTAATAACTATAACCCCCGAGCCTAAAGACATGCCAAAAACACACCAAACCGGCGCTATTTGTAGCGCGACTCACTTTTGGGGGTTGCAGATTGATCCGAGGCCTGCGGGTTGAATCGGGGCTTGCGGGTTGAATCGGGGCTTGCGGGTTGAATCGGGGCTTGCGGGTTGAATCGGGGCTTGCGGGTTGAATCGGGGCTTGCGGGTTGAATCGGGGTCTGCGGGTTGAATCGGGGCTTGCGGGTTGATGATTCTCACGCCCCCTAGCGTCACATAATTCGCCAAACCCTCGAATAAACTCGAACCTTAAGGTATTCTTGATAGCTGGGTCAGGAACCATGCCGGTCTCACTCACCGTGCATCCGCCCGGCACTCACCCTCCGCGTCTCACTCACGCTCAACAGGGAATCGCGTATCGGCCTCACTCACCGCACACGCTGTTGCCGCGCCTCCTGCCACCCGTAACTCACTCAACTCAAACGACAAGTGAATAGGACAATCATGCCCTTCCTCAACAATCGACTCTCACGACGATTCTTCCTGAAGGGTGCCTCCGCTGCCACCGCAGCAGGCGCCCTCGCACTGCAGGCACAGGCCGCAAACGCAGATGAAGCCCCCAAAACCGCCGAGTCCCCGGCCGCCGCCGAGGAGACCAAGGGTCCGCGCCTCACCATCCAGCGCGCCACCATCACCGAAGACGGAATGACCGTCAGCTACACCGCGCACGGCCTGCGTGAACTCCTCGCCGAAGGCACCACCCTGACCGTGCGCCACGGCTACGTGCGCGACAACTCCTTCGAAACCCTGCGCTCCTGGCCGCTCACCCCCGAATTCAACGGTGACGAAGACACCTTCAGCGGAACCGACCTGTTCCCCATCGAACTCATTCAGCCCGAGGGTGTGGACCACGCCCTGCAGCTGGATATCTGTACTGACCCCTGGGGTCAGGAAATCGCCCACCAGGTCGCCGCACGCATCCCCGTGGCCGAAACCAAGATCCTGAAGACATCCTTCGAAGACGTGCCCGGCAACCACCCCTACGCCGACGACATCCGCGTGGCCAACCAGAAGAAGTGGCTGCTGCCCAACCCGCAGACCGGCGCCTTCGAGCCGGACCGCGCCGTCACCCGTGAAGAGGTCATCGCCCTGCTCAACCGTGCGGCGGGTCGCCCCGGCGTGAGCGAAAACTCGGAAGTCGCACCCTACGCGGATGCGGCAGACCGCCCCGCCGCGAACGCCCTGCACTGGGCGCGCGACCGCAAGATTGCTGAACCGATCGCTAGCGGCGAGCGCATCGACCCGACTGCCCCGATCTCGCACGAGGAGCTGGCGGCGGTGCTGTACCAGTACAACACCGAGGTGCAGCTCTCCGAGCTGGAGGAGGCCTCGGGCTCTCGCTTCCGCGATGTGCTGGGTGCGGGTCTGCTACACCGCTACGTTGCGTGGGCTGGCGCGAACGATATCGTGCTGGACTCTTCGGGTGAGTTCAAGCCGACCGCCCCGACGACCCGTGCGGAGCTGGCTCGTTTCATTCGCCGCTACAAGCTGCAGAACCTGCTGTTCCCCGATTTCTCGTACGTTTCCTAGCGTCGGGACTGTCTTAGTGCAGTTCGTCCGGATGGGCGGCGGCACCTTCGCCGGCATTTTTGTCGGTCGGGGCCGGGCACGGTAGATTCCCGTCTCTCATATTTTGTAAACCCCCGCCTTCTGGCTGTGCGCTAGGGGCGGGGGTTTCTTGCGTCCGGGTTCCTAGTGGGGATGGGACTTGCGGGGGACGCTGGGAATCCGGCCGGGAGCGGTGGTATTGGATTCGACGGGGCGCGAAATATTTTCGTCACATACTTGCCCCATCTTGAAAAATCCTAAGCAGTAAGTGAGTATTGCCTGGTAGGTAAATTAATGATTGCCTTACTTAGTACTGTGTGAGAACTGCCCATCGCGCCCTGTAGCGTAAAGCGACCGACCCGTCATAGCCTTGGCGTCGGCCGGTTTGCGGTCGTCGCAGGGTCGGGCAGGGAGCCCATCCCCGCAAATGGGGGAGCGGCGCTCCGTCCACACGCCACCCACACGATAAAGGACATACATATGAACCTCGCATCGAGCAAGGTATTCAAGGGCCTCGCCGTTGGCTCGCTGGCACTGGCAATCTCGGGCGTTGCCACCATCCCCGCATCGTTCGCGGCGGACCCCGCCCCGGCGACAAGCCAGAGCAGCGACGCTCGCACCATCGCAGACAAGGCCATGGCGAAGATTACCCAGGGCCTGCCCGGTCAGTTCCAGGTCGCCTACTCTAAGAAGACCAACAAGATTTGGGTTGCGGGCACCGCGGACCGCAACAAGCACGTCTCCACCATCGCCCGCATTGACGCGAACTCCCTGAAGATTGAGGCCGTCGCCGAGCTGCCCATCGTCAAGAACGACAAGGGCTACCAGTACGATGCGGCCTACGGCATCACCGTTGATGACGTGGACGGTACTGTCTGGGTCACCAACACCACCGACAACTCCATTTCCGTGTACGACCAGGAAACCCTGCAGCAGACCTGGACCACCGCCGGTATTGCAGAGACCGATCCGAACTGGATTGAGCACCCCCGCTCCGTTCTGGTTGACCACGAGTCCGGTAAGGCTTTCGTGACCGGTCGCTTCTTTGTCTCGGCTATCGATCTGAAGACCAAGCAGGTTGAGAAGATTCAGCTTGAGGGCGCACCCGATGGCGGTACCCGCTACATCAGCATGAACATCCTGGTCGACGGCGGTAAGCTGTACGTGCCCGAGCGCACCGGCGGTAAGATTTTCGTCGTCGACACCAAGACCTTCAAGGTCGAAAGCACCTTCGACACCAAGGGCAACGCGGAGGGTGAGGTTCGCCCCTCCGACGTGGCTATTGACCACTCCCAGAACGAAATTTACGTCTCCTCCCAGGGCGTGAAGGGTGCGAACTCCGGCGTGTCCATCTACGATGCGACCACCCACGAGTTCAAGAAGTTCATCCCGGTCGGCACCCAGGCACTCGCACTGGACAACGACGAGGTGAACGACCTGGTGTACGTCTCTGATTTCGGCACCGGCAAGGTCGGCGTGATTGACGGCGGCGCAGCGGACAAGCTGATCG
>ERZ773046.628-NODE-628-length-22316-cov-5.864382_pt1 | contig 22316 bp, 18 predicted proteins | sample MGYA00580634_ERZ773046 | MGnify/ENA primary metagenome ERZ773046 (study PRJEB29015, sample SAMEA2738127) | human oral metagenome | biome: human oral; feature: human-associated habitat; material: saliva | place: China | collected 2159 ... | reverse complement strand
TGTGTTTATCCCTATGATGTACTCTTATCAATTAAGTCGGAAAAATCGTTAGTATGAAAAAACAACCAGAGAAGAACTAGTTGGGAACTGATTCTTTTCCGGTTGTTTTTGCTTATTCATCACTTTATATTCCAAATTTTCAGAGAAAGATTCTTTATCGGAAAGTCATAATTTTTCATGTTCTTTCCATAATGTAGCGAGTATAGTCATTGAAATTTATCCAAAAAAGGTAGTGATTGAACTGAAATATACTGCATTTGGCAAAAAGAAAAAAGTCGTTGAAATTGATTTTCAACGACTTTTTAAACTCAATTATTTAACTTCTGTAAAGGTTGTTAATGGTATTTTAGCACTCTTTAAACGCCGTCATATCAACGTTTTTAGATTGTTCTTTAGAAAATGTAGTCATAAATGTAGTCATTTTGCTATGCTGTCAATTTTGCAATTTCTTTGAGATAGATTTCAACTGCTTCTGCCTTCTTTTTCGGTGCCAATTCAGCATAAGTATCCATTGTCGTTTTAATCGACTTATGGCCCATTCTTATCTGGAGCTCTTTCCAGTTTGCACCAGCATTCAGCATTAAAGAAGCATGTGTATGGCGGAAAAGGTGAAAACCATAGTTTGGTAGTCTTAACTCGGTCAAACGCTTTTTAAGCGTTGCACGTTCATTTCTGTCACACATATAGTTCCCGTAAATTGTAGGGAAAATTAAGTCTACAGTTGGTAAATCGTGACTCACAAAATAATCACTCATCTCAGCATGAAAAGCTTTCAAGTCACCTAAGACTTGTCTTGGGACTGCAACTCTTCTGTTACCAGCATCCGTTTTTGCACTGTTCTTACAAACAATCTCGCCCTTAATCCCAAGTTTCTTATTTCCAGCTTTCCACATTAGCGTTTTATTGACGATAATTTCATTAGCATCAAAATCTAAATCATTGATCGTCAAAGCTAGAAGCTCGTTGATTCGAAGTGCAGAAGCTAATAGTGTGTCGCATATAACCTTAAATCTTCGATTTGCTCGAGTATCAGGAAGAGTACCAAGATAGTTCAGCCAAATAGCCAAGTCATCTCCATGCAATACCATGATTCTCTCCTTCACCACCTTCGGTTTTGGAGGGATTTTTACTGTCCTAGCTGGATTCTGAGAAAGTTCGAAATTTGTAATCCCATAATCGAAAATATCACTAAGCTTATAGATAACTGCACCGAAATCTTTGGCGTGTCCCTTTTTGGATTTTTTAACACCCGATTCAACAGACTTTTTAGATTGTAGAGCTAGCTCGTTAACCCAAATCTGAATATCAGCAGATTTTATCTCTTCAGGCTTATATTCTCCAAACTTAGGGATAAGATAGGTATCAAGATAGCTTCGAACTCGGTTGATCGTATTCTGAGAAGTCACCCAAGTTACAAAACTTACAAACCACGCTTCTGCTAATTCCTCGAAGTTATTAATCGACAAGGTCTCTTTTAGAGTTGATCCCTTCGCTTCAAAATCAATCCGAGCTTGAATGATTTTCCTATCCAGACTTTTTAGAGTTTTAGCAGTTATAGATGATGTAACTTTTTTTCCAGTCTTAACATCTACACCAATATACACACCACGTTGCGTATAGCTAATAGTTCCATTATTCTTGATAGTTTTAATGACTTTTCGATTGTTGTGAATGATAGTTTCTTTCTGCATAGTAGCCTTTCACGTTCGGATATATAAAAGGCTAAAATAACAACCTCACATTATTCTATGTGATATTACTATTTTAGCACATTTTAAATATTATGGAGTCAAATAATCTATTACATCATTCATCTTATAATAGACTGTTCGAGCTCCTTCAATGGGTGGCTCAAGTCTTTTGAGTCCTGTATTTTCCCAAGATTTTAAAGTGTTTGGAGAAATCTTAAAAAGCGAAAGTAATTCTTTTTGAGTGAGAATATTGTAATGCTTATTTTCATGATTATGATTCTGAGCCAACATTGTCAAAGAAATTAATAATCTCTCAATCTGAATTAATTTCGTTAATTCACTAGAAGTCATCGATCCAGATCTCCATCTCTTTTTTTATTATTTTTCTTAGGCTGCATGAGCAACTTACTTTTTTCCAGATCTTTAAATTGTTCTTCTCTCTTGCTATATCGCATAGAATCAAGAAGTCTCGAGAAGAAGTAAGTTTTTTGTATAAGCAGACGAAGTAGATCAGGGTCATTTTTACGAGCATAACTCACTAAACTACCAAATTCAGTGAATCCCATTGTATCGATAATGTCAAGGGCGTAGGCTAATAGAGACTCATAATCATTTTCTAGTAGAAATTTTTTGCGATCAAATCCACAACCAGATTCAATATCATTCGGATCATACTTAGTTTTTTCTGGATTCTCAGCGTGAGTGAAGTAATTATACAATCCTGAAGCAGACATGACAATTTCAACATGTGAAGGAGTATGTAGTTTTTCAGTCAACAATTCAGAAACTTGTGAGTAACTTTTTAGAGAATCAAAGAATAAAACACCATGTTTGTGAGGCTTTTTCAGTTCTCCTGTTTCTTTGTTAACATCTTTATCATGCCATGGACTTAGCGCATAAGGAACTTTTGTACCATCAAGAATATCCAAATAATCTGATGGAGCACTATCTCGATACATTATGAACGTCCATTTATTTGAACGTCGATTTTTCACCATGATTTTTTACCTCTTAAATTACTAATTTAAAAATTTTTGATAGATGATTTTCGGTATATGTGGACTTCCTTTGTTTAATAATAAACATTTGATTGCTTGTTGCTTGAAATTTAACATCATTTATACCTCTGTCTAATTTATTTTTTTAAAATTTGTAAAAATTTCAGTGTATTGGCTAAAACATTTGCTTATTGATCATTTATCTAATGGGTCGTAGTAGGTCCATTAGAAGGATGGTGTTTTAAGAAAATAGAGTGAATTTGACATTCACTACGTATGTCAAACACTCTATTTTCACTACCTTTTTGAACCTTTATAAAATAATTTATTTCCAATTCTCACCGGAGATGAAAAATAAAAATTAGGATTGTAATTCGAAATTTCTTCTTTTATATGTGACCCCATACTTCTAAAAATTTGCTGTGATTGCTGAGATGTAGGATATTTTAGAGCAACTATGACACTCTCATTTCGTACATCAACAATACAATTTGAGAGTGATTTATTGAAATCTCGTAAAATTTGATTTCTTTGAAAACTATTTGCAGAAGGTGATGAAGCTTCGTGTTGTATTAAAAAATAACGTAATCTCATAGTTTGTTTCACTGATTCAAAATAGTTGGATATTTTGTCTGTTTTATATCTATCCGTCAGCTCAATTGTTAATAAAATTGTAAGAAGGATAAACAACATAATAGCAACTAATAAAAATATCATAAAAACCAAATACAATTTATTTTGGATTACGACAATTTTTCTTGAAAAAACTTCATTATCAAACAAAATTATTAAAAGACGAGAAGTGATACTCAAGACAGCATTAAAAATTACAAAAACTAAAAGATATTTAGATAGATTGAATGTCTTCTGAAAAAATGTCTTATCCATTATAAAATACCTTTCTTTGTATAATAAGTCGGACAGAGCAACGGAAGCACTTGGTAGGGATGTTCGTTGTCAATGATTTGAATTAAACCTGTGCCTTTACCAATAGGAATTACAATCCCTTCGGGATCAAGATCTGGAAATAAAAATTGTGTTGTCTTTTGATTGATATTTCCAATTTGAATAAGCACATTCAGCTGTTCGCGAACGGAAACCGGTATTGTGTTATGGTCGAAACGCTGACTAACTAACAGAAGATGAACTCTAGTCGCTCGCCCAAGAAGAGCAATTTGGGATAAGAGTGAAAAGAAGGATTCTTTTATTGTTTTATTCACACCTTCGGATAATGCCAAAACTTCATCTATGACAATAGTTAAATGTTTAAACTCTTGTTCTGAATTATCATAGAGAATTTCTTGACGTTCTTGGATAAGATTCAAACATGAGCTTAGATTTTCATTTATCTCCGATACAAAATCTGACTTTGAACGATTGCGCTGAGGATGAATGACTGCAATCCTATTTTCACGGGCCCACCTTGATGGCGTATCAAATTTAGGATCAACAATGATTAAATCGGAAAAGTTTTTCAATAAACTCAGAAAGTAAGTCAGCGCGTAAGACTTTCCTGAACCACTATTTCCTGCGATTGCTATAGAAGTTACTTTGTTAAAATCTAGAGTTAGATTTTTCATTATTGGTACTGTGTTATTTTCTTGCTTCAAAACAAACTGATCTAAATCTGAAATTACAAGTCTTTCAGAGATCCCTTCCTTCCAGGGGAAAAATAAACCTCGTTGTACATGAATATCATCCGTTTCAAGAGCAAGAAAGTAAGCAGAGTTCTGTTTGAGAACCGTGTATTTTGGATAGAGAGCAGCATTAGCAATCAAAAAAATCTTCTGATAGAGTTCGTCATCGATAATGTATCCGGATGGTAATCTTGGGATAAATAGAAAACCATCATTCATTATATTAATATGAAAACTATTCGTGTAGCTAGATTCTCCCTGCATAATACTTCCAAGCCCCATATTCAGGGCTTGGAGTAAATATTGTGCAATTTCATTGCCAGTCATTACTTGACCTCTTTGATGCCATTTGCACGAAAATAGACATTATAGCCAACTTCGCAAGCCTCTAGATTATCAAAATCAACCATAGCTAAATAAGATGGAAGATCAACCTCAGATTCAAATTTAACCTGGAAAGGAGGCAACCCTTTTTGAGAAAACCATGCTTTGTGTCCAATAATCTCTCCAGTTGGTTGACCGTCTTCAAATTTGATTTGTTCTTCAAATTCAGTACTCAAGCAATGAATTGCTTGTTTTGGATCGACATATTGTTTTGCAGTTGTAGCAGAATAGCCACTTTTACGATTATTTGTACGCATAAACGTACCTCCTTTATTTTTTCTTAGCTAAGATAACTACAGTTTATCAAAGAGATTATTGATAGACCGTCAAATTTTTTGACGGTTTAAAAAACATTATTGTGATAATAAACAAGCTAATTCACTAAGCCAGTCGCAGATTTTCTCTGAAATTTCATAGGATGTTTCTTCAACTGGAAACGTTGGAAAAAGATCTAACAAACTTACGATAAATTTGTCAATAATATGTTTTTCAAAATTTTCAAATTTAACTTCATTATTTCCATATCTCCTGTTCAAAAATTTAAGTAGTTGTAGTCGGAGCAATGAATTTTCAAAATGTGAATCTGTTTTTACAGCTTCTAAAATTTCTGAAATAAGTCTTGTACAAAACTCTTCGTTTGGGAAAAAAAGATTTTTAGGTATATTAATTCCCAAGCTTTCTTGAAATGCATCTGCTACTTCACTAGTCATATTTCGATTCCCTTTTAAAATTTCTCTAATCGTAGTACTACTGATCATTTTAATATCATCCTGACCGCATGTTAGACCTACTTCATCTTGTTTCAACCCCTTCTTTTTCATTTCCTCTCTCAAATACTTACCTAATATTTTTACATATATTGGACAAATGATTTGTTTATTTCGCATTATACTACTCTCCTTTTTTGGGCAAAAAAAAAGAGCCATCTGAACGATGACTCTGATGGCTCTTTCATTTTTTAATATATAATAGTAGTATGCCATAAAAAGGTGAACTTAAAAAACAGCTTGGAGCACATTGCCCCCTATGTCAGATTTTAAATATAATAAACGTTTTATGTACAAACAAATACCTACTGAAGCGCTATACTTCAGTAGGTATTTGTTTGTATCAAAGTTTTAGAAAATAGTCTAATTCAATCGAGACTCTTATTACATGGATTGTTTTGTATGAGATGACTGTATAAAAGACATATAGTTATTTATTGGATTTAATCCGCTCTCCAAGACTAGGTGTATCATTATGATGAGGACGATTGCACCTTTCAACTTTTATATATAAATTTTTAAGTAAATTAATACTAGTCAGGACTGCTTCACCGGTATTTAACTTTTTAATTTGATTAATTTGATTCTCCATAAGATGGTTTTGAATAGCTTTTATTTCATCTGGAGAAGTTAGCCTATGAACTAATAAAGTGCCAACTTGCCCTAACAATATTTTATCAACATCATTTGGATTCTGAGTTGTCAAAAACAGAAATATACCTTTCTTTCTACCCTCGCGAGCAATACTATTTAATCCCGTGTAAAATGTATATCCCTCATTATTAACAGCTTTTGTATATCTATGAACTTCATCAATAAACATAACAAATGGTTTAATTAATTCCGAACTTAAATTTACTAAATGATTTGAAACGAGGTCAATAATCATCCCACCAATACCATCAGTTGTTCCAATTTGAGAAACATCTATATATAATGATTTTTTAGTTTTTCCTGCTGAAAATGAATCGATAATATCAATAAAACTTTGACCATCAGAAGTAAAAAAATTTACAAGCGATGTGTTATTCAACTTATAATTGACCTTTTGAATGAGGTACTGGTTCACATTGAAGTTGAATAAATCCGACTCAAATTTTCCCTTTTTATTTTGTTTAGTTGTTTCAACTGCTATTTGTGCGGATAAAAATTTTATATTAAAATTTTTATCCTCGTCCGTCAGACTTGAAAGATCTGCTTCTACATCACTAACAGATTTTCCTACTTTATAATATATTCCATCAATTTTATTTTTATATTGGAAACGTAAAGAACGTATAGCTTCGGCCAATACGGCTGGTTGTGTCCCATCATTTGTCTCAAATAGAATTGACCATTGATTAATTGATATTTGTGATAAAGGTAAGAAAGCAGTTTGTCCAAGTATGTATTTATCTACTTCATCGTCTGTAAATGAGTCTGAATACTCCCCTGTTGGATCTATTATTAAAGTCCTTATACCATCATTAACAAGTTTATCCAATATACTCAAAGCTGATGTAGATTTTCCACTATTTGTAGTACCAACTGTCATTAAGTGTCTATTAAATAATGTTTTAGGCTGTAATTTAACAGAGTAATCCTGTGGACCAAAAGCAAGATTAGCAAAAGATGATAACTGTTTTTCAATACCAGGTTCGACCTCTATTGATTGAATAAAAAGCTCCACAGCCTTTTCATTAGCGATATATACCTTATCAGTGATACCCACTGTCTTTGTTCCATTCAATTTAAAATAATTTTCACCAAGTGGTATATATCCCAGTATGTCAATGCTTATTTCCGGAAATATTTTTTCCTGCTGACCATTTGTTAACATCTCATGAACACTATCTGAATTCGGGACCTTAGATTGAAATATTTCTCCGAAGAATAAACCATTGCTTGAATCAATTAAAGCATAGTAATTAATCGTATTGGGTGAAAGTATATCTTTCTTTAACTTCCTATATGAGAATAAAGATAAGTTCTCAATTTGAATTGTTGAGTATGAACGATTTACCTGAGAAATCATTCCAAGATAGTAATTACTTTTATCAGCTATACTATAAAAACTGTCAATTGTCATCATTTAAGTACCTTCCACTCAAATAATCATCTAAATCGCTGTTCATAGTTGTTTTTAGAAATGAAATTGAATAGCCTTGATTCATTAATTTAATAAGAACTTCCCAATTTTGATTAAAATTAGAGTTTCCATTATTAATCTCTATATATTGTTTAGATACATTATCCCATACTCTATTAGGGGAAATATTAAAATCTGTGACTAATAGCTTTAGACTTGTATTATTTTTTAAAGCCTGAGTAATCATTTTTGAGATATGTACATCAGCAAAGCTAAATCCTACCGAAATAAGCAGAGTATTGGGTCGCTTCATAAGATCTTGAAATTTTGTGAATAACTCGAAATAAGGTTCTTGATAGCTTTGTGCAAACTTATCTGAACTAGGAAAAACCATAACCATTTTATTAGTGTCAGTGATACTATCTTTATCTTTTCGATAGATTTTATCACCATTTTTTTCCCACGTGAGTGAACCGTGAATTTTCACAAGGTTAAATGTCTTCTTTTTGAATTCGACTTCTCTGGTATTGATGTTCTGAACCTCTTTTACAAGATTCCACTCAAACATATCACTCTCAAATGTTGGCTCTGCGGTGAAATTGAAACCATCGAAAACAACAAAATTGTGTTTAGCAGCAGCCTGCTCTATTAAAACGTCATAATTTGTTGTAATGACTGAAAATTTATTTCCATCTTTTCCCGATAATCTAGATAAAGTGTTTAAAAATTCTCCATGTTTTAAATCATTTTCATTGTATGAATAATTTGTGTTCTCCTTAATCAATAATAAAATCTTCTCAATAGTTTTATTTAATTTTTCTTTTTCATTGTCAGGTACATACGGGCGATAATGTAAGAGTGTAGACAAAAAATCTTCCAGATTAAAACTACCATCTAATTTTATTTGGTCTGTTGTACCCGTTTCTTCTTTAGATAATATATCTCCTTTTCTATATTTACATTTCTCCGATAATTCTTGCAATGTATAAAAGTCATCACTTTCATTTAATTTCTCAAATATGTCATCAGCTATCATCTTTACTGTTTTCCCATAATTAAGGTTGAGATCTGGTGTAACTGAAGCACCTGCGCCAACTAAGCAAACAATATTAGAATATTTTTCACCATAAATCGTTTTTTGGATTTTTTCATTAATTAGCCGCTTAAAGTCGCTCTCTTTGAATTTTTCTTGTGAATCATCTTTTAATTCATTATTTTCAAGGATACCATTAGAATCATAAAATTTCATGCCGCTATCAGTTTGTTCTACAGCATAATTTTTGGAATGTGACAAATAATGATATTCTATAACACTCTCTTTTGTTTTATCTTTATCAAATAAGAAGAAATCCATGATTTTACTCCTCAACCTCAAATTTAGGCAAACTATTAATTAGATCAACCGTTTGTACAGATACATTGATGATTCTCAATAGTAAATTGAAGATATATTTTTCATCTTCACTATAGTCGTTTGGGTCATCTGTAATTCCTGATTTTTTATCAGTTTTAACCTGATACTGATCTATTATCCATTCAATAGCAGAGCGCCCATTCACAACATATTCATAGGCCTTTTCGGGAATATTACTTATAGTGATATCGCTGTTAAATATGATTGTAGATAAATCATTCACTGATTTACCATTTTCATCACGTTTCTTAGCGAATCTCATCTTGGTTACTTTATAGCTTGGATTAACAAGAGGTGTAATTTCAACTCCATCATAAACAGGGACCTCTTCATAGTTGAGATGTAGATCCATTAAAGCTTTACCAACTTCAACATATCTCTCTTTATTTTGTGAAATAGGAATTCTTGCGAGGTCTTTTTTCAAATCGTTAGCATACTTTTCTTGATATTCTTTAGAGTTGAGTAACCCATAGACATAAGAAAAGGTGTCATCCAAATTTAATCCTAGCTTATCAGCAAATTCTTGATTCAAATTATCATTATTCTGGAACAATGAAGTTTCATCTACCTCGTTGTCATAACGCATAAAACCTTGACCCTTTTCCATAAAATCATTACTCGGGATACAATCAACTACCAACGGTGAGAAATCTCGTGTAGCCCCCCGACCTGTTGTATTGATGACAAGATTATTCTGACCGAATTTATTGTAGTAGAGACGGGCTTCTTCATTAAGTGCCTTATCATGATAGACCCATTTCTTGGTAAACGGTCTATAAAGGCTGAGTTTTAAATGACTTTGATGGAATTCTAGTTCAATATCATTTACAGCAAATCTTTCAAGTTTACGTGACCAGTTGATGTGATTAGATTTTCTATTCAGCAAATCCTTTCGTTCATTAACTGGAATATTCTTCAAACGTTTCAACTCATTATTATAATTTTGAACAAGTCTTTCTGTATTTTGAGCTACTTTCTCTTTTGAATAGCCATAGACCCAAGCATCCCTACTAGTCAATATCCCCATTGAATTATTATTGAACACAGAAGTAGACTCTCCTGCTAAACTAGCATATTTCTGATAATTCGGATCTCTTTGATTAAGCCAATCATTATTTTCGTCTGGAATAATAGTTGCCCAATCAATGGATGATATATCAGTGAAGTTTTCGATAATTTTCAACTTATCCTTTTGTGATAAATAATCACCGATATCATAATAGTGAAGTTCGTGAGTATCTGAGCCATCTTTTACAAGAATTGAAATTGCAACAGATGTTCGGGTTCCAGCACCAAACACATTTCCTCCTTCTTTCTTACGAATTTCACCAAGTCCAAGAGCATTTCCTCTCATATTGAAAATATAAAGATGATTAAAATCTTCATATAGACCAGCTCTAAGACCATCAGTTGAATTTGAATTCAGATACCCTCCATTAGTTACAAATCCGATCACACCTTGATTTGCAAGTCGGTCTGATGCCCAACGAAATGCTTTTACATAAGAATCGTATAATCCTTTTGTAAGTCCGGCATTCGATTTAGCCACATAAGTTTCTGCTAATCGTGTATCTAATTTTGGATATGATACATTCTGATTATTATCATTTTGACTATTTTGTCCAATCGAATATGGTGGATTACCAATGATGGCAGTAATTGGTTTTTCTTGCTGGCGTTTTAGACGTTTATCATTTGTACCAAAGAAGGAGTCATCAAGCGTATCTTCTGTTTCTGTTGATTCAAAAGTATCAGTTAAGACAATCCCTTCAAATGGTGTATACGGTTCATCACCATTAATTTCATCAAAGACAGCTTCGATATTAATAGCAGCAATGTAATAGCTTAAAAGAACAATTTCATTAGCATGAAGTTCTTGTGTATATTTTCTTAGAATATCGTCAAAGGTAATTTCACCACTATCCATTAGTGATTTCAAGTAATGCAATGTTCTAGTTATAAATGTTCCTGTTCCAGTAAATGGATCTAAAATATGAATATTTTCACTTGCTAAAGTTTTACCGAAGTGCTTTCTCAATACTACATCTACTGATTTGACAATAAAATCTACCACTTCTACGGGAGTAAAGACAATACCTAATCTTTCTGTGGTTGATTTGAAACCAGTAGAAAAGAATTTATCGTATAAAGTAATAATGATTTTCTGCTTAGCTTGAGCGTTGTCAATTCCCTCTGCACGTAGGCGAACTGAGTCATAAAATGGTTGCAACTCTTTCTGCTCTTTCTCAAAACCAAATTGTGATAATTCTTCTACAATTTGTTCCATGGCAGAACTTACTGGATTATTCTTAACAAAACTGTAATCTCCAAAAAGTGCATCAAAAATTGGTAAAGTGATTAAGTGTTGCGCCAACATCTCAATCGCTTGATTTTGGTCAATCGATTCATTGATATTGTGTTGTAAGCTATGAAGGAATTTGTCAAAAGCAGATTTACTATCAGGATTTTGTTCTAAGATGAACTCAATTCCTTGAATGTGACGTCTAGCAATATCAGCAACATCTTTAGACCAATCTTCTAGATAACGTCTATCGCCGACCTTTTGGACAATTTTACCATAGATTGCCCCTTCGACAGCTTCCCAGTCTAGTTCTAATTCTGTCTGATAAGCAACTGTCGGTTCTTTCACATAACCATCATTAAAATTAGGATCGTCTGGTGCCGCACCCACTCCAATAACTTGGATATTTTTAGGCTTCTGTTTGTTTAATTCCAGTTTATTAATAGTTGCTTCAAAGCGTTCATCAACTGAACGCAAAGCGTTTAACACCTGCCAGATAACATCGTATGTTTTATTATTGTCTAAAATTGTTTCTGGCGTTTCACCCTCAGGAACTACAATAGGTAAAATAATGTAGCCATAATCTTTACCTTCAAATTTTCGTATAATTCGACCGACAGCTTGAACGATATCTACCTGTGATTTGCGAGGTGAAAGGAAGATAATGGCATCTAGGTTAGGGACATCAATTCCTTCTGTTAGGAAGCGAACATTTGATAAAATACGTGCTGAATCTTCTGGTAAATCGTCACTTGCTAACCAATCTAATGCTTCATTTTTTTCAAGGGCGTTCATACTGCCATCTACATGACGAACATTTACAGAATAACCTTCATCACTATTTAGATAGTCATTAACAACATTCTCAAATTGTTGTGATAAGCGTTTGCTATCTTCAATGGTTCGTGAGAAGGCTATTGCTCTTTGCATTGGTTCTCCAGAAACTTTATCCGAAAAACTTTCTCGCTTAATCATTCCATTCCATACACCAATGATACGCCCCACATCATCAATATTCAGTCCATTTTCGGAATCAGCAAGAGATTTTTGCATGTCTTTTTGAACAACTGTTTCATCAACTGCCAAAACCATCAGTTTATAATCAGTTAGGATATCGTGACTAATAGCATCTCCAAACCCTAAACGATAGAATACGCTACCGTATAGGGTTTCATCATCCATACTAGAGATGACAATTGAATTTTCTTCTGCTTTTTTCTTGGCATCACTACCATATAATTTTGGTGTTGCTGTTTGGTAAAGACGCTTAGTCCCTTTGACATTTAGATTACTATGTACTTTTGTAAATGAAGATGCTTCATCTCCTAAAGCTTTTGCTCCTGTAGTTCGGTGAGCTTCATCTGCAATAATCAAATCAAATTCTGGGAAACCGTCCTTTTGAGCTTTTCCAAGAACTTCAATTGACTGGTAAGTTCCAAAAACAACTAATAGTTCTTTTTTGGGTCTTGTCATTAATTCTAGATAGTTCTCAACAACCTTTTTTGAAGAAGTTGTTGCTGGATAACCAATATCACTAGCCTTGATAGCTATATTGGACTCATCTTGCTTGACACTACCACGACTTGCGTTTCTATCGCTAGTAACTGCCATCGAAGACATGGTCATTTCTGTATCATTATTCCAACCTCTTAAAGTCTGAGTAAGAAGCTGAATACTAGGCACCAAATAAAGAATCGTATATTGTTCTTTAGACGCCTCTCTTGCCATTGCTTCGGCAATTTTTAAACTTGTAAAAGTCTTACCTGTTCCTGGAGCCATTATAAGTTGTCCACGATCATTTTCTCTAAAATGATTCAATGCAGACTGAATCGCACTCTCTTGATAATATCTTAATTTCTTTTTAGCTTTAACAGTGACTACTTCTGGTGATTCAAAGGAGAATTTTGACCAATCAATCTGGGAATTTCTAAGATCTGAAAGACCAATACGAATAACATCACTACGATCTGCTAGAGCTTTTTCAGCGTTTTTGCCCCATTTATCAGTAGAAGCAACGATAATACCCGATTCGTAATAGTCTTTTCCAAGCTCCCCTAAAAAAGAATCAATATTAGACTTTTGGATACTATGATTATAGAATTTTGCCTGAATCGCTACTAATTCACCAGTATACTTTTCAGCAACTAAATCTACTCCAAGATCAACTTTAGGTATTCCAAATTCCTCTGGAACATCTGCTAGCATCCATACATTCTTAAACTCATTCTGGTATGTTGGTTCATTTTGAAAATAGGCACGTGCTAAATACTCAAAATATGTCCCCCGGTCTCTTTGAGTTTCAGCAAGTTCATTAATCTGATGTACTAAATTATCAAAAGTCATTTAATTTCTCCGTTTTGAATTAAAAACTGATATTAAATTGATAGCAGATAAAAAGCTAACAATAACTGTTTTGTTGCTATTATACCATACTTAAAGATTTCTTTTTTCGATATTATAAATATTAAAAATAATTGATGTTGCTATTTGTTTGGACAATTTTAAACTTATAGTAAGAGGTAGCATCTCTAGAATATTTAATGATATAATATTTAGGAGTAATTCTAAATAGTTGGATGGTCTAAATTAGTAATTAGTTTAATTACATTTCACTACATTTAATAAAAAATGCTCTATAATATATTTAGAGCACCTTTTAATTAATATAAATCGACAAATAATATTGTATTATGTAGGAAGTTTAGATATAAACGATGCAAAGAAGATGGGTTTTAAGCAGTAATACGATCAATAAACTTATTTCCCTAAAAGTAAATTTAAAAACAGTATAAATGTAGGTATGTGTTATGAATATACGTCAGGAAAAAATTTGTGAATTAGTAAAAGAAAATAATTTCATGAGTATCATGGAGTTATCGAAACAATTACATTATAGTGAAAGTACTGTGAGAAGAGACCTCACAGTACTTGAAAATTTGAAGATGATTAAGAGAATTTCTGGTGGAGCTATGTATGTAAAAGAAGAACATACAGAAGATCCCACAGAAATTAAATCACGTATTAATAGCCAACAAAAGTCAATAATAGCTGATCTTGCTATTGATTTTATTGCTGATCATTCAACGATCTTCTTAGATTCTAGTTCTACAAGTCAATACATTGCAAAGCGTCTTAAAGATAAAAAAAATCTGACTATTTTTACAACAAATTTATCTACAGCGGATATTTTAGATAAACAACAAAATAATCATAATATTTATTTCGTTGGTGGAAAATTGTCGAATGGAAAAGTTGGAGGTTCATGTACCGAATTCTTATTAAGAAATGTTTTTTTTGACCAAGCTTTCTTATCTTGTAGAGGTATTAGTAATGAAGGATATGTATCAGAGTTATTGGAAGAAGAAGCTATGTTAAAAAAAATTATTCGTCAGCAGACACGAGAATTATTATTAGTAGCAGATGAAAAGAAATTTGGAAAATCTTTTACATTTACAAGTTTTTCATTAAGAGATTTGGATATATTAATAACAGATACTGTATCAAATGAGGCTATAAAGCAATTAATTACTAAGAATAATTTAAATTATTATTATAACGAATGACCAATACTTTTCATAAATGACTTTGAATAGTCATTTTTTTTGATAATTTTTCAAAAGACTTGTAACCGATTTCAGATCCTTTCATAGTGTGTTATCATAGAGAAAAAGAAAGGATAAATAATTATGACAAAAAAAGAAGTAGTAGCCCAAATTGTCAATAATTTGGGTGGAAATGAAAATATAAAAAATTTCTCTCATTGTTCCACACGCCTGAGATTTGATCTTTATGATAATCATCTTGTAAAAAAAGAAGAGTTGAATAAATTAAAAAATGTAATGTCAGTAGTTGAGGTAGCTGGTCAAACTCAAGTAGTCATTGGCCCGGAAGTAATTTATTATTACCCTGAACTCGAGACTTTATTAAATCGAAATGGAAAAGGTGAGGTCGCACCTGATGAAGATGTAGATGTCTCTAAGGGAGTGATTTCAAAATTTATAGATATCATTTCTAGTTTGTTTACTCCGTTAATTGATGTTCTTATTGGTGCAGGTATACTAAAAGGAGTACTGAGTATCTGTACTGCGTTTAAATGGCTTGATTCTACTTCTGGAACATTTCAGATTTTAAATGCCGCCTCTGATAGTTTATATTATTTTCTTCCTATTGTTTTGGCTATCACAGCATCAAAGAGATTTAAAACAAATCTATTTGTTTCAGTGACAATTGCTGGTGCGCTTTTGTATCCTAATTTATCGACATTATACGATCAGGGAGCAAAATTAACTTTCTTAGGTATACCATTTGTATTAACTGCGTTTAAGAGTAGTGTTTTTCCGATCATTTTTGCGATTTTACTATTAAGTTATGTTGAAAAACTAGAAACAAAATTTTTGCCTGAATCAATTAGAAGTAGAATTGCTCCGTTCTTTTCATTAATCACAGTAGTACCGATTACTATTATGATTTTCGGGCCAATTGGAGCTTCATTAAGTAATGGAATTGCAACAGTCTATTCAACGATATATAATTGGAATCCAACGGTCGCAGGTGGCTTTATTGGAGCTTTAGCTCAAGTAATGGTTGTCTTTGGGGTACATTGGGGACTATTCCCTATAATATTCTCCAATATAGAAAAATTAGGGTTTGATACAATTCTTGCAGTATTTGGTCCTAGTATTATAGCTCAATCAGGTGCAACTTTAGGGGTTTTCTTGAAAACTAAAAATCCAGAATTGAAAAAAATTACTACCCCTACAACAATAATGGGATTTTTCGGAATATCAGAGCCTGCGATTTATGCAGTCAATCTGAAATTTAAGAAGCCATTTATTATGGCGATAATTGGTGGTGGTATAGGTGGTGCTATTGCAGGTGCAACTGGCGCACGTGCGTTAGCAGTAGCTGTAGCTGCAGTACCAACATTTCCAGCTTACTTTGGAACTGGCTTTGTTGGATTCTTAGTTGGTTATTTTGGAGCATTTATAATTTCTGCAATTTTAACATACTTCTTTGGTTTTGATGATTCTATGCTGGAAGGTATTGCATTGGAAGGTGAAAGTCAGTGATAAATTATGAAGAAGTTATTAATTTAGAAAATCATAAAGCAAATGAATTGTCAAAAAGTGTAATCGATAAAATTAAAAAATCAGGTGATTTAGATATTGATTTTAAAACAGATATTTCTTTTGATGATTTTTCACTAACTATCACAAGACAAAATATGGGGAAAAAAAATATAGATTTTACTAAAGAAAACATAAATTTAGAAGTTGGTTTAGTAGAAGGTTATATTGAGATTGGTTTGTTTTCTAGCGAACGTTGTAAGTATACAGACAAAGTGATATATTTTGTTCATGGTGGTGGGTTCATCGGTGGAAACTTTTTCCAATATGAAAACCAACTTAAATTGATAGTAGAATTGACGGGTGTACCAATAGTTGCTATAAACTATCGTTTAGCCCCAGAGAATAAATTTCCGTCTAGTATATTTGATTGTAAAAAGGTTTACGATTGGATCTGTTCTAAAGAGAATGAATACAGTTGGAACAAGGAAAAAATTATTTTTTTGGGAGATAGTGCTGGTGTAAATTTGGGGCTAATGTTGGTAAGTGCATATGAGAGTGTCAATTTCTTATCATTTATTAATATATATGGTTGTGTAGATTTATTACCGGAAAAAAATAATATGTATCAGTGGTCCATTGGGAGATATGATATTATTCCTTCACAATATGATATTTTAGATTCTAGGCTAAGTAAATTTGGAAGACAGATGCGTTTCTTTACAAAACTATATACAACAGACGATATGTTAGAAAAAAATAATTTATTTCAGAAGGATAATTATTCACGAATAAACAGAATGCTATATATTGAAGCAGAATTTGATTATTTCAGGTGGAGTAATAGATATTTTATAAATAACAATTTATATGATATTGATGTGGATGTAATTAATTATTTAGGTGTAGACCATGGTTTTTTTGAACGGTTAGGTTATTGTGATGAGGCTTTAGATCTTGTTAAAAGGTTGGCATCTTATATTAAATCGATTTGACTTTTTAAATAACTAATCATAATTCTAGAATCGCTCTGGTATATGATAAAAACGAGTATTACTGTAATTGAGAATGCTCGTTTTCTTATTTGGAAATTAGATTAAAGCGAGCCTAAAGATCTAGTGATTTCACTGCTCATATATATTTTTAACTTCTATATAGATATCAACCAATATCAACTTTCTATTTTGAAATACCAAAATACTTGATATTATATGTTTTTGAAACTAGTTTCAAAGTGCTAATATTGACATGCAACAATTAAGTGGTAGAATAGAAATAGAACATGAATTGTTAACTAGAAAGGAATAACCTCGGAAACAATATTGTTAACATTTTCATGTAAAACAGGAAAAATGATGTGCAATGAACTTAGTTTTTATTGTATTTCAATAGTTGCTCAAAGTAAAGATGGCGTCCATTATATGTCCCATTGTTATTTTCTCCACAAAAATGTAAGCGCATACACAATGGGGCATGTTTTCGGTTGTATCACTCAGACTTTACAGGATATATTAGAGAGGTGTAATTTATGAAACGCTTTAAGAATGTAATTGTTCGTATTCCTGGAAGAGGAATTAGTGAAGGTATTACTTCTAATCCAGAACTTGGAAAACCTGTTTATGAAAGTGCATTAGTTCAACATGAACATTATGTTGAAGCTTTAACTAAATGTGGAGTCAAAATTAATGTGTTACCACCAAATGACGATTTTCCAGATTCATGTTTTATGGAAGATACTGCACTCTGTACGGATAAATGTGCTATAATTTCCAGACCAGGTGCGGATACTCGTCGAAATGAGACTCAACTAGAAGACTTCCGTAAACTGCTATCTAGTTTTTATTCAAATGTTCATGAAATTAAAGCTCCAGGAATGGTTGAACCTGGCGATATTATGATGGTTGGCGATACCTTCTATGTTGGGAAATCAGCCCGTACAAATGATGAAGGTTTTGCACAGATGAAAGAAATATTAGAGGGATATGGTAAAACGGTCATTCAAGTCCCGTTGGAAGAAGTATTGCATCTTAAGACAGGAGTCAATTATTTAGAGGATAATAATTTATTGGTTGCTGGTGAATTTGTTGATAATCCTTTATTTGAATCATTTAATAAGATAGTTGTTGATTCTGATGAAGCATATGCCGCAAACTGTATATGGGTTAATGGAACTGTTATTGTTCCAGCCGGATATCCTAAGGTTCAATCTGCCGTTGAACATTTAGGATATGATGTTCTTGTTGTCGATACCTCTGAATATCGTAAAATTGATGGTGGTTTGAGCTGTCTTTCATTACGTTTTTAATAAAACAATATATATGATGGGATAAAGATTTTCTTTTTCCCATCATATTTAAAAAAATAATTTAATTTTTATGGGGAGGATAGTTATATGACTGAGAAAAATACTGTCCAACAAAATGTTAGTCTACTCGGCTTAGTTGCTTTAACAGTTACTACGGTAATAGGTGCAGGGGTTTTTAATTTACCACGTGATTTAGCAAAATCTGTAGCTCCAGGCCCTGCTTTAATTGCACTAGTATTTGCAAGTATTGCCTTTGCTGTTTTCGTTTACTGTTTGAAATATCTACAAGATCACTATCCAGATTTAGACGCAGGAATTTTTAGTTTTCCAGAACAAGGATTTGGAAAGTTTATTGGATTTTTATCTTGTGTAGGATATTGGCTATCTATTGTTGTAGGTAATATTTCATTAGGAGTACTTTCGGTAAGTTCTCTTGGATATTTTATTCCAATGTTTCGTGGGGGAAATAATATCCCTTCTTTAATTCTGTTATCAGTTATTTTATGGGTCTTCTACTATATATGTGCGTCAGGAGCGAGAAACGCTTCATTAGTTAATACTGTTATTTGGTTTGCAAAAATGATTCCAATTGTAGTATTTATTATAGCTTTATTGATGGCATTTAAGGTAGATGTATTTAACTCTGGACTGTGGGAAAACGCTTTTGCTTCAAATGATTTACCTTCATCTATAAATGGTCAAATTGGAACAGCTATGAGTTCAACTATTTGGGTGTATGTTGGTATTGAAGGGGCATTAATCTATTCTGCACGTGCGAAATCGAAATCAGATGCATCAAAAGCAATTGTGATTTCTTATATTGTAATTGCAGTGACGTATCTCTTGCTGACCTTCTTAACCTTTGGAGTACTTTCACAAGTACAAGTTTCAAAAATGGAAGTACCTGCATTAGGTGGCATATTAGAGGCAGTCGTAGGCAAATGGGGAGCAATTCTAATGAACCTAGGTATTGCACTTTCAGCAATGGGATGTTGGTTCGGATGTTGTTTATTTGCTGGTGAAATTTTAGATGTTGCAGCGAAGCATGAAATTGTCCCTAAATTCTTTGGTGTTGAAAATACTGTTGGGCAACCAACAAATTCATTACTGGTATCCACAATTATTCAACAAGCATTTTTCATTACCATCATAATCAATGAATCAATTTATAATGTTATGGCTTTATTTGCTTCAAGTACAATGTTGGTTCCATATTTCACAGTTAGTTTGACTATGATTAAAAAATCAATCAAGTTTGATAACGGTTTTAAATTGAATGCTTTGCTTGGTTGTATTTCAACTATTGCAATGGGATATTTGATGTATTCAACAGGCTGGAAGTATATTATTATTACAGCACTTCTTTTCGCCCCTTGTATGATTGTTTACTATTTGGCTCGTAAAGAAAATAATAAGAAATTCCTCACTAATATCGAAAAAATTATTGCCCTAGTAATAGTAGCCTTGGCAATTATCAGTCTAGTCCTGATTTTTAACGGTACAATTGATTTATCTACCATGTAAAAAATAAATAATAATAGATTTGAGGTGAACAACGTGGGTTATCCAAAGTTTGTTATTGATAAGAAAAAGTTAAAACATAATGCCAAAAATGTATTAGACATGTGTAATGATATTGGAATTGAGGTTGTTGGTGTAATAAAAGGAATTAACGGACTTGAAGAAATTATTAAGACATTAATAGATGCAGGTTTTAAAACGTTGGCTTCTTCGCGACTATCTCAATTGAAAAGAGTAAAAGAGATTAATCCAAATATTCTTACTTACGACTTACGTATACCAATGCTTAGTGAAGTTGATGAATTAGTTTCTTGTGCAGATATTAGCTTGAATTCTTCGTTAGAGATTTTAAAAGAATTAAACCGGGCTGCTTCAGAGCAAAATAAAATTCATAATGTGATTATTATGACTGAATGTGGTGATTTGCGTGAGGGAATTTTTGACGAAGAGGAATTGCTGAATACAACACGTACTGTTGAACAAGAATTAAAAAACTTACATTTATTAGGCATTGGAACAAATCTAGGGTGTTATGGCTCAATTATGCCTACCCCAGAAAAAATGATGGAACTGATTTCAAAGGCTGAAAAAGTTAGTAAAGCAATTGGACGTAGGATTGAGGTTGTTTCTGGGGGTGCTTCAACTAGTTTACCTTTAGTTGCAAAGGGATCTATGCCAGAGGGTATCACGCAGCTAAGAGTTGGGGATGCGTTGTATATTAGTGATTTGGATGATTGCTTTGATTATAAGGTATTTTCTGATGAAGATGAAGCGTTTACGCTACAGGCGGAAATTGTTGAATTGAAAAACAAACCAAGTCATCCAATTGGAACAATTGCAGTTGATGCATTTGGAAACAAGAAGGAATATGAAGACAAAGGTATTCGTCGCAGAGCTCTGATAGCGGTTGGAAGGCAAGATTTAGGAGATTGTTTACATCTTCGGCCATTAGATCCAAACATTGAAGTAATTGGTGGTAGTAGCGACCATACGATATTAGATATTACAGAAAGCGAACATTGTTACGAATTAGGAGATATTGTTAGTTTCCATGTAATGTATGAAAATCTATTGATGTTAAGCCAATCTGAGTATGTTGAAAAAGAATATATTTAGAAGAATATGATTGCTGGAGGAAGTAATATGATAAAATATGAGAATATTATTGTTAGAAAACCATGTAAAGCGATGCTTGAAGGAATTAGTACAGGAATGTTCAGTGACGATAAGCCTATATATGAGAAAGCAATTAGTCAGCACCAAGAATATGTTGATGCAATTGAAAGTTTAGGAGTAAAAGCACTGGTTCTTGAAGCTTTAGAGGAATACCCAGATTCATGTTTTGTTGAAGATCCAGCAGTAGTAATGAAAGAATGTGCAATTATTACTAATTCTCCAAGAGAATCGAGGAACGGTGAAAAATTTGAAATTGAACCTGCTATAAAGAAATTCTACGCTGACGAACAAATCTTTCACATTGAATCCCCAGGAACGATGGAAGGTGGAGATGTAATGCTTGTAGGAAAACATTTCTATGTAGGTTTATCTGATCGTACCAATAAAGAAGGTGCTAAACAATTTGATGAAATAGTTTCTCAATTCGGTTACACTTCTTCCACAATACCAGTGACAGAAGGTTTGCATTTGAAAGATTTTGTGATTTATCTAGAAAATAACAATATGTTGGTTAGTGCAAAAATGAATGAAGTTCCCGAGTTCAGAGAATTTAATAGATTTGTAGTTCCTAAAGAGGAATTATATGCAATTAATAGTTTGTATATAAATGGCACAGTGTTAGTTCCTGATGGATACCCAAAAACATTAGAACATATAAAAAATCTAGGTTACCCTGTAAAAGTCGTTAATACAGACGAATTTAAGAAAATCGATGGTAGTTTAACCTGTTTATCTTTGCGTTTCTAATTTGTTTAGTTACCCTCAAGAATAAAAAGATTATTTTAAAATACTATTGAGAGTAATTTTCCATTACTTACAGCAAAAGAAACACTCTAATTCACATTCTGATATGATACCTCTTAAGTAGACATGATAAATACCTAAAATCTACTTAAGAGGTCTTATTATGGATTCCATAATTCCTATGGTAGTTTTACCCGCTACAGAAATTATAGAGCCAATTTCTTAAACAACACAAAAACGCTC
>ERZ773046.625-NODE-625-length-22362-cov-37.112924_pt1 | contig 22362 bp, 18 predicted proteins | sample MGYA00580634_ERZ773046 | MGnify/ENA primary metagenome ERZ773046 (study PRJEB29015, sample SAMEA2738127) | human oral metagenome | biome: human oral; feature: human-associated habitat; material: saliva | place: China | collected 2159 ... | reverse complement strand
GTGCGGAGGCGCGCTCCAGCACCGGGCGAGCCTCAGAGAAGTTGTACTTCTGCATACCCGCAAAATCGGCGTGACCGGGGCGCGGACGGGTCAGCGCAGCATTACGCGCACGACCCTCAATCAGCTTCGGATCCACCGGGTCGGAGCTCATCACGTCAGTCCACTTGGGCCACTCGGTGTTCGCAATCTCAATCGCGACCGGGCCGCCCTGAGTCAGGCCGTGACGCACACCGCCCAGGATGCGCACGCGGTCCTCCTCGAACTTCATGCGGGCACCGCGGCCGTAGCCAAGGCGGCGACGAGCCAGGGCGTCACGCACCATGTCGCTGGTGAGTTCCACACCGGCGGGTACGCCCTCAATAATGCCGACGAGCGCCTCGCCGTGGGATTCTCCGGCAGTGAGCCAACGCAGGGCCATAGGTTAACCTCTTTTCATCGCACCCGCACCGCAGCGCAGGAGGAAGGAATAATAATTCTTCACGTGTATAAATAGTGTATAAAATGCCCGTTTACTGAGCGAGTGAAAGTACGCTTTTTTCACGAAACGGAAGCGCGAGGCGCAAGATCAACCGCCGCGCACATCGCATTGATTAGACCCAGCAGTTCGGCGGGCTGCAGTTCACGGCCGGTAAAGAGCAGAACCTGCTCCACCGCCTGATACAGCAGCATCTCCAGACCAGAAACCACCGTGCCGCCGTTAGCCTCCCAAGCGCTCGCCAGCACCGAAGGCCACGGGTTATACGCAACATCGAGCAGTACCGGCTGGTGTGTCGCGGAGGCGCCCTTCAGCCCGCTCAGCTGGCTCGCCCACTCATCCGCCGCATGCGCCGGAAGCGTAGAAATCACCGGGTGATGACCGCGCTCAGCAAGATTCTGCGGCATCTCGGCTAGGGAAATCTGCTCCAGCTGAACGCCCAGGCGGTCCGCCGCCTCCTGCACGCTACCGAGCTTATGCAACGAACGGGCGTACACGCTCACACGGGAATACCCCAGCTGATGCAGTGCGGTCAGGGCGGAAATAGCGGTCGCTCCCCCGCCCACAATCGCGGCAGAATTCTTGAGCGGTTCCGGTTCCAAACCGGCGTGGCGCAACGCGTTCACAATGCCGATCACGTCCGTGTTATCGCCCAGCACCTTCTCACCGCGCGGATACACCGTGTTCACCGCACCGGTCACGCGGGCAGTCTCACTCAGCTCATCGCAATACTTGATGACGGCGGTCTTCAACGGCATCGTCACCGACAGGCCCGCAATATACGGGGCGTCCTCCGTACCGTCCGGGTGGCGCACCCCGTGCATAATCGCCGGCAAATCATCGGGCAGAGTATCGCGGCGATCATAACCCAAATTCTGCTCACCCAAAAAGTCGTACGCGGCACGATGCAGCGCAGGCGACAGCGAATGCGCAATAGGGTGCCCCAGCACGTAGGCGCGGCGAAGATACGGGGCCTCACGGTACGGTTCAGTCTTCATCGATAGATACTCTTTCGCTCTCAACGCTGGGGAACGCTCTCAACGCTTGGGGCTTGCGGACATGCACACCACGAACCCAAGTTCATAGGCGCACTCTACCCATTTTAAGGGACAAACCAATATTCGGGTACAGCAAAGGCGGGCACCTCCCCCACTCTCGTGGAGGCGGCACCCGCCTCAGCAAGGAACCTTCAGTCCAAAGCTACCGAATCATAGCTACCAGCTAAACCAATGAGCTACAACTTAGCTACAGCGGTTCGGGTGCTTAGAACACCACTGGTTGTACTCTTCAACGTAACGCTGGTGCTCAGCGTAAGTGCGGGAGTACTTAGTCTCACCGGAGTCCAGGTCCACAGTCACCCAGTAGTAGTACGGGTTCTTCTCAGGAGCCGCAGCAGCCTTAATCGAAGCCAGCTGCGGGGAACCAATCGGACCCTTCGGAAGACCCTTATTCGCATAAGTGTTGTACTTATTGCTCTTATCGGCCTTCTGCTCTTCAGTCAGGTGGTACGAGCGGACACCCAGACCGTAGGTCACGGTCGCATCCGACTGAATCAGACCCGAAGTCTCACCATCGGGGTTGTTCAGACGATTCTCAATGATGCCTGCAACCGCCACGTAGTCCTTCGGCTGAGCCTCAAGCTCCACGATGGAGGCGATGGTCAGAACCTCGAAGGTCTTCTGGTCGCCGCTCACGCCGGCTTCCTTCAGGTCAGCCTTGGTCTTATCAACCATGGTCTGAATGACCTTCTTGATGTCGGTGTCCTTCGGGAAGCGGTACTCACCCGGGTGCAACCAACCCTCAATCGAGGGGAAGTTGCTCGGCACACCGTACTGGGTGTAGTTGCTGACCGCGTCCTCAACCTGCTTGCGGGTGAACGCACCATCGGAGCCAGAAACAATCAGATCGATGGTCTCGCTCACGCGCTTACCCTGCGGAATCGCCAGGTACAGAACGTTGCTGTTCGCCTCGATAATGGTCGTAATCGCGCTCGAGCTGCTCATGTGCTGCTGCAGTTCGTAGGTGCCAGGCTGCAGGTACTTGCCCTTGCTCTCCTTGGTGTACACCTCAACGAACTTATCAGCATCAGCAATAACGCCCGCCGCCTCAAGCTCCTGCGCCACCTGCGCGGTGGACTGGCCAGAACGAATCGTGAACGTCACGGTCGTGCCGTTACCGCCACCCGAGTAGTCACGAGTCTTGAACGGGTCATAGCGAGTAATCAAGGCACCCGAAATGATGACCAGAGCCACCACAAACAAGGAAATAGCGCTCAGCATGATGGCGCGGCGGCGGCGCTTACGCGCACGCAACGTAGCCACCGACACGATTTCCTGTTCCATCGTGATGCCGGTAATACCCTTACGTTCGTCCTCGGCCGTAGGCCTAAAGAGGTCGAGCCCGCTCTCTTCGGGATGTTTATTCTGTTCGGTCACTGAAGGTTCTCCGTTTCGTTGACGGCACCAACCGCGGTCCCTTCTGACTCAGACGGTCGGTTTTCTTCGTGGGCCGGATCGCTCACCTTGTACCCGGCTACGGACTGCCCCGCCTTGAGGGCATCCAGGCTGTACTGCAAAATGTTCACAGCCGCCACCTGGTCAACCATAGTCTTGAAATCTCGGCTGGAAACCCCAGCCTCGTGCAGTGCACGGTGAGCGCTCACGGTGGTGAGTCGCTCATCCACCAGCCAAATGTTAATGTGTGTCTTCTCTTCGGCATCCAGCTCGGAGCGCAGAGCCTGAGCGTACTCCCGAGCCATTTCCGTGGAGGGAGAATCCCCACCACGCATGGTCTTCGGAAGCCCGACGAAAACCTCCACCACCTCGTTCACCTCAATCAGCTTGCGCAAAACACGGCGGTCAGAGTTCTTCTTCGCGTCGCGGCGCAGCGTCTTGAGCGGGGTGGCGAGAATACCGTCGGGGTCGCTGAGGGCGGTGCCGACGCGGGCGTTACCCACATCGACACCCATCCGCACTCCGCGCTGGAATTCTGCCATGTTTAGGCCTGAGCCTGTGCGATAGCGTCGCGGACAGCGTCCAGTGCAGCACCAATCTTGGATGCGTCCTGGCCACCACCCTGAGCGATGTCGTCCTTACCGCCGCCACCGCCGCCGAGAACACCGGCAGCGACGCGGACCAGAGCGCCAGCCTTCACGCCAGCCTCGCGAGCACCCTCGTTGGTTGCCACCAGGACGACGGGGCGGCCATTAGCCACACCCACCACGGCGACAACAGCGGCCTCGGAGCCGAAGCGCGAACGCAGATCCAGAGCCAGGTCACGAACACCGTTAGCGTCCAGTTCGCCAGCGTCATGCGCTAGAACGCGAACAGAACCGATGGTCTGTGCGTTCTCCAGCAGCTTGCCAGCCTCAGCCTGCAGCTTCTCGCGGCGCAGCTGAGCCAGTTCCTTCTCAGCAGCCTTCAGCTTAGACAGAGTCTGGTTAATCTTCTCCGGCAGATCAGCGGAAGACTGAACCTTCATCAGGCCGGTCAGCTGGTTCACCAGGGTACGCTCAGCAGCCAGGTGGTTGAAGGAGTCCAGACCCACCAGAGCCTCAACACGGCGGTTACCGGAGCCCACGGAGCTCTCGGTCAGCAGCGACAGCGAACCAATCTCAGCGGACGAACCAACGTGGGTACCACCGCACAGCTCGCGGGAGAACTCGCCGCCGATTTCAACAACACGCACCACGTCGCCGTACTTCTCGCCGAAGAGGCTCATAGCGCCCAGAGCCTTAGCCTCAGCCAGCGGCATCTCACGAGTAATCACCTCGTGGTTATCGCGGATAGCGAGGTTAGCAACCTCTTCAACCTCACGCTTAGCGGACTCGGACAGGCCCTCGTTCCACGCGAAGTCGAAGCGCAGGTAGCCTTCCTTGTTGAAAGAGCCACGCTGAGTAGCCTCGTTGCCGAGCACCTGGTGCAGGGCAGCGTGAATGATGTGGGTACCGGAGTGTGCCTTCTCACCGTCGCGGCGGCGCTGAACGTCAACCTGTGCCACAACATCGGCACCGGTGTGAACCTCGCCCTCACGCACAACGGCGCGGTGAACGCTCAGGCCCTTCACGGGCTGCTGAACGTCCTGAACGTCAATGATGAAGCCGTTACCGGTAATGACACCGGTATCAGCAGCCTGGCCACCAGCCTCCGCGTAGAACGGAGTCTCGTCCAGGACAACCTCAATCTTGTCGCCAGCCTTAGCGGCGGGAACCGACACGCCATCCACCAGGATTGCGCGCAGCTTAGTCTCAGTACGCAGCTCGGTGTAACCGGTGAAGATGGAGCCGCGCTCGTCCACGAGCTTACGCAGCTCGGACAGGTCAGCGAACGCACCCTTCTTCGCCTTAGCGTCAGCCTGCGCACGGTGACGCTGCTCAGCCATCAGCTCGCGGAAGGACTTCTCATCAACCTTCACGCCAGCCTCAGCAGCCATCTCCAGGGTCAGGTCAATCGGGAAGCCGTAGGTGTCGTGCAGAGCAAACGCCTCAGCACCAGAAACAGCGTTGGAGCCGTCCTTCTTAGCGGCAGCAACAGCCTCTTCCAGGCGCTCAGTACCGGTCTCAATGGTGTGCAGGAACGCCTTCTCCTCAGCGTACGCAATGCGGGAAATACGCTCGAAGTCGTCAGCAACGTACGGGAAAGCACCCTTCATCGCATCACGCGAAGCCGGGAACAGCACGGGCAGGCAGGGCTCAGTAACGCCCAGCAGACGCATCGCACGAATCGCACGGCGCATCAGACGGCGCAGAATGTAGCCGCGACCCTCATTGGAGGGGGTCACGCCATCAGCAATCAGCATCAGCGAAGAGCGGATGTGGTCAGCCACCACGCGCATACGCACGTCGTCCTCGTAGCCCTCGTCCTCAGCGGACTCAGAGCCGTGGTACTTCTTACCGGACAGCTTAGAAGCAGCGTCCAGAACGGGGCGAACCTGGTCGGTCTCGTAGAAGTTCTCAACACCCTGCAACAGCATGGCCAGACGCTCAACGCCCAGACCGGTATCGATGTTCTTCTTCGGCAGGTCACCCAGAATCTCGAAGTCATCCTTACCGATGCCCTCGCCACGCTGGTACTGCATGAACACAAGGTTCCAAATCTCAATGTAACGGTCATCGTCAGCCGCCGGGCCGCCTTCCTTACCGTACGCGGGGCCACGGTCGTAGAAGATCTCCGAGTCGGGGCCTGCGGGGCCGGGCTGACCGGTGGACCAGTAGTTTTCCTTCATGCCCATACGCTGAATACGCTCAGCCGGGAAGCCCACCTTGTTGTGCCAAATGTCGAAAGCCTCATCGTCACCCTCATAAATGGTGACCCACAGGCGCTCCGGATCCAGGCCAAAACCGCCCTTATCCTGAGGGGTGGTCAGCAGCTCGTAAGCAAACGGAATCGCCTGCTCCTTGAAGTAATCACCGAACGAGAAGTTACCAGCCATCTGGAAGAAGGTACCGTGACGCGCAGTCTTACCGACCTCTTCAATGTCCAGGGTGCGGATGCACTTCTGCACGCTGGTCGCGCGGGAGAACGGAGGGGTCTCACGGCCCAGGAAGTAGGGAATGAACGGCACCATACCGGCGATGGTGAACATAGCGCCGGGCTCGTTCGAAATCAGCGATGCCGAAGGCACCACAGTATGGCCGCGGGAAGCGAAGAAATCGATCCAGCGCTTAGAAATCTCCTGTGAGAGCATCTCGTTCCTTAGAGTAATCTGTGCGAAATTCTAAATTAGTCTACTGACCTATGGTGCCTGTCCGAGAGCAAAATGGCTAATCGAGCCAGTCTCGTACCGTGGTTAACGGACAAAAGCACCACCTTTAAAAAACCTAGTTGAAGAAGCCGTCACCGAGCTGACGGTCACGCGCAATACGCTGCTCACGCGCTCGCTTCTGAGCCTCTTCCAAGGAGGCAATCTCAGCCTCCACCTCAATGAGTTCACGCTCAGCCAGGCGGCGGTTCGTGGACTCAATCTCAGCCGAGCTCATCTGGCGGTCCCATGTATCCAGGGAGCCAGGACGCAGATCCTGCTTCTGGCGCTCCACCTTAGCGTTGAGCTCCATCTCCTTCTCCTGCATGCCCTCACGCACGCGGGCGGCGAACTCAACAGCACGCAACGCATACGGCTGCAGGGGCTTGCCAATCGGCGAATCGAAGAACTTTCCCATCTGAGACTCCGGGTTGAGGGCAAGCTCACCGTGCTCACGCATGAGCAGGGCGCTGCCGGGGGTACGCTGAGCAGGTTCGGAGGCAGCACGCCTGGAAGCGAAGTAACCAACCGCCGCGCCGGCGCCGAGCAGAAGAGCTGAACGAAGCAGACCCATTAGTTCTCACCGCCTGCAGAGTAAGAGGACTGTGCCGAACCGTACTGACCACCAGCGTGGGTGTTGCCAGCGGTGCCGTGTGCATCGCCGGTCTTGCCGCCGCGGAACGCCTGACGCACACCGTACGAGAAGGACGCAACCTTAATCAGCGGCTGACCCACAGTCGAGGTCACCAGCGAGGACAGCGCAGAAACGTTCGCGGACGCATCCGAAACGTTCGAGGTGATGTCGTCAACCTTCTCCAGCTGCTCATTGGTGGTCACCACAGTGCGGGTCACCTCTTCAATGAGGGGGCCGGTGCTCTGGTTCAGCGAACGAATCGTCACGATAAGCTCATCAAACACCTTGGTCAGGCGAATAATGGGTAGCGCAAGCAGAGCCACCAGAATCGCAAAAACTCCTGCTGCAATCAGGCCCGCAATATCTCCGCCGGTCATCTATAACCCCATTCCGCTCAATGCATGATGCTTATCAATAGTCGTACAAGGCTGGACGCCACCGTGGCGCGCAACCGGATTGTGCGTACAGTTTAGGACTGTATACACAGCTCAATCCCCTATTTTAGTCGAAAAATCCTTCAAGCGCCCCCTAAACTCTCATGAAACTCCCAGCGACGGAAGATTCACAGGTTCAGCGGCACCACTGCCCTGTAGTGTATATATCCCAAAAACCCGCGCGTTAAACGGGAACAACCCGCCCCCACCGAATGGTGCAGGACGGGTTGCTTCTCGAAAAATCGAGATTATGCCAGACGCGAGTAGTACTCAACGACCAGCTGCTCGTCGCAGATCACGGGGATCTCTTCGCGCTTGGGCTTGCGCTCAAGCTTTGCGTGCAGCTTCTCGATCTCAACGTTCAGGTATGCGGGAACCTCGGGCAGAACTGCCTGGTTCTCACCTGCAGCCGCAGCCTGGAAGGGGGTGGTCTTCTCAGCCTTGGGGTGAACGTGGATCAGCTGGCCGGGCTTGACGTGGAACGAGGGGCGGTCCACGCGAACGCCGTCAACCATGATGTGACGGTGAACAACCATCTGACGTGCCTGTGCAATGGTGCGGGCGAAGCCTGCACGCAGAACCAGAGCGTCGAGGCGGGTCTCGAGTAGCTCGACCATGTTCTTACCGGTCTGGCCCTCGGTACGCTTTGCCTCGAGGTATGCGCGGCGCATCTGTGCCTCGCGGATGTTGTACTGAGCGCGCAGACGCTGCTTTTCCTTCAGCTGGGTAGCGTAGTTGGAGTCAGCCTTCTTGCGGGCACGGCCGTGCTGGCCGGGGCCGTAAGGACGACGCTCGAGGTACTTTTCTGCCTTCGGGGTCAGTGCAATGCCCAGGGCACGGGACTGACGCACGGTACGGCGGGTGCGGTTGTGCTTAGCCACAATCTACCTTTCATATGTGAGGCTCCTGCACCCTCACGGGTGGGGCCTCAGTCTGTTGAATACTGGCCTCCTCGGTTGACCCCGCCGGGATCCGTACGCGACCGGTTCGGTCGTTGCTGTACGGCGGTGGGGCGGAGAGCTCGGGGCAGAGTACCCCGCAGCTACATTACTGACGCTCACACGAATGCGGGCATAGTAATTGCCAGACCCGTCAAGCTTACCGGATGCGCCCGGGCTTTACCAGCCTTTTGGGGATTCTTTGGTTCAAATCACGGCACATGTGGGTTTTTGATGGTTACCCACACGACCCCAACAGAAAATATTTGCACCCGTCAGGGCTATTTAGGCGTGCCTTTCCCGAAAAATTGCGGCGCCGAGATGTTGGATTGTAATCATTTCGTTATTTTTAACCTGTGAATCTATGGGAATAGCTTGAATCAGTCCCCCATATCGCCTAGACTAGAAACCATAACAAGCTTGGCGTCCGCCCTTCCGGGAAGGCCGATAGTCAAGACGTCTATCACAACTCAAAACTCTGACGCGGTGCGCAGTACTACCGAGGTACTACGCACCGCTTTCTGTTTGCGCTCAGCTTGCACTCAGCCCTATACGGCTACTTGCTCTATACGGTTGCTTTCCTGCCGAGGCGCACCACTCCCCGGTGGTCAGCGCTCAAAGTAGTAGACGGCTCGATGGGAGCCACGTAAGCTAACGGGTCGTATCCTGCACCGGAGCCGCATCCAAAATACGGCGAATACGCTCACGACGCTCCGTCAACGTACGCTCAAAACCGTGCTGCGTGGGCTCGTAGTAGACCGTACCGCGCAGAGTATCCGGCAGGTACTGCTGCGCCGCCACATGCCCCGGCTCATTATGCGCATACACATACCCCACGCCGTGACCAAACTGCTTAGCCCCCGCATAATGACCATCACGCAGATGCACCGGAACCTGACCCGAAGCACCCGCACGCACATCCGCAATCGCGCGGTTAATAGCGTTATACGCCGCATTCGACTTCGGTGCGAGCGCACAATAAATCACCGCCTGCGAGAGGATAATGCGCGCCTCCGGCATGCCCACCAGCGCCACCGACTGCGCCGCAGCCGTCGCCACCTGCAGAGCCTGCGGATCAGCCAGGCCAATATCCTCACTCGCCAAAATCATGATGCGACGCGCCACAAAACGCGGATCCTCGCCGCCCTCCAGCATGCGCGCCAGGTAGTGCACCGCGGCGTCCGCATCAGAGCCACGCATGGACTTAATGAACGCACTCACCACGTCATAATGCTGATCGCCCGAACGGTCGTAGCGGATCGCGGCGCGGTCCACCGCCTCCGTAGCATGTGCCAGGGTGATGCGCACGGGCGCGGCAGGGTCAGCCTCTTCGGCACCGGTTTCTGCGGGACCGGTTTCTGCGGGGGCATTTCCCGCAGCTTCAGCCTCGCTAAACGCAATCGCAGCCGCCGCCTCCAGGGAGGTCAGGGAGCGGCGAGCGTCGCCTCCGGAAACCGCCGCGAGGTGGGCGCGCGCATCCTCATCAATGACCGCCGCACCACCAAAACCGCGCGGATCAGCCAGCGCACGATCAATCAGCTGCTCAATATCGGACTGCTCCAGCGAATGAACCCGCAACAGAAGCGAGCGCGAAAGTAGCGGCGAAATAATGCTGAACGACGGGTTCTCCGTCGTAGCCGCCACCAGGATCACCCAGCGGTTCTCCACGCCGGGCAACAGCGCATCCTGCTGAGCCTTCGTGAAACGGTGAATCTCATCGAGGAAGAGCACGGTGGTCGTGCCGTACATGTCGCGGTCGAGCAGCGCCTGATCCATGACCGCGCGAACATCCTTCACGCCCGCGGTAATCGCCGAAAGCTCTACGAACTTACGACCCGGCGCGCGCGCAATCACATGCGCCAGAGTGGTCTTACCCGTACCCGGCGGGCCATACAGAATCACCGAGGACGGGCCAGCCGGTCCGGCGTTCTCCCCCGCCAACACACGCAAAGGCGCACCCGGAGTCAGCAGGTGATCCTGGCCGAGAACCTCATCAATAGTGCGCGGACGCATACGCACCGCCAACGGCGCACGAGACGCCGAACGGGAAGAGCGCGCGTACGGCGCAGAGGCACGCGAGGAGGGCTCCTCAGCGGGCACGCCAACCAAGCTCACGCGGTCCCCGTCATCGGGTAGCTCAAGATTAAAGAGGGAATCAGCCATAGTCTTACTCTATCGTTTCACAATCTGGAGGCAGGTACGGGGTGTGGATACACAGCTGCGGATTTAGCTCGCGGCGTGACACCACACGGGTTTTCGATAGGTTAGTGTCTTCGCCGTGGGTTTTAAACCCCGGGGCAAGGCTTTAAACCTCGGGACAATCCACTAACCTATCGAAAGCGTAGGCCTAGAGGGTCTCACTATCGAGAATCAGGGTCACCGGGCCGTCATTGACGAGCTCCACCTGCATGTCTGCACCGAACACGCCGGTCTCCACGTGCAGGCCACGCTCACGAAGCGCCTGAACGTAATCGTTGAACAGCGGCTCACTCACCGCACCCGGAGCCGCAGCAGACCAGGAGGGGCGGCGGCCCCTCTTCGCATCCCCGTACAGGGTGAACTGGCTGACCGCCAGCACGGGTGCACCCTCATCGAGGAGGGACTTCTCCCCCTCCAGCAGGCGCAGGTTCGCGGTCTTATCGGCAAGCTTCGCAATCTGCGCCGCACCGTCACCGTGCGTGATACCGACCAGTACCAGGTAGCCGGGCTGCTCAATCGCGCCGACCGTCTCACCGTTCACGCGCACCGCCGCGCGGGTCACGCGCTGAATAAGTACTCGCATCGTTCACCTTTCAACTGGGTTCATCTTTCAACTTGGAGCCGGCCTTCACCGGGCTCATATATCTCTTTCGACACCGCGCTCGGTAGCCGTTTTAGAGGCGGCTGTTTTAGACGCGGCTGGTTTAGGGGAGCCGCAGTTCTAGAGGCAACAGCCTCAGAGCACACCGCGCAGCTGCACGGCACGCAAAAACTGGTTCGCCGCCCGCGGGGTACGAAACTCAATAAAACGCTTCTGCCGATGCTGCCCGCGAGCCTCCGCCAGCAACTCCCCCACGTGCGGGTAGCTCCTCCACGTGTACCGAATCATGTTGTCCGGGTCGCGCAGAATATTCTTCAGCGGCGGCTCCACATTATCAGCCCACAGCCTCTGACCCGTCACCGCACGGCGCACCGTCCGGCGAACCACACGCCACATGACCACCGCACGGCTATAGCGCAGGTAAATCACCACATCCGCACGCTCCAGCAGGCGCCCGCGCACCTGCGGATACTGCCACTCCGTAATCCACGCAGGCCGCTCGATGAGCGCCTGAACATCCGCCTCAAAACTAGGGCGCGGAGTCCAGTTCGGACCCCAATGCAACGAGTCCATCTCCGTATGCGGAATGTCCAGGAGGCGCCCCAACCGCGCCGCGAACGTCGTCTTACCGCTACCGCTCGGGCCGGCAATCAGAATACGCATGTTCCCCTCCCCCTTTGGTTAGTACACAAATCGGCACGCACGCCAGTTGATACAAAAGGTGGGCTGCGACCCTGCACCAGCAGAATACACAGCCCACCCTCAACGGCAACCCCGGCACAACTCAACGCCCACCGGGCCCACGCCGCACAGGCCCACACCCCTACGGGGCGCACGACCAAAGACTAGAGAAGATTACTCCTCGTCCTTCTTCTTCGGCTTGAAGTCCACGCCAGCTTCCTTACGCTGCTCCGGAGTAATCGGTGCAGGAGCCGCAGTCAGCGGATCGTAACCATTACCGGTCTTCGGGAACGCAATAACCTCGCGGATCGAATCAACGCCAGCCAGCAGAGACACAATACGGTCCCAACCGAACGCAATACCACCCATGGGCGGTGCGCCGTACTTGAACGCATCCAGCAGGAAGCCGAACTTCTCCTGAGCCTCTTCCTCACCAATGCCCATCACAGCGAACACGCGTTCCTGAACGTCACGGCGGTGAATACGGATCGAACCGCCACCAATCTCGTTACCGTTGCAGACAATGTCGTAAGCGTACGCCAGAGCCGAACCCGGGTCGGTGTCGAAAGTATCCATGAACTCGGGCTTCGGGGAGGTGAACGCGTGGTGCACAGCAGTCCACGCGGAGTGACCCAGAGCCACGTCACCGGACTCAGTAGCCTCAGCAGAAGACTCAAACATGGGAGCGTCAACAACCCACACGAAGGACCACTCGCCGTCCTTAATCAGGCCGGTACGGTGACCAATCTCAACACGAGCAGCACCCAGCAGCGCGCGGGAAGCCTTAGCCTCACCAGCAGCGAAGAAGATGCAGTCGCCGGGCTTCGCGCCGGTAGCCTCAGCCAGGCCGGCACGCTCAGCGTCAGTAATGTTCTTAGCCACCGGACCGGTCAGCTCGCCATCCTCCTGAATGAGGACATAAGCCAGGCCCTTAGCGCCACGCTGCTTAGCCCACTCCTGCCAAGCGTCCAGGGTACGGCGAGGCTGAGAAGCACCACCGGGCATCACAACAGCGCCCACGTAAGGAGCCTTGAACACGCGGAAAGTGGTGTCCTTGAAGTACTCGGTCAGCTCAGTCAGCTCCAGGCCGAAGCGCAGGTCAGGCTTGTCCGTACCGTACTTCTCCATCGCATCCTTGTAGGTCATGCGCTGAATCGGGCGGGGAACCTTCACGTCAATCAGGTTCCACACAGCCTCAACGATGCGCTCGCCCAGCTCAATAATGTCTTCCTGATCAACGAACGACGCCTCAATGTCCAGCTGAGTGAACTCAGGCTGACGGTCCGCACGGAAATCCTCATCACGGTAGCAGCGAGCAATCTGGTAGTACTTCTCAATACCGCCCACCTGCAGCAGCTGCTTGAACAGCTGCGGGGACTGCGGCAGAGCATACCAAGAACCCGGAGCCAGACGAGCCGGCACCAGGAAGTCACGCGCACCCTCAGGGGTGGAACGGGTCAGGGTCGGGGTCTCAACCTCAATGTAGCCGTCCTCAGCCAGCAGGTTGCGTGCCGCACGGTTCGCGTCCGAACGCAGGCGCATGATGCGAGCCGGCTCCGGGCGGCGAAGATCCAGGTAGCGGTAGCGCAGGCGCGCCTCCTCACCCACCTCAACGTGCTCATCAATCTGGAAAGGCAGCGGAGCGGCAGTGTTCAGCACCTCAACGGCGGACACCTCAACCTCAATCTCGCCGGTCGCCAGGTTCGGGTTCTCATTACCCTCCGGGCGCTTAGTCACCAGACCGGTCACGCGCAGCACGTACTCGTTGCGCAGGTGCTCAAAATCAGCCTCATTGTGGAAAACACACTGAGTGACACCCTCACGGTCACGCAGGTCAACGAAGGCGACACCACCGTGGTCGCGGCGGCGAGCCACCCAACCGGTCAGGGTAACAGTCTCTCCAATATTTGCGGCGGTCAGCTCGCCGTTGGTGTGAGTGCGAAGCACAGACATTCCTTTCATAGCGGGCACCTCACGACTATAGACAGTAGCCGGGTACACGCGGTTGATGATATGCGCACACTGCGTGCGCCTCATATATTGTATCCCCTCCGGGCAGGTCGAGGGCAGAAAATAGGGTGCGGAGGCAGGGGCGCGGGTTTGTGCCATAGGTTAGTGTCTTCTGTCGTAGTTAAAAACCATGGCAGAAGACACTAACCTATGGTCGAAATTTGTAGCGTTAGCCTTACCGTATGAGCAGTCCCCGAAGATGGACAATGACTTCCCGCTCTTTCTGAAAAATATCAGCCCAGGTTAGATGCACGATTCTCCATCCGGCGCGGGTCAGTGCGTGGTCGCGGGCTGCCTCGGAGCGGTCCCTGCCGGGGTGGTCCACGTATTTCTGTTCGCCGTCAAACTCGAGAATGACCCGCGCCTCGGGCCAGGCAAAGTCCACCCGGTAGTTACGGCCCTCGCACGAAATCGGGTACTGCGTCATGGGAGTAGGTAACTCATGTTCCATGAGTAGGCACCGGGTGAGGCTCTCACCGGCCGACTCGCTGGATGCATCCACCGCCTGCGCCAGGAGGGGCCCTGCGGAACCGCCGTACCCCGTGAGGTTCAGTAGAATCTCGGTTACCTCGCGGGGCTCCAACAGCCCTCGCCGCATGATGGAGTCGGCAAGGACCACTGCCTCCCGAAAGGTCATAGTGCGAGCGCAATCCTGCAACGTTCGAGATACCGTTGTCGCCATGACGGGTGTACCGGGTATTGCGATCACCGCATTAGGGTCAAAACCTCGCCTGTGCCTGCAAATGCGCCCCCTATCGGATGGACTAGTGGCGGTACTGTACACATGCACGATTGAGGGCACGCTGAGTACATCTAGCCCCCAGAGTGCAGCTGCTGATGTGTGTGAGAAAACCCCTTGAAGACCCATGAGGTGGGCGGCCATGCACCGTACCGCGAGCCGCTCATCGGGAGTGAGCGCCTGAGCATCGCGGGTGTAAATATAGGCTCCTCGCTGAATACGTTGCAACGTTCCTGCCGCTACCATCGCACGGATATGCCGGGCTCCAATACCTCGTGGGTTGAGGATGCGAGGGGTGAGCACGAGAGGGTAAAGCTCGGCTGCACGTGTGATTGGGGGTTGCACGGCTGGGGTTTGGGGGTTCAGGATATTTTCGGTATTCATGGTTTTATCCTGGCAGTCTCTGCGAAGTTGTGGGGCCTGTTCGTGAAATCTGTGGATAACTTCGCTGTTTTTATGGAAATATCCATTATCCACAGGGTTAGGGTGTATCCCAGAAATTTTGTGCCATAGGTTAGTGTCTTCTGCCATGGTTTTTAACTACGACAGAAGTCGCTAAACCATGGCACAAATTCACACGACAAAAGATGACGACCAAAAAGACCCGCCCGGCAGGGAGGTCAACGTCCTCCCCGCCAGGCGGGTACACATCCATATGCAGGCTACAGTAACCAAATTATTACAGCAGCCAGATATTACCGCGGCCAAACACCGCAGGCATTACAGGCCCTAAGATGACAAGCCCCTAATGTTTACAGGCCCTCAGCACGCACAATCTGAACGTGCAGGTCCTCAGCCGGCGGCATCCACGAAGCCGGATCAGCAGCAACCTGCTCACCCGAACGGATGTCCTTCACCTCATGAACCGGGGCACCCGACTCATCCGACGAAATGAACCACACGAACGGAATGCCGCGCTTCTCAGCGTACTTAATCTGCTTACCGAACTTCGCCGCATTCGCAGACACCTCACAGGCAATACCGCGGGCACGCAGCGCATCCGCAACATCATTCGCAGCAGACCAGCCCTCATCATTCGTCAGAGCCACAAACACAGCCGAAGGCACCTTACGGCTCGCCTGCGCAAAACCCTGCGACAAAATACGAGCCACCACACGGGTCACACCAATCGACAGGCCAACACCCGGGTACGTCTTCTTACCATTCGACGCCAGCGACTCATAACGGCCACCCGAACAAATCGAACCCAGCGACTCGTGACCAACCAGAACAGTCTCGTACACGGTGCCGGTGTAGTAGTCCAGGCCGCGAGCAATCGACAGGTCAGCCAGCACCTTACCCGGCGCACGGCGAGCCGCCTCCTCAATGACCTCAGCCAGCTCGGCAAGACCCTGATCCAGCAGCTCGTGCTCCACCGAATACTTAGCGGCAAGCGCACGCACCTGCTCCACAAAAGAAGCATCCTCAGTGCGGATCTGTGCCAGCTCCAGGGCGGCAGCGGCAGCATCCGCGCTCGCACCAGCCTCAGCCTGCAGCTCCTCAGCCACACGCTCAGCACCGATCTTCTCCAGCTTGTCAATAGAACGCAGAACAGCCGCAGTATCAGTCAAACCCAAGCCCAGGTAGAAACCCTCAGCCAGCTTGCGGTTATTCACACGCAGCTTGAACTCAGGAATCGGCAGCTTCGACAGCGCATCAACAACAACCAACGCCAAGGTCACGTCGTAACGGAACGGCAGCTCGCCGTCGCCAACCACGTCAATATCAGCCTGGGTGAACTCGCGGGCACGGCCCTCCTGCGGACGCTCACCACGCCACACCTTCTGAATCTGGTAACGCGAGAACGGGAAATTCAAGTAACCGGCGTTCTCCACCACGTAGCGGGCAAACGGCACGGTCAGGTCAAAGTGCAGCGCCAGCTTCTCCTTGGCCTTCGCGGAGTCGTCCTCCTGCAGGCGCGAGATGGCGTACACTTCCTTGTCGATTTCGCCCTTGCGCAGCAGCTGCTCGATGGTCTCTACCGAACGAGTCTCAATCGGGGAAAAACCGTGCAGCTCAAAAGTCTCACGCAAAGTGTCCAGAACATGATTCTCAACCAACCGCTCAGCCGGAAGATACTCGGGAAAACCAGACAGCGAAGCCTTGCGAGCCATACGCGATACTCCTTGACAAAGAACTCGACAACAGAACCCCGGAACACCACCGGGCATATCTACCCATCATACCAACACCCACCCCAGCACAGCACCCACTCCCCCAGCACACCCCACACAAACCCGCAGCCGGCAGGTTCGCCCACAACACAACACGACCAGACACTACTCACACACACCCCGCAGAGGCTATGCTTAGGAGGTGCACACGCACACCCAAACGGGTGCCCACCACGGGGAACAGCGCAAAGGCGCCCCACCCCCAGCACCCCCGAGTGAAAGAGTTATAGCGGTGACTACCAAACCCGACGACACTGTAAACCTCGAAAAGGCACGCCAGTACGGCCGCGTCTCCGAGGACGGCCACGTCTTCGTCATTGTCGACGGCGAAGAATACGCCGTAGGCCAGCTGCCCGGCGCCTCCGAAGAAGAAGCGCTCAGCTACTTCGCCCGCAAGTTTGAAAACGTCGAGGCGCAGGTTGCCCTGCTCGAATCCCGCCTCGCCAACAACGCCCCCGCCGCAGACCTGCAGAAGGGCATCACCTCCATCGGTGCACAGATTGGTGTGCGTAACATGGTCGGCGACTACTCCGGCCTGCAGAAGCGCCTCATCACCCTCGCAGAGCAGATCGCTGAACTCGGCGAAAAGCAGCAGCAGGCACGCACCGAAAACCGTGAACGCGCCCTCGCCGTCCGCGAAGAAATCGTCGCGGAAGCCGAGCAGATTGCCGGACAGGACCCCGACCAGATTCACTGGAAGAACTCCCACTCCCGCATGAACGAACTGTTCGAAGCGTGGAAGAAGGCACAGCGCGAAATTCACCTGGCAAAGAGCGTAGAGGACGAGCTGTGGAAGCGTTTCCGTGCAGCCCGCACCACCTTCGACCGCAACCGCCGCGCACACTTCTCGCAGCTGGACGACCGCAACGCACGCATCAAGCGCGCCAAGGAAGAGCTGATTGCACGTGCGGAAGAGCTGTCCACCTCCACTGACTGGTCTGAGACTTCCCGCGCATACAGCGACCTGATGCGCGCCTGGAAGCAGGTACCCCGCGGCCACCGCCGCGAAGACGACAAGCTGTGGGCACGCTTCCGCGCGGCACAGGACGTGTTCTTCAACGCCCGCAACGAAGCCGAAGCAGCGCAGGACGCAGTCTACGCCGAAAACCTCAAGGTCAAGGAAGCACTGCTCGAAGAAGCACGCGCACTCCTGCCCGTCGAGGACATTGAGGCAGCGAAGGCAGCCTTCGAGAAGATCCTGGACCGCTGGGATGCGGCAGGCCGCGTACCCCGCAACGACCTGCGCCGTATCGACGGCGAACTGCGCCGCATTCAGGACGAAATCAACGGCGCCGAAGAGGCAAAGTGGAAGCGCAACGACCCCGCCAAGGCAGCCCGCGCGAACTCCCTGCTCGCACAGATTGAGGACTCCCTCGCCGAGCTGGAGGCAGAGCTCGCCGCAGCTGAGAAGGGCGGCGACTCCAAGAAGATCGCCAAGGCTAAGGAAGCTCTGGAGGCGCGCCGCGCCTGGGCAGCAACCCTGCAAGGCTTCGGCAACTAAGATCTAACCGGAGTTCTAGCCGATAGGTAGTGCCCGGGGTGCCGGCCGATAGAGGCTGGCGCCCCGGGTTACTTGCCTAGATCAACGCCTTAACGCCGAGAAGCCACATGTGTTTCGAAAAGCCACAATAATGGTGGCTTCTCGAAACACATGTGGCTTCTGCATGTCTGCGGGATATCTGCGAGGTGTCTGCGGGGTACGGACTTTTAGGTTCGTGTGACGGGGCTAGTCATCTACCTGCTCAAAATCGATAATCTTCCAGCCCTCAGAGGTGTACTTGAAAGAGAACTTCCACGTGTCGTCATCCTTAGCGTCATTCTCGTAAGACTTCCAATCACCATTAGGTTCAACGTACATAACGTAACCCCACTCCCGGTACGCCTTCCAGAAGTAAGTCTCCCCCTCACTCCAGGGGCTCCCATCAGCAACATAGTGATCAAGCCCCGCGATAATCCAGCCGCCTCGCTTGTAGAGGGCTTCAAGACCTTCGTAGGAATCTAGTAGTTCAGTGAAGCTACTGTCAATGAATTTGCGTGCTTGGCTGTAGTCTCCGGTCTGGGTGCCGTAGTTGTTCCATTCAATCCACGCGTTGAGTGTTTTGCGTAGACCTTCATTGGACTTTTCTCGGTATCCGTCCTCAGGTGGTGCAGGTTTCGGAACGTTCTGCGCCGGACCGTTAGGGTCAGCTCTGCGGTACTCACCGTCGGGTGCCTTTGAGCCGCCCGAGTAACCTCGGACAGTAGACGGGGTCGCGCTCGCCGAGGGAGATCCAGAAGTCGTGGCAGAAGTAGTCGCCGATTCGCTCGGTGCCGTGGATGCGGTGGCTGCCGCCTCGTTATTTGCCTGCTGGCCACACGCCGCAAGCAGGGCCCCAAGGCCCACAAGTGCGCCGTTGCCCAGCAGGGTGCGGCGGTTGAGAATGGTCGAATCCATAGAAGGTACGCTCCTATCGTCGGTGATGGTGTGTTGCATATGTGCATGTCGGGCCGTTATTCATAGATCAAACTGACTGCCGGAAGGAAAACAGCCCCGTAGCGCATCCAACAAACGCATCGGTGCGCCATGGAACACTACAGTCACCACCCTACAGGACGTTTACAGTCGTTTGCATCCCGTTGACCCACATGACCACATGTAGTGGCGTTTGGGCACAAAAAGACGCCAGGATTCCCCATCACTGGGATACCTGGCGTGGGCGGGCTATACGGCGAGCGCATACATGTCGCGGAGAGCCTCTTCTGCCTCATCGAGGGCGTATCCACTCTGACAGAGAGCGTCGCAACCGTTACCGTAGCGGAGATCAGCGAGGAACTCGCGGTCGGTCACCTCCGGCAGGTACACCATGAGGTATTCGCCGTTGTCAGTGAAGAAGTCGTCAATGTTGGCGGCGTCCTGACCGGAGTAGAAGGCGCGGAAGTCTTCGTCATTGTAGTAACCAACCGTGTACATGAGGGGCTCCTTTGGTCGCTCGGTGGAGGGGCGAGAACGCGTCATTGTTCTCTACCACCAAAGTACGGGGCACCCCTGACAACATAGATTAAAAATTGTATAGATTTCATACAATAATGTCACTCAGTTAAATATTAGTCCGTTTAAAGCTTTGCAATTCTTTTGACTTACAAAATTCAACTTAATTGCCCACAAGATCAAAAACACCCCAAGGATTTCATGGTCAAAAAATTGAACACATTGATATATTTATGATAAAATATTAGAGAAAGAAGTCATTTCAATAATAGGTTAATTATTCCCCAGTAGACCATCAGGAGGTAAATAAGTATGAGCTCTAAATTTTCCGAACTCAAGTCTCGAGATGCCGCATTTCAAGACCTTAAGGAAGCTCATCTGAAGGAAGTGAGCTATATAAGTGATAATTCAGTAGTTATCAAAGGAGATTCTCTGGATGTTTTAAGTCGAACCCCTTCCAATACCGTCTCACTCATCTTAACAGACCCTCCCTATCATTCAACCAAAAAATCGAATATTACGGGAGATAAATCTTTTCAAGAAGATATAAATTTTATACAGTGGATGTCAGATTTTGGCAAGGAATGGCGTAGAGTCCTACGCCCAGGTGGAACGCTATATCTATTTTGCTCTTCAGAAATGTCAGCGCGCTTAGAAGTCGAATTATCAAAATTTTTTCGCCCAATAGCACATATTGTATGGTCCAAACCTAATCTGCCTGGATATGACGGGTGGAAAGGAAAAATGAAAAAAGAATCATTGCGTTCTTGGTACCCACATTCGGAACGTATCCTGGTTTTTGAACATGGCACCTATGGAAGTCATGAAGCATATAGAAGGTCTCCCTTGGGTGAATTTTTGCGTGAACAGAGACTCAAAGCAGGTCTTTCTATGGTTCAGTTGACTGAAATCATTGGGGCCTACGGAAAGGTTAATCGCGGAGGCGCGGTAGCTAATTGGGAAGCAGGGCGCAACATCCCAAATAGGGAACAATATGCCAAGCTAGTTTCTGCTTTGGAAGCTACAGGTAAAGTAGGTTCACTCCCATCCTACGAAGATGCAGTTCGTCCTATGTTTCTTAATAAAGAAATGACCTTTACAGATGTATGGGATTTTTACAGCGTACGCCCTTACAAGGGGAAGCATCCTGCAGAAAAGCCACAAGATATGCTAACCCACATCATCAAAGCATCCTCATATGAGGGGGACGTCGTCCTAGACTGTTTTGCAGGGTCTGGATCCACCGGAGTAGCAGCATTGAATCTAGGACGACGCACGGTATCTATTGAGATTGAAGACATATGGGTTGATAGAATTATTCAAAATATCCAAATTGCGGAACTTAGTAAACAAAATAAATTAAATAACCAGCCCGATAAAATATTAAACAGCAAAATTCAACCCGAAACGCTCTTTGATTAGCTGTTGTCTTTCATTACCAAAATATTCCTCTCAATTACCATTTTCATCCAGGCAATAGTGGCATCAATGCCAGAATCTTTGACAACTACATTGCAAAAATGATGACCCCAGCCAAGATTGTACGGTTTGTGTTGGAGTTTTCCTACACGAAGTTCCTCAATATGAAATAAACTTACTTCAGTTATTGTATTATCCCAAGTTTCACGCCCTTCTGCCTGTTGGCTTCTCTGAAAGAAATCCGTCGCAGAGATTTTTGCCAGACATAGCGGGCAGACAGGGTGTGAATCTTTATCAATTATTCGAAGTTTTTTCAGCCGAGGTATATCCAACAAACCCTTTGCAGTTGCTTCTCTTAGTTGTATGCATTTCCGATTCTCTGCATCTACACTGTCCATCCCTTCAGATACGACAACATCAATTGAATCACTAATCATCCAAAAAAGTGCTTCTAGCTGTAAACGAGCAGCATCAATAGTGGGGTTTGAAGCGTACTCATATACTCTAATTCCAGCTCCCCTTAAGGTAGTTTCATTGAATCCTATATCAATCCGCTGGGATTTAGCTCCTTTGGAGGTTGTTCCGTGCAATCGAGTAACTAAATTGCCTCCAATCGGCGCAACTCTACTCGTAGGAGCCGAAAGTTCCTGCCCATTCTCCAGATACTTACCAACCTGAGTTAGGAAACTTTCATACTGGTACCGTTGAGTAAAAAATAAAACAGCATTATCTCCAAGCTGAATATCTTGATCCGCGAGAATCCTATCAGGGTCTTTCGCTGAGATATACCAATCGGGATTCACCAGGACAATATATCCGTTCTCATACTCTTGAGACCCATCATCTGGCGTTTTACACTCTTGGAAGTGCTCCCACGGAATTAGTACTGTACTGTTCCGATTAACTCTGTTCTGATAAATCTCCTTCGGTGTGGCACCTCGAGTTTGTCCAGTCTTATACAGCTTGCGGTGAAGCAAATCAGGGAGTTTTGCTAGTTTTTTCGTCATTTAAGAAAATTTACCAAAATAATTCTTAAAGTCATAGTTTTTAGCCGCATAAAGCCTCATCAAAACATACCAATCTACAAAATTAAGTATGTTTATATATATAAATAACTTAAAAATATATTTCCACAATCATATATAAGCATTAAATAATGTATTAGAAATCTAGTATTAAAGTACAAGGGGTGACAGCTGTAATAATGCCCCGCTCTCCCTAAACAGCAAGAAGCCACATGTGTTCGGAACACATGTGGCTTCTCAGCGTAAGTCAGCGCACGAAAGAGCCTACGCCTCCGAGGGCTTCGCGCCGGTCAGGCGGTACGCCTTGTACACGCCCGTCACGTTAC
>ERZ773046.620-NODE-620-length-22418-cov-9.908778_pt1 | contig 22418 bp, 29 predicted proteins | sample MGYA00580634_ERZ773046 | MGnify/ENA primary metagenome ERZ773046 (study PRJEB29015, sample SAMEA2738127) | human oral metagenome | biome: human oral; feature: human-associated habitat; material: saliva | place: China | collected 2159 ... | reverse complement strand
CCAAGACCTCTACCTTGCCAAAGAATTTCCTTAGTAGACGTAGCGATAAAAGGTAGAATATCCTTTGCTATCTCGTAGCGGCGTTGTTCCCAGTTTATGGTTGGTACAACAAGAGTCCGCTCGTGAATATTACCATGTCTTTTGCTTCTTGTTTCTTCGGCAACGCATTTCTTGCATCGGTTTTTGTACGATTTAGAGAACTCCGACAAAGGCTTTACTTCGCCGCATATCTCGCAACGTTTGATTTTATCATCCATAATTAATATTTTATTGGTTCTATATTTTTACTTTTTAATAAGGCTTTATATTCGCCTTTTAAGACGTTAAAATACTGCCGCCTTAGTGATACCCACGGCGATGCGGATTAGACCGCACACGCAACCAAAATGGCTTGCGTTGGAAATCTTTACGGGGGAGTGTAGCCTGTTCCGATAGCCGTACTTCAAGAAGTCATGCCGTTGTTCAGTCTCGTATTCCGAGATTACGATGCAGTCGGAATAATAGTCTTTGTCAGAATAGACCATATAATCTTCCTCTATCTTTCGGACAATATCGGTCAGTGTGTAGTTGTTATCATTGTCAGCCCCTCCCGAATAGGTTTTGCTCCCTTGGTTGGCGTATGCCAAGGATAGCGTTTACACGTTCTATCTCTGCATCCACTTCTTTTTCTACCGTCTTGCTTTTGTCTAATACGGTCTTGCTCCGTGTCTTGAAGTATTCCCGTTGCAAACGTCGCATTAAAGCGACCTTATCGAAAAACTCACGGCTATTCATTGTCCTTGGTTTCACTGTAAATGAATACATCCATCAACTTTGTTTCCTCGATTTTCAAGACCGAGTAATCAATCATGGTCTTGCCCATGACCTCGTGAATGTATTTCTCCGCCTGTGCCGTTGATGAAGCCTGAACCAAGTACACCACGTTTGAACGCTTCTCCTTTTCGGTCTTTTCGTCAATGGTGATGAAAGCGAGTTTGGTCTTGTAATACTTATCGTCTGCTTCATTGTCGGAAAAGAATACTTCACCGTAAGATGCCGGGCGAATGTCCCTAATGTCGCTTTCACCCGAAACATAGGCTTGCATCTCTTCCGTGATACGCTTCTCGGCTTCACCCCATGAAATGGCATCCACGGCATAACTTTCGGTTACTTTCTTTTGACATCCGTCCTCGGTGTTTTTCTCGTAACGGAACTTAATCTCGAAAAACTTTGATACTAAACTTCTCATAATCGTTTTGATTTTTTATTGTTTTGTTGATGTTAGAATAGGCAATAAAGCAGGATTGACACAAAGCAGGTTGCCTCGCACCAAAAAGTTTCGCTTTGGTCATCCGTCAGCAAGGTATAGAAAACGTATCCAACCCAAGGGAACAAGAACAAGGGCTTGTTAATGGCAATAAGTAGGGCGGAAAGTAATCCTGCTACGATGGCACACGCATAATGCGCCTTGTGAGTGTCCGTATTAAACAAGGGTGTAACACCAACACCGCAGAGGGCTGCAAGCGTTAGGAACGCAAGAAACTGCGTATTTTCGCTTGATTTGTCTATCATCACGATGCCAAACAGGACACCGCAGACAATCATCACGGCACCAAACATCCATTGGGATTTTCTACTAAGCAAGAATACCGTCTGCGAAAGGCTTTCGGGGATTGCTTTCTTTTTCAGACACATTGCCACGGTATAGCATATCACTATCACGGCGGCGGTCAAAGATAAATACACCATATTTTCAGAATTTATTTGTAATTTTGTTTTTCCATCTTAAATACTCTTTGAGTGGTATCAACAAATAGCCCATAACACTCTGATAGAAATCGGCAAATTCATCCATATCACATATAGTTTTGAATAGCGTACAAGGGATGTATATCAGATATGCAAGTGGCACGGTTATTATAGCTAATATCCACGAGCATAACACATACTTGTTTACTCGGTGTACTCGCTTGTATGGTATATCACCATTGCTTGTTTTGTCCTCGCACCATGTAACTTCTGATAACTCTTTGAAGTCCTTAACATCCTCGTTTTTATCAAGCCCTGTGTTGAGCCATATTCGTTTAGGTATATTTTTCATTTTCTTTCCTTTACTTCTTATTAAATGTACATTTTGTGTACAAATACATACATTTTTATTCAATTTGCGTCAATATAATGTACATTTATGTACAATTACTATTTACTTTGATTATACGGATTTTCTATTTTGTTATGTTTCAAAACTTCGCTGTAAAATTCGTTCTCATCTTCAAGCTCCTTTATCTTTGCTTTCAGACGCTTAACTTCCTTGTTGTACTCTTGCCGCTCAAAAGCAGCAAAGGTTTGCGGTTCTCTGTGGCAGGTGCAACGACTTATGTCGCCAGTCCATGCGACTGCATCGCACCCTGGAATAAGCACCTTGCCAACACCCTTGATATTCTCGTAATGGCATTTCATACAAACAAATTTTTCTGTATTCTGTGAAGTACCTTTGTTTCGGCATCCTTACAAAATTGTTTACTTGTTTCAAATCCGTATGCTTTACGATTGAGATTTGCGGCGGCAAGTAATGTCGTTCCACTGCCTGCGCATGGGGCTATCACCACGTCGCCTTTGTCCGTGAAAATCTCGATAAGCCTTTCAAGCAACGGCACGCTCTTCTGTGTAGGATGTACCCTTGGTGTATCGGTGTCCCTTGGATATTCCATGCAATTAAACACCATTTGCCCATCATTGTTGAATTTAGGTAGCTTATCCCGATATAACAAAATGCCGTATTCGCAATTACCGACAATTTTCATATTGGCTTTCAACACTTGTGGCGAGTAGTTCTTGCGGAACACCAACGGAATGTAGTGCATCAAGCCGTATTTCTTTCCGAGTTCTATGAATTGGAATTGCTGCTCAAACTCACAGAACATAATCATGCAGGGTGCTTTGCCCGTTTCTTTCGGCTCTTTTACAAGCATTTTTGAGCAGAAGTGCATAAATTCGGCTGGTCTGAACTCGTTTTCGGATGAAAAGAACTTTTTACCAGCCTTATCACTTTCGCCATTCTTGTTGTCCCCTCCCTCATACCATGTAGGATTGCTCGCATAAGCATTATTTCCGAGGTTGTATGGTACATCCGTAAGGATAAGTTGTGCCTTTGGTATTTGGTACGACTTATAATTCTGGAAACTATCGTTGTATATTTCTATATCTTTCATTGCCTTTTTTATAAATATTCCACACTACTACATTTTCATCTATGTTGCTTTCCCAAAGAGGAAAATGCCCAAATTTGTTGTGAAGTACAAATCCTTGGTCGTGCCATTCAACCGTGCAACCATCGCTAAGTACATCACCCTCGTAAATGTCGTTTCCGAGTGCATCCGTCAAACCTGTAAATTGCCCGATAGTGTTTTCTTCCACCTTGAAATCATCTGCGGTCAGGAATGGATTTGTAAGTATGCCATCCTCAACTATAAAAGGCTCTCCACGGTTTACGAAATAATAGCCATATATCCATTTGTCGTTTTTCGTGTTCCATCCACGAAACTTAATTATTCTTTCCATTTTTCTTTTGTTTTTTAATTTCGTTATTGATAATCTCGTTGATTTGCGCCGCTTCTTCGTATCGCTCTTCCTTTGCCAGCTTATCACGGATGATAAATAGTTGGTTCAGGTATATTGCATCATTTCGGGATTGCGTGTAATCGAGATAGTCCTTAACGCGCCGCACACAGTCCTCTATACGGCTCAACCAACGTGAAACGAATATTGCGGTCAAGCCCAAAATACAGCCGTAGAACAGGGCGAGTATAATATCCAATATTTCTTTTTCCATAACTACCACCCAAACAAGTTAAGTTCCATCGGATTGTATTGCTGTTTATATGCTTCAATTTTGTTTTTGACAGCTTCTAACTTTGGTAAATGCGAGCTACAGTGCGGTTTCTCTTCATTTTCATTGTCGGGCATTTCACCATATCGCCCGATTTCGTCAATGACCCTTGAACATTTCAGTCCGACCTCTTGAAGTGCTGCATATACCGCAGCCTTTTCCGTGTCATGTATTGCATTTGTAAAGCAGACTCCATGACAACCGCCCTGTGTTCCGAACCAATAACTTATCCCATATCCCCATTTACCATTGTCTGCTTGACAGGTAACTATTTCAAATCGATTTTTATACTTATCGCTAAAATCAATTACCAGATGCGGGGTTACACAAACGTCATTTATGTTATACCCAAACTCACCGCACCGATGTACTATTTCACCGCTTGGGTGATTTTCTACCCATTGTGCCCATTCTTCCCGTGTCATTTCTGACCTGTGCAAAAGCATTCGTGGAAAATATCTTTTTCATTCATCTTCATACTTGTTTAATGAATTTATCAAATAGTCCTTGTTCTTTACACATTTCCAGTGCTTCTAAGAAGTAGTAGGGCGAGTTCTTTATTGCGGTAACTCCACTTGTACCTTTGCGCCACATTTCGGTCTGCCAGTCCTCCATAGTCATGGTGGTAGATACTCCATGCTTCTGTAACACTTTGTTTATTTCGGCACATTCCTCATACGCCTCATTGGTCTGGAACACATTACGAACACATATAAGGATATATCCGCCATAGTCAAGTAGAATTTTCTCAAAAACTTCCATAGTCTTATCATTTAATGAAACACATCCAAATCGTGTGATTACCTTTTCCTGACGTATGCCCAAATAGCGGTTGTTGCCCTACTATTTCAATTATTTTGTTTGTCGGTATCTGCTGTTCATTCCACTTGAAGATAAGCACTCCGTTAGGTTTCAGAACTCGCATACACTCGTCAAAGCCCTGTTTTATATCGTCCTCCCAAGTTGGGAATAGCCGACCGTATTTCTTAGCAAGCCATGAGGATTTACCAAGGTGGAGCAAGTGTGGAGGGTCAAATAGCACGACATGGAAACTTTCATTATCAAAAGGCATATCTCGGAAATCTCCGACCACATCAGGACAAACCGTTAATGTACGCCCATCGCAAAGGGTCGTTGTTTCCTGTCGAATATCCATAAACAGTGCTTCTGGATTATTTTTGTCAAACCAACACATACGGCTACCGCAACAAGCGTCCAAAATTCGTTTCATTCCCAATCAAACCTATTCCATGCAAACCGTTTGCGGTGCTGCAGGTATGTTAAATCATTCTGATGTTCGTAAGCCTCAACCTCAAAAGAAATGTTGCGGTAAGCCGTGTGCCAGTTACGAAAATACAACAAGGCAAGCAGGAACTCAAATACATACATCAGATAGAAGCCAATGTACAACAGTTCCTTTTCCTGTGCGTAGTGTATGCACTCGTGGTTATAATCTACCACCGTGAAGCGTTCTTTTGCATCTTCCCTTACAACTACCCATCTAAGCAGCGTTATCGCCTTGTAGCCCTTGGGAGGAAGCCACGTGCTATAAATTATCTTCATTTCTTACCTCCATTTCCCTTTAATTCAACTTCTGCACTAATTCCTTTACCGTCATCGTCAGTTATACACATCATTCCAATCTTGATACCGTCAAATACAAACTCGGTCATACCAAAAGGCTCGTTTGCCGTTATGCTTATTACATCAGCCCCGATATGCTCCAGAGCCTTTGCCACAATGTCGAGAAAATACCAGCGAAAAATAGCATTTCCAATCTTTACAATGGCATTTTCATCGTGGACTTTCTTACCAGTATGTATTTCTTTCTCACGCCTTATTACTCCTTTGCCATCACATTTCGGGCAGTCAAAATCATAGTAATGTGTATATAAGTCATCATCGGTGTATTCCCATTCTACATCGCCAGTGCCGCCACACTCCTTGCATTTTTCTTCGCACTCTTCCGTTATCACTTCATCTACCAACGGGCACGCATCTAATGCCTGCTTTATAGCATCTAACGTACACGATAGCTGGCATGGATTTTGTATTTTTGGCAGTTTTAGTTTTTCGCATCCTACGACTGGTTCGTAGTGTCTGTTAAGCCTTTCAGGGCTAATTCGTATAATCACGTGTCCTTCCGTTGCCCAAACCTCATTGTAGGTGGGATGGAAGAACGGCGTGTACATATATGGGCGAATAGCATCATAGTCTGTAAACAAGCCTAATAATTCGCCATCGTTCTTGATTTTGTTGTTTGATGTTCCCATATTGCGTTGAAATTTTGATTATTTGCTTATTTATTTTTGTTTTGACGGTATTTTATTCATTTCTTGATAACTTTTATCATCTTTGAATTTTAAGCCGCCCAAATCGTCTTATTTTCGGTATGTCGGATTGCCGAATATCACGACCTCCAGCATTTCGTTGAAACGGTCGGCAATTCGGTCGCCGTATTTCGTCCTAACCTGCTTGCTCGTTAGGTTGGTCGTGATGAACGTGAACAGCTGGCTGTTGTAGCGGCATTCGAGCAAGTCGATTATCGGGCTGTATGCGTTTCCGTATTCAAGCACCTCCGTTGCCTCTCGCCCCATATCTTCAATACCCAGCATGTCGGCATTGCGTATAGCAGACAATGACGCATCTTGCTTCGTGAATCTTACCACGTCCTTTGCGTCAATGATGCGTATTCCTGTCTTTTCGTCGAAATAGCCGTTGGCATTAAGATAGTTCAAGACATTTTGGAATGCGTTAAGAAGCGTTGTTTTGCCATTGCCGCACGTTCCGCATAGCATGATACCGAACTTCGGATTGTCTTTCGTAAGGTATTCGGCAACGCTCTTGATGTTCTTTCTTGTTGCCACGTCGTCGATATACTCGCCGTGCCTGTTCTGGACTTCGGCTTGATACGCCGCCGTCAATAGGTCATTGGCTTGTTCGGTCGTCATCGGCAACTTAAAACGTGGTCGTATAGTCTTCCGCTTTGCCAACACTTCCCTCAAAGCCACGACGTTGAATTTTTGTGTCTTTTCTATTTGCATCGTTTTCTATTTTTTGTTGAATGATTAACCAATTATTGAAATGCTGCTTAACATCCGAAACGTTGTAGTATTCTTTGCCCCTGCATTCGGCATCAAGCGCAAACTTGTCTATCCACGCCATCAATTCATCGGGATTGGTGATATGAAACTTCATTTGCATTTGTTCTATCCAAATCGCCGACTGCTTCAATTCCGAAATGAACGCTTGAAAATCTTTCTCGCGCGGGCGCGTAATAGCAGTAACAGTAGTAATATTATTCTTTATATTCTTCTGAGGTTGTTCACTTTTTTGTAAAGTTTTCGGTTTTTGTCCGTTTTTAAGATGTTCAACAAATTCACGCTTATTATTGTAACAATTTGATACATAATTTTTTATATCTATTTTCTGTTGTTCAGTCTGTTGTTCAGTCTGTTGTTCAGTCTGTTGTTCAGTCTGTTGTTCAGTTTTCTTGTATTCAATTTCGTAACCATTTGAATTACAATATAATACATTATTATTCTGTTGTTCACTCAAATTCTGACTTTTGTCTATATTTTCCCCCTGTTGTTCAGTCTGTTGTTCAACTTGCAAACATTCGTCTTCGCAACCAATTGTTTTATAATAACTTACACCTGCTTTCTGTTGTTCAAAATCCGTGCAATAGTCATTCGGTGATTGATATTCCTCATATTTGCAAATTCTTATAATGCTTAGAATACTTGACCGTCTGATTTCTATTCTTCCATCATCAACCATCTCTTGAAGCCGTGCCCGGGTAGTGTTTCTTGACATACCCCAGCGTTTGGAAAGTTCCGCTTCTGAAATTCCTACTTCGCCACGGTTCACGACTACCTTGTTGCCCCTTACATAGAACACACGACCGTCTTTCCATTCGGCGAGAAGCAGTAGGTCAATCCAACATTGAACCCTGCTGAACCTCTCGCCGAAATAGCCTTGCATTTCGGTAATCTTGCGGTTTATTTTAATCCATCCATCAAGCATTTTTTATCTTGCTTAATCGTTTAATTATGATTTTTATTTGTCGCACGGCGTTGTAAACTCGTGTGTTTCCTTGCGGTATAACCACATTGTCGATGATAAGCGGCAAGCACCTTAATAGCGTGCTAACGATGTCGTTTGGTACGTGCTTCATATCAATACGGATTAAGGTTTACCGTGATGCTCAATCCTTGCCGTGCTACATACACAGGCTTTCCCGTCGCTTCCTCAACCTGTCTCGCGAAGTCCTTGGGGTCGCTGTTATTTCCGCTTAGGTGCAGCAACACAATTTCGTTCACGTTCGACAGGTCGTTAGCCGCCAAAGCCGCCTTACACGTCTGCAATTCCATGTGCGACCGCAATAGTCGTTCACGCATAACGGCAGGAACCATCCCACGGTCTATGCTGTCTTGTAAGATTTCATCCGCATAATTGGCTTCTATCAAGATGTGATTGAGGTTTGGCAACCGATATTCCACCATCATTGTATCGGTAGCAAAGAACAGCCGCCCCATTTCCGCATGGTCGATTATAAAGCCCACACATGGCACGTCGTGCGCCATATTGAGGACAAACACCTTGAAGCTGCCGACGATGTAACCGTGCATCGGCTCGATGGTCTTGCAAAATGACCGATTACTTACGTTCTTAACCGTGAAAACATCCTCGATGGCTAATACCTTGATGCCGTACTTTAGCACGTCGTGGATGGCAAAGGAATGGTCTGAATGAGAATGGGAGATAAGACAACCGACAACGCTGCTGACCGAAAACCCGACACCGCGCATGATTTCCTTGAACGGCAAGCCGCATTCAATCATCAGCGTTTCGCCATTGGCGGCACGCAGTAAGTACGCATTGCCCTTTGACCCCGAACCTAATACTTTCAATTCCATATCCTTTGCCTCCTTGACTTGATGTTAGTATGCTGGTGCCTCATCGGCGGCGTTGTCCACTTGCGCCTTTGGTACTTCTACCTGCTTGATTTCGCCCGTTTCCTTATCCACGTCTTCGTATGTGGCTTCATCAACGGGTATCTCAACGGCATTGGCGTTCTCGGCGATTACTTGGTCGCGGTCATTAGTGGCTGCATCCTCAACGTCCTTATCCATGGCCGACATCATTTCGACTGACAGATAGCCGTATTTTCCGAGCAAACGGCGGATTACGGTCTTGAGGCCCATGTCATTGAAATTTCCGCTCCACCCAACAGCCGTACCCGTTTCGCCCGATTGCGCCTGCTTCACGAGTTGTTCCTTTGTCGGCTTGTAGCGACCCTTGAATGATGGGGAGTAACGCAAGGCGTAAGATGCCATATCCTCGACCGACATGTAGAGGGTCTTGGAAAAGCCGTTGAGCAACTCGAAATAGCAGAAGTAGCCGATAATCTTATCCGACTTGCGCTCACCGTCAAGGCTGATTTCGCCCGACAACTTATTGCCACGCTTCAACTCACCCTCGTACACGAAATCTGCGTTGATGGTCTTGTACTGACCCGTGCGCATTGCAAGCTGAATGTAACCCTTGTAACCAGGAACGAATGTTGGGGTCGGCACTTTGTCATAGACAGGCTTGTGTGTGTTTGGGTCGAGGACTTCATGCCCTTGTGCATCGACACGTTTAACGCTGTTGTTGAACACGATAATGTAGGCGAAACCGAGCGACTTGTTCAATGGTAGGTTCATAGTTGCGGCACGCAACGCCTCGGCAACCACCGCCGCTGGCTTGCACGTCTGCAACGACTTGTCGCCCGTGTAGAGGTCGATTAGCGACGCAACAAAGATGTCTTTGTGCTTGCCCAATGCGTTCTGAAACTGTGCCTGCACCGATGGTGCCTGCATCATGGACTTTAGCATGTCCACGGGCTTTTCTTGCTTTGTTAATTCTGTACTCATACCTTGAATTTTAATTGATGAATAAATGTTGATGTTATGCGATTACTAATTTATCGTCGTCTGAAACGTATAGCGCAATCATTTGGCTATCCACGTGTGGCAGGTTATTGATTGCCTCTGCATTATCAATCACAACGGGTGCGGATATGCCCTCATACTTGCATATAGCGTTGATAATATCAAGCCCAGCAATGTAGCGTGCTGCATTGTTAAGCATATTAAACGGAACACCGTCAATCGTTGCCTCGCACGTCTCTACTTCGCCACCGTTGATTTGCGTGTCAAACATCTTGAACTTCACGATTTGGAACATACCGTTTATTTTGTCCTCCACGGCGGCAATTCTCGCCTTGGCAAACTGCATCATCGTGAACTCAATTCGTTCAAGCTGTGCAAGCTCCTCGGCGTTACGCTTGTGTTCTTTTTCAAGCTCGGCGATGCGCTTGTTGTTCTTGTCGATGTATTCACGCTTTCCGAGGCGTGTCTTGATGTCGTCAATATCATTTGCAAGGGCATTCTTCTTGTCGATTAGCTCCGAGTTGTCTGTCACGGGCTTTTCGGCTTCCAACGCCTTTGCAAGTTCGGTGGCACGTGTTTGCAAAGCATTGTATTCTGCATCGGCTTCAATGGTCGGTGTAGCGTCTGGCTCGGCAAGCGTTTTACCGTAAAGCGGCTTTCCTTTCAACGCCTTAATATCGGCATCCACCTTGTCAAGTTCCTGCTTGTCGTTGTCGATGGATGCTTTCAACGCGCTCATCCGTTCACTATTGGCCTTTCCACGCTTGTTATTGTCGGCGAGGTCGGCGGCTTTTTGGGCGTTGAAGTTCTCGGTCATTTCGGCTTGCTTGCTTTCAATTTCGTCAATCTCAAAGCGGCGGTGGCAGGTCGGGCAAACAAAATCGTTCTCGTCGAATACGATGCTGCGTCCGTTGATTTCTTTCCATTCGGCAATCATCCTCTCGCGCTTGGCGGAGCATTCCGCTAATTCCTTGTTTTTTGAATCAATGTTACTTACGATGCGCCCAAGGGTAAGCTGCTTGTCTCGAACATCATTCACCAACTTGTTTTGCCCCGACAGCTGTTTACGATAATCTTCCGTCACTTGTTCCTTAACGGCAAATGCACGCTGCTGTATCTTCAATTTTACGTCGTTGAGTTCACGGGTGACAGCCATCCTTTCTTCGTTGGCGGCGCTCGCCTTGGCGGCAGCGTCGTTGAGCTGCTCATCAATGGCATCTACCTCGGCTTGCTTGTCGGCAAGCTGCTTCGTAAGGGCATCCCAATCCTCGGCATCGGGCATATCACGCTTGCGCTCGTCGATACGCTCTGGTATTGCGTCAAGTTCTGCCTTGATGCGCTTCTTCTTTGCCCCAATTTCACGCTTGTACTCGTCCATCGTTTTGCCCGTGAGTTGTCCGAGAAGTTCCTTGAAATCCACGTTTTCGGCGGCAATGGCTTCGTCCGAAACGTCGCCAGCCATACGCAGTAGCATGGTACGTTGCACGTCGGTCTTTTGCGCCGTGAAATAGAGTGGGTTGGTGATGAACTTGAATACCTGTTCGGGGCAGATGCCGTTAATCTTCTCGTTCCAATCCTTTAACGACATGGGTACATCGTTGTAGAGGCGTTCCTCTTCGTTGCCCGTGAATACTTCCTCGGACGTTCCACGCTTCTTAGTCCACTTCTCGTTGAACTTGCGGCAAAGGGTGATTTCCTCTCCGTCCACGTCGAGCACACCCGAAACCTCGTGCGGTATGCGCTCGATGGTCTTGCCGCCTGCATCGTAGGTCTTGATGTCGAAGTTCTTGCGCTCCTTGCTGTCCTTACCGAATAGCAGCCATGTGAAAGCGTCAAAGATGGTGGTCTTGCCCAAGCCGTTGCGCCCCGATATGGTCGTGATGGTGTCGTTGAAGTCCACCGTTAAATCTGATACCCCCTTAAAGTTGGTCAGATGTAGTTGCTTGATGATAATCTGTTTCATACGTTGAATGCCTTTGTTATTGTTGTTTGATGTAGTATTGTGCTACCTTTTTCTTTGTTGATACCTGTATTGTTTCAACTCTTATATCCGTTTCGGGATGCTTCTGCCTTAAATCGCTGATTCGGCTTGCAAGTCGCATACACCCGAACATCCTTAATGCTTCAAGGCTTGTTATTCGGTTGCCGTCCATCATGTAGGCGTATATGCGCTTGCACTGGCTTTCGGGTGTCAATGCGTTTTCATTTTCGTTCATAGCCTTACATTTTTGATGTTACTATATGCGTCGTTGCCTTGCTGCTTATCTCGGTATTAGTTGGTATGCGCTGGGCAAGCTGCCAATCCTCGATTTCCGACTTGCTGAAAAAGACTTTGTTGCCTTGTCTGTAATGCGGTATCTCCCTGTCGCTTACCAAGTGCCGTATGCGGCTTGTCGATACTCCGAGCATCAACGCAACCTCCGATGTTGTAAGCACGTTTTTTGCCCCGATGACTATAAGCCGTTCTATCCGTTCTAATCTTTCCTCCACACTCATAAATTATTCTTCCTTAGCCATTTCTTCAAGTTCGGGGATAGAACCGTCAGCAAGCCATTTCTTTATCATTCGGTAGAATGCGTATGCGGCTATTCCGCCAATCCCCTTAGATGCAATCATACCCAACCCCCATTCCATACCGTCTGCCTGTACTTCTGAAACGATGCCTACAATAGCGATTGTTAAGACTGCCATTAGTGCGTGATAACGCCAATTAGTAATGATGTTCATAGTTGCTTTTAGTTGTTTGTTGGAAATAGATTGTCAGCCTTGCATCCGAAGTGGTCTGCAATAATGCTTTTTGCCAAATCATCGGGTGTTTGGCGACCGACGAGCCACATCTTTACGGTGTTCGTGCTTCGATGTGTAATTTCGGCTACTGTCGCAACGAATGATTGTGCAGGCGTTGCCTTGTTTTTCTCTTCTTCGTAGAGCTGTCTAAATGTCTTGTTACACATATTATTCATATTACTTTGTTGAAAATTTGCTTATTAAGCACCTTTTTTATTATATTTGCGCACACGTTTTGAGGCGTGGCGCAATATCTTTTCGGTATTGTGATGCAAAAGTAACAAGTATTATTGCTATAAACAAGAAAAGTAGCAAGAAATATTGTTATATTTAGAATTATTAACAATAAAAGTTGCTATCATGGGCAGAAAAGACCGTTTGAAAATGGCATTTGAGTATGCAAGGAGTAAAGGTTTCGTGCATACACAAAAGGATTTAGCATCGCTGATAAAAGCAAGTGAGGGGAATATATCTAAGGCTTTGAAAGGAGACCCCAAAGTTCTAACGGATAGCTTTCTCCGTCGTTTCAATGAGGCTTTTTCAAACATATTTAGCCTTGAATGGTTGTGTTTAGGCGAGGGCGTAATGATTGCAGGTGATACGGACGCTATTATAAAGGAGCGTAACCAAACGGTCATTGGTGATAGCAATACCGCCACTAACAACAACGGCAACCACAACGACAACCACAACACAATAAATAACACCACCACAAACAATTATCGTGGTTGCGGTGGTGCGGACGCAAAGGCGGCAAAGGATATTGCCGACATGGACGATAGGGTTACGGTGTTGGAAACAGCAAAACCAAGAATTAGTTACACCAAGGGCAGACCTTATTACAATATGGATTTCATTGGCGGCTTCGATTTGGTTTTCAATGACCAAACTATCAACCCCGAATACTACATAGATTTTGCACCATACAATAAAGATGGTGTGATGTGGTGCAACATAACAGGGCACTCAATGGAGCCGCAAATTTCTAATGGCGACATTATAGCCATAAAAGAAGTGCAAGATTGGTTCGATTATCTTTCAATGGGTGAGATATACGCCATCGTAACAACGAATAACTTGCGGACGGTGAAGATTGTCCGCAAGGGTTCGACCGACGATAAGTTTCGGTTTATACCCATCAATACAAAGGACTTCGACGAGCAGGAAGTACCCAAAAGGATGATATTTCGTGTGTTTGAATTGTTGGCGTGCATCAAAAAATTATAATCAATATGGATAAGTTTTTTCAGTATGTGCTTATTGCACTTAGTATTGTAGGTTTATTAGCATGCGTTTTCTTTGTTATAACCGCCCTTATCGGAAAAGATGCAGACCCAAGTCCAATCGTCTGCATACCTGCGGCAATAGGATGCTTATTTGAGGCGGCATTATGTTGGGTTCTTGCAAGAGCCTTACACTATCTATCTTTACGATTAAATACGGATGAAGAATGAGCCGAACAAGGGTATATAGTCAGGACACGCTCGACATTATGCGGCGGTTCTTTGACGCAATAGAACTTTGCAAGGAGAAAGGGTTGTTGAAAAACTATGCAAGCTATTTCGCCGAGCGTGGCATAGCCAAGAATCATTTCTACTTGCAACGGAAAGACCTTAACCGTGGTTTCTTCGAGGTCGGATGGCTTGTGCCTTTAATCCGTGATTGTGGCGTGTCCGCATATTGGCTTATGACAGGTAAAGGAACGATTTTTGCACAATAATGCAGCTATTTTCTTGCATATATAAGATAAAGAGAATACTTTTGTAAAAAAACAAATAGAAAGATGAAAAAAGGAATTATCTTATTATTGGTCGTTTGCTTTGGTATAGCTAACTGTAATGCCCAAAAATTACGCATTAACGAGGTCGATAAGTTTACAAAGGATGTAAAACAAGAAACAACTACGGAAACGCTTTACAGCGTAAATTTTATGGCTTCAGGGTTTATCAATCGCTTTGAGTTTGCCATCCGTAAGGTAGGCGATGATTGGTTAATGCCTGCAAATATTTTGCTCCAACACATAGAGAAGTATGATGATAATTCGGGTATAACTCTGCTTCTTGATGGTGGAGAAACAATAACCTTGACAACAATGTACACAGGAATAGGGGCAAAGAAGTTTGGAAACGGATATGAATTTGCTACCTGTTTCAAACTTAGCCCTGATGATGTTGCCAAATTAAAGGCAAAAAAGGTTACGGATATTCGTGTACGTTACATGGGTGGGCATTATGATAGAGCCATCAAAGATAAAAAGCAGACACTTATACAACGGATGCTTGCACTATTTGAATAGGAATAAGAAAGCGGTCAATTTGACCGCTTTCTTTGTTTAGTTGTACGTTTACCATGCGTATTTGTACGTTACACATCATTATTTGTACGCTTTCCTAAAACGTCGGGGATATTTGCCACAGCTCTCTGCTTATTCTTATCCATCACCTTTGCGTATATTTGCGTTGTAGATAGTTGCCGATGCCCCAACAGCTTTGATACGGTATAGATGTCCGTACCCAAGTCAAGCATCATCGTTGCAAACGTATGCCGTCCACAATGAAACGTGATTTTCTTCTGTATGCCTGCACGCAACACCCATTCACGTATTGCCGTGTTGGTAACGGTCGGGGAGTGTATGTCGGGAAACACTTTCACGTCGGGCTCGCCACGTTCTCCCATAAGGTCGGCGGCTTGCTCCGTTATGTCCAGGTATTCTTGTCCTTTCGTTTTTTTCTGCTTGAAGATAATACGTGTGAAATCACCTTGATTGAAAACTTCACCCCACGTTAGCCTCTCTATGTCGCTTCGACGCAATCCCGTAAGACACGAAAACAGAAAAGCACGCTTGATGCAAGGATATTCGCAATCGGTTTGCGCCAATTTTCTCACTTCGTCAATCGTCAGATACATTCGTGTTCCCTCTTCTTCTTTGAAGTTTTCAACTTTGCGTGCAGGGTTGTTCGGTATCACGCCATCTTCAAAGGCTTGATTAAGACACGCACGCAATTTGTTGAAGTAGGATAGTTTCGAGTTTCGGGATAGCGGTTTATCTTTGATGCGCTTGCGGTAATCATGCCCCCACGCCACGGCATCCTTTTCCAAGTAATCGTGAAAGCCCTGCACCCATTCCGTCGTAATTTCGGCAAAGGTAATCCGCTCGTTCTTCTCGTACTTCATCAAATGGTGGAGACACGAATACCAATTACCCCAATTTCCCCTGCTTTCTGGATTGCCATGCCGCTTCTCGCACATAGCACGGTAATAATCGAAAAACAATGTATCGGTCGCATACTCACTTTTGAAGCCGTATTCACCGTTTTGCATTTCCACTATCCGTTTTGACTTGATGGAATTAGCGAGTTGCATTGTTTGGCGATTCCTCTCTTTATCAGCTTTTGATTTTTCGGGAATCAGATACATTTTCAAGAACTCGTATTCACGCTTGCCATCACGGTATATGTCAAGATAGAGGCTTGCGTTGCCGTTGGCTAACTTCTTCTGTCTTATCCGGATAGGTTCTTTTGCTTTTGTAGCCATATTGGTTAGATGTTTTGTTACTTGTTACCCATTTTGCTTTCGGTAACAAAATGGTAACGCAAATATAGCATATTGGCGGCATATAGATAGCATACTTATAATTATTTTCTATTTGCTTAACATTTGCTATATCAATAATATACGGCTATTTGAGTGCATTGCTATGCTATTGCGGTGCGTTCTTATTTGCAAAGTAAATCACGGGTTACTTTCCCACACAAAACTTGGAAAAGATATTGGAAAGGACATCTTGAGTGTTTACTTCTCCAATAATCTCAGAGAGAGCGCGAATACAGTCGCGCAAATCTTCACTGATAAGTTCACCTGACAAACTAAGATTGAGGGCGGAAATAGCTTGCGCAATAGATTTTTGTGCACGACTAAAAGCTTCGTAGTGGCGAAGATTTGTCACGATAACGGACGAAGAGGCCCCTTCTATCTTTGTACGGTCAATGAGTGTAGGGAAAATGTTTTGAAGGCGAGAAATATCTTTCGTTTGATGGGCACTTATCATAATTTTATGAGTCTCTTTGGGATAGCTTCTGAGTAATTTCTCTACGCTTTCTTTAATCTTTGCTTCACCTTGTGGAGTGTCAGCTGCTAAGTCGCATTTGTTGATGACTAATACCAACTGCTTATTCTCACAATGAGGGAGAATTTGTTCAGATAAATCTTGAACATCATTTTCAAGAAGTAACGCATCTATAACCCATAGTACGATGTCGGCCTTTTCTAGTTGGATATAACTTCGTTCTATTCCCAGGCGCTCAATTGTGTCTGTCGTACTCCGTAAACCGGCAGTATCAATGAATCTGAATGGAATTCCTTCGATGTTTACAACGTCTTCAATAATGTCTCGCGTAGTTCCATGAATATCGCTGACAATGGCTTTCTCTTCTCCTACTAGTGCATTCAAGATTGTAGACTTACCAGCATTGGTCTGGCCAACGATAGCTACAGGTATACCATTTTTTATCGCATTCCCAAAACGGAAACTTTTTAACAGGTGAGTGATGTGTTCATTGATTTCTGTGGCGATTTTGGTGAGTTCTGTTCGATCTGCAAATTCTAGGTCTTCGTGGTCTGAAAAGTCAAGTTCTAACTCCAATAATGATGTCAGATGTAGCAACTTATCTCGAAGTTTTTTCAGAGCGATACTGTAGTTTCCTCGCATCTGGCTCATAGCCAAGTGGTGAGTGGCTTGGGTTGACGATGCTATTAAATCTGCTACAGCTTCTGCTTGACTAAGATCCATCTTTCCATTGAGGAAGGCACGTTTTGTGAATTCTCCAGGTTCTGCCATTACGCAGCCTGCTTGAATGAGTAGTTCAATGCAGCGTTGTAGTATGTATTTAGAACCGTGGCACGATATCTCCGTCGCATTTTCTCCAGAATAGGAGTGTGGCGCATGAAAGATGCTAACCAAAACTTCATCCAATATGCTATCATTGTCTATTATGCGTCCAAAGACTATAGAGTTCGCTGGGCGATTTATTAAGGGACGGTCAAAGATGTGTTCTGTAATTTTAATAGCCTTAGGTCCTGATACACGTATAATACCCAAGGCTCCTTCTGGAGCAGTTGCTATGGCACAAATGGTGGTATTTTCCATTATTTTCTAGTAGCTTATTTATCAGTTCAAAAAAAGTGATAGAGGAGTGCCGCTTTTCTACGGCATAATTTAATTGTGAGTGCTAATGTTTCCTTTTCTTTGTGAACGTGAAGGTCTCAACCAGCGAAAGAGTTCTCCTACTTTATTAAAATTGCGTTTAAGCAAAATTCCAATTCCTTGTGTAGTAAGTGTAGAGCGAGTAAAGTATCTATCGTTAGTTTCACTGTATGCTTTCAGACTCACGCCTCCTCCTTTGGTTAGGATATATTGTGCATCAAAGTCACCCACAAAGTTCGTTGTATTATAGGTGTTATCTCGGTAACCAAAGTTGCCGTTGATAAGTAGGCGATTATTGAGCAGACGTCCACTTAATAGCCCCTCTATTTCCATCGTATTAGTACCTAAAGATCCTGTTGATAGATTTGCACCAAAAGTCCAGCTTGAACTATTCATAGCGCTGGAAATGATGCTATTAAGTTGGTTTGAAAGAGTGGATGATAGAAATGATTTCATTGCTGCTCCTGTTTGCGTTTCATTGCTGTTTGTTGCAGTTTGCGAGTAGTTTGGAGCGTAGAATCTGCCAACCCCAAGAAGATAAATGATTTGCATGTTCATATCTTCTTCTGTTGCGATAAGATGTCTCACCATCTGCTTCTCGTCTTCATTTACATTTGGTAAATCAAGATCAAAGTTTACTTCTGGGTTCTGTACTTTGCCATGGAAATTCAATAAACAATTTACACGCGTAGTATTTGTACTGAAGTTTCTTCCGATATTTAAGTCGGCAAGTGAAGCTGAGTTGATGGCATATACAGCTTGCATATTTAAGTCGCCCTGATACGGATCACCGTTGAAGATTATTCTACTGCCTTGAGTAAAAGAAAAGTTTTTTCGTATGACATTTTGGATACTCATTTTATAAGTTCCATTCTCAACAGTATATGTTCCATACATGTTAAAATTACCTTTGTTATAATAGTTGACACGTATCGGACCACTTCCATGTGCAGTAATGGCATCACCTGTTTTTTCGTCCATGACAACCTTGATTGTTGCATCAGGTGTGACGTCGAAAAGCATATTCATACGGATGTTGGTAGAACTGCTCTCTGTGCTGTCATTAAGTGCTTTTGTTGGTTTTTGTTTTCCGAACGACAACTGCGAAGAGGATTGTACACTATCATTGCGCTCTGCAAATCTGATGAAGGGCACATTGGTAAAATTATCAGGACTATTGACTGTGTAAGTAAAGACAGTTCCTTTTTCTGGATGCATGTTCAGATCTATCTGTAAATTATTAGGAGCGCCTTTCAGTGCCATGTGTCCTGTTCCATAAGCTGTCGCGTAGAAGGGTCGGTCTACATTGGGAGGTTGGTTTAAAACTAGTAGCCGTTTTGCTTCTACATCAAAGTTGTAGCGCAAATTCTTTAGGTGCGTATGTTGTAGAGTACCATTCACCGTTCCGTCTCCATCTTTTTTATCAGAAACTGTAAAGTTATGGAAGGAGAAGATGCCTGGTTGAATTGTTACATGTCCATTATTTACAAGATATGATGCTCCTGTTGCTTGTATTTTTGCTTTTGCCCACACATCTATTTCTCCCTCAAAATCTAATTGTTTGAGCGGGCCAAAGATGCGGCAATGTCCTGTTCCTCTGCCTTGAAAATTATCAAAGATATCACTGATGTAGCGATTCAGAAATACTAAGTTTGTTTTCTTACTATTTATATCCAGTTGTAATTGTTTGTGATGTAGATTAACGTATCCTTTTACTTTTGTTCTTGCTGTATCTCCTTCAACGATATCTCCATTAAGATTGATTTGTTTATTAGGGAAATCAAAGCCTCCTTGCAGATATAATTTGCCGAGAAATTCATCATTTAGATGGAAGTCGGGGATGTATAAATCCGCAGAAAGTTGGTTACCTCTTTGATCGTGAGAAATACTTGCTGTTCCTGATGCTTTTCCGGCAAAGTCTACTGCGTGGAAGTCCACAAGATTCATAACGTAAGCGACATCTATTTTTTGTAGTTGAGCGTAGATAGAATCCTTTGGATTAGAAGATAGTTTTCCAAAGATGTTCAATTTTTGATCGCTATGTCTTATTGAAAAAGCTCTAATGTCAAGATTCTGACGCGTATAAGTAAGTTGCCCTCTATCAATATCCCAGATGCTATCTCCTATGTGAAAGTTTGTAGGATGAATATCTATGTTAATAAGCTTTCCCTCGTTTGAGAAATTGGTAGTGAACTTTAGTGAACCTCCAATTTCATGATTTATATATTCGTCCCAATAGATATTTGTTAGCATCTTTCCTTTTTCTGCTTTTCCGTCAATTACAACTTGAATGTTGGTTTCTTCAAAGGTCTTCTTTGCTTGTAGTAATAGCTTAACGCTATCTTCTTTACTGTTGAAATACAGACTTATATCTTTCAATTCTAGTCCGTCATATATGACGTCTTTTGTATCAAATGTTATGGATGTTGCATTGCTCTCATGATTAATGTAACCTCGGAGTGTTGCAACATTTGAAATGTAGATGGGGATATTAAGGAGTCGGCGAAGAATATCTGTTTTCTTTACTTGTACATTAAATGCCCATTTCTCTCCTTTTTCTTTGTCTGTCAATTCTATAAGCCCTCGAACAGATTTTGCTAAAATATGGAAAATACTCTTTTTGAGCTTTTGTAAATCCATCGGTCCTTGTATATCTGCATCTGCAAAGTCGCTTCTTAGGTGTAAAGACTGTGTTGTTGTGGATATATTTAGTTGCTGACACTGATAGGTGGAATCATTGTCAAACATGCTGAAATTTCGTATTTTTACTTGAGCAATAGGATTTTGTAAGTTTAAATCTTTCAATGTACCTTCAAGCGAAGTGGCAAAGCTGGCTTTCCCAAAATGTTGTGTCAGATGTAGAGATGCTGGATTCAGTTTATGAATGTCTGCCTTTACGCGAATATTGTAAGGAGTTAACTTTTTGAGATTACCTTCTATATTTACTTCCAGCAACATATTGGGATCTGTTGATTTTAGGCTTAATTCAAAATATTTATTTGCTAGTTTTAACTGACTTGTAATGCCGTGGTAGAGATAGTTTTTAAGTTCAAACTTCTCTATACTAATATTAGCATTGCTTTTTGGTGTCTGCTTATTTAGTAAAATTTCTCCTTGAAGATTGAATGTGATTTGAGAAGGTAGGTCTTTCTTTCCGACGATTTCTGCCAATGCGAAAGCTTTCCCTTTAACGCTCCCTGATAATCGTTCGTCTTTATAAGTTAACGCTTCGTCGAAACTCCCTACGCCAGTCTTTAATAAGCCTTTAGCCGAATAGGATTTACCGAGTTTTATTCGTATAATGCCAGAGTAATCAATGTTACCTACCCGAGAAAGGATGGCAGGTGTTTCTTTGTGACTGAAATGCATGAAGAGTCTCTGTCCAAGTCTCTGTGTTAGTGAGAATTGATGGATGTTAAGTGCTAAATCATTAATTTCTCCATTCGTTCTGTTTAGTGTAAAGGAAGCTAATAGATTTAGATGCTCATTTTTGTTTTTTATTTGAATGTTGTTGAAGCTTAACCTGTTGTTATTTATAGAGTAATAGGTTGCTAAAGAAAGAGTTTCTTTAAGTCCTTTGAACTGTGGGATGGCAAATGAAAAGTCTTCAGTTGATAGTTGGGCCTGATCTATGGCACCTCGGCATGTAAGGGTATATCCCAGCGTTTGTATTGAGCTATCATCATATGTAAAAACAATACGGCTTTGATTTATATAAGAATTTGATAGTCGTAAATCGAAGTTTGTCAGTATAGCTTTATGATGGTTGGCAATAAGGCGGAACGTTAGTTTTTTAATGTCTAATCCGCTCTGTTCTTTAAAGGAAAGAGCACGCACGCGGAGATTGATACTGTCCGGCGTAAGGCGTTTTAAACTGATATTGGAACTAATATCTCTTATCGAAAGGTGTGAAAAATTAATTTTTCCTGGACTCTGTGCTTTGTACCATTCATTCCAAGTGATATTGACACGACGCAAGATAACACTGTTGATGCGAAGATTTAGTGCTTCTTCTTTTTTCTCTTCTTTTGATTTCAGTGCATCGATGATGAATTGGAAATTCGTGGGAGAGTTTGCTGCTTTCTTATAGAGTTGTATGTTCGCATCTAAGAGCGACACCGTTCTTAGGGAGATTTCCCCCCATAATAGAGGTTTGATTTCAAATTTAGTTGTTGCCAAATCGCATCCAAGCAAGAGTTGCTGACTTTGGTCCTTTATGTTTAGATCTTTAATGATGACACGGTTAAATAATCCGATGTTGATATTACCAATAGTTACCGTAGTGTGTAACTTCTCCGACAATGCATTTTGGATGGCATTTGCTATGATGCGTTGGGTAGGAGAGAAGTTAATTACAAATAGGATAAGTAGGTAAAGACTAAGTACTATACCTACTATCCATTGTATTATTTTTCCTAATGATCTGATTGCTTCAAAAATTTATAAGGCAAAAATACGAATTTTACGTGACACATTTATACTTGCAACATCTTTTCGAGTTTCTTCTTAATTTAATATAGTTTTTTATTATAAAAAATCAAAACTCCAATTCGGGATAAGCAGTTCTTCTTTTCCTCAAAAAAGTTTCAATAAAAGCCTAAAAAGAGGATTGTTTTTTGTATAT
>ERZ773046.619-NODE-619-length-22430-cov-8.733855_pt1 | contig 22430 bp, 23 predicted proteins | sample MGYA00580634_ERZ773046 | MGnify/ENA primary metagenome ERZ773046 (study PRJEB29015, sample SAMEA2738127) | human oral metagenome | biome: human oral; feature: human-associated habitat; material: saliva | place: China | collected 2159 ... | reverse complement strand
CGTCATTCGACGAGGCCGGGGTGCCCCGCGGCGACCTGCAGCCCTACGGCGAGGTTATCTTTCCCTTCGATCGGGCACTGCGTCTCGATGATATCGATCTCACCACGATTCCCGTCGTCCGCACCGACGATGGGCCCCTCATCGAAGAGTCCTACATTGTCGACGCAAACGGCCTGGTCACCGTTGAAATTACCGACATCGAGGCATCGTACACGGTGAGCCGCCCGCTCGGTCGCCGCTAATCCGCGCGCAGATAAGCGCGCTGACAGAACAAAAGGGTGTGGGGGCCAGGCTGAGCCTGGCCCCCACACCCTATCGTCGAATACGTCGCGTCAGGACGCGGAGAGTTTCGCGCGGCGTCGCTGCGCCAGTTCGTCGACGAATGCCGGCTCGGAACGCTCGAGCGGCAGCTCAGCGAGAGAACCTTCGATCTCGCGCCAGACGCGGCCAACGGCGATACCGAAAACACCCTGGCCGCCCTGAAGGAGATCAATCACCTCATCTGTCGACGTGCATTCGTACACGGAGGCCCCATCGCTCATCAGGGTGATCGATGCGAGATCATCCACTCCCCTGTTCTGCAGCGAGGAGACGGCGACACGAACCTGCTGCAGCGACACACCCGCATCGAGGAGCTTCTTCACGACCTTCAGAACGAGGATGTCACGGAAGGAGTAGAGGCGCTGAGAACCAGAACCGCGCGCGGCGCGGATCGACGGCTGGAGGAGGCCGGTACGAGCCCAGTAGTCAAGCTGGCGATACGTGATACCAGCGGCGCTGCATGCAACCGGGCCACGGTAGCCCATCTCGTCGGTGTCAAGGCCTTCGAGCGGGTCGCCGAAAAGCATGCCTTGCCGGCTAGCGACGTTCGCTTGTGCGCTCACTGTCGGGCTCCTTGCAGGTGGTACTTGATGAGAACAGGACTACGGTAGAGCACCGACGCACGGTGGTCAACGACTGAAGCGGCGAGTCTAACCTTCATGTTCAACATGAGACTTAGTCTCCATCGTCCGCGAGAGCAGATACAGCAACCGTCAGCATCTCACGATGCAGCTCGGCGAACAACTCCCCCAGCTCAACCGCCCGAGCACGCGCACGTTCGCGATCCGCGCCACGGCCTCGTCCCCTCTGTGAGGACACGGTCTGATCGATAATATCGGCACTCCGCTCGGCACCCTGACGGACCGCGCGCAACACGCGCACATCGACGCCGGCGCACTCCAAGCGCGCGATCGCAGACACCGCCTGAACGCAGCGAGCGGGAAAGTACCCCGCCAGGTCTGGCGTAATGAGTCCCAGACGCGTGTAGCGTTCCAACGTCTCCATATCGACGCCCGTCAAGTCGGCCAAGTCCGCAGCAGGGATAGCCCGCCGTCCCCCCAGCGAGACCGTCTGTCCCTCAGAGGAGACGACTTGGGCCACCCTGCGTCGCGTCGGCGTATGCCCGGCATCGAGAGCATCGAGCTGCGTACGGATGACGCTGAGCGGAGTGAACGAGTCACGCTGCTCGGTCAGTACGTAGCGTAGCCGCTCCACGTCAGCGGCCGAGTACTTGCGGTAGCCCGAGCCCGTGCGTGCGGGCGCGACAAGCCCCTCACTCTCCAGGTAGCGCACCTTGGACAGCGAGATCGCAGGGAACTCTTCCTTCAGGGCATCAACAACACGGCCGATCGACAGCTCGGGGCTGTGATCGACGTCGTGCGGCCACGAGCGCGCCTCATGGGACGAAGCCGCCCCCCGTGCATGCGCAACGGCTGCGGACACGTCAGGCCTGCTTGGTCGACGGCTGATAGGTCAGACGATACTTACCAATCTGCACTTCGTCACCGGCATGCAGCTGGATGGAATCAACGCGCTCACGGTTGACGTACGTACCGTTCAGAGAACCCGAATCGCGGACGATGTGCCCGCCCTCGGACGCGATGAACTGGCAATGCTTACGCGACACGGTGACGTCATCAAGGAAAATGTCGGCCTTGGGAGAGCGACCGGCGTTGGTCACCTCCGGATCAAGGAGGAAACGCGCACCCGTGTTCGGCCCGCGCTGAACAATGAGCAGCGCAGAGCCCGCAGGCAGGGCCTCCACTGCTTCGCGATCACGAGCAGACAGCGCAACGGGTGCCTCTTCGACCTCATCAACCACAGGCGCCAAGCCGAAAACTGAGGTTGCAGTCGGATCGAACGGCTGGTTGTCAGACATTGTGCGCTCCAATAAGTAAGAAGATGGACTCTGATAAGTGTAAACGTTCGCCTTGTATCAGGCGCGAGAACGCCGGTGCGAAACGCCTGCAGCACACGACATCACCCGTAGGTCGCAAACTGAGGTGGCTTCGGGGTAGCAATCGACGAAATCGATAGATCATTAACCGGCGTGATCGTCACCGTCGCCCCCTTGGCTCGCATTTGCGCCGCTGAACCAGCTTGAATGTCGAGGGCTGTCGCAATCGTCTGTCCTTCGCCGATCACCTTCCACGTATACGGAGAGGAGATCGGGGTGCCATCGACGACGATCGAACCAGCCTGGCCAGTGAACGCCGAACGCGTGGACAGACGCACGCCGTTGAGTTCGATGGCCTCGGCACCGGCGTTACGAAGCTCCCCCAGGGTCTGAACAAACTGCGTAGGCGTCAGATTCGCGCCGGGATCCGTCACGCCCACCGTCACACCGGGGCCGTGCACCGCGACAGTGCCCGCTGCAATTTGCGCCTGAGTCTGCGCTTTACGTGTGGCCTGCTCGCGAGCGTCGGCCTCACTGGCTGCGCTGCGCAGGTCGTCGAGTTCGCTGGAGAGTTCGCCGCGGCGATTGCGCAGGTTTTGTTCCTGCGTACTGAGCTCATCGAGAACAGTCACGAGGTCCTGTTCCGAGAGCCCCTCAAGCGGATCCGAGCGTTGTGCGCGCACCTGAGTCGCCAAGGCAAAACCAAGAATCATGAAGATTACGAGCATCACGACGTGGAGCCCGCGGGGCAGCGCGAAGAATGCTTGGCGAGCGCGCGTCCACAAACGGGGGTGGACGCGTTCTTCACGGTGGGTGCCGTGCGCGCGCGTGAGCTTCTCGGGTGTCTCGTCGCTGGCGCGAGCTGTCGAGGATTCTTCGTTCATCTCAAGCCTTCAGCAGTAGGCGGCGAATCGATGCCGTATTGGAGAAGATACGGATGCCAAGAACGACGACAACCGCCGTCGTCATTGCCGAGCCGACACCGAGCTGCGTCCCCAGGAAGACGAGGAGGCAGGCCACGACAACGTTCCAGAAGAAGGACGTGACGAAGACTCGGTCAGCGAAGCGGCCCTCAAGCCACGCTCGTCCGGCTCCAAAGAGAGCATCGAGGCCCGCAACAACGGCCACGGGCAGGAACGGGGTGAGCCACGCTGGCACCGTCGGGTCGAGGAGCACACCGAGAACAATGCCGATGATTAAGCCGATAACGGCAATCATGAAGAACCTCCTTCGTTGGATGCTCCCACCGGCGTTGCATAGTGGGAGTCCGTAAGCGTGAGCGCTTCCATCGTGATGTTGTCGGAGACTTTCGAGGAGACGGTCATACCGGTCACTGACTGCGCAGCCGACAGGTAGTCTCCCGTGGCCCCTCGCACAAGAGAGACAGACAGGGCGTTAGAGTCGCCGATCGCAGAAACTTCGTAGGGCGAAGACACGGGTGTGACATTAACGAGGATGACGGAACCGGCCGTGCGCACGAAGGTGTCGGGGCCAATCCGTTGACCGTTGACAGAGATTGCGTCGGCGCCGCCAGCCCACAGGGCATTGACGACCATCGCAAGATCCTGGTCACGTACCGCCCCACTCCCCTTGCCGGGACCGCTACGATCCGCGAGCGTAACGGTGATGCCGGGGCCTCGTACCGGAGTCGTTGCAGTCACCATGTCCTGTGCCGGATCGGCGGCTGCGCTCGCGCCCGATTCGGAATACTGATCGATGGCGCGGCCCAGCGACTGCACGTCATCATTCAGGGCTTCGACGGTCGCCGAGCGCTCGGACGCCTGAGTCTTGAGATCAGATTTCACGTCCCCCGAAGGTGCGCGGAGCGAGGAGGTTGCAACGATAGACCCGAAACCGAGTGCGACTGCAACTGCGAAGACGCCAATTTTTCCGATGAGACTCGCTGGCCTCGAACCGTGATCGGCACGATAGTGTTCGTAGCCCGCATCCAGGGGATTGGCGAGCAGGGAGTTCAAGAGGGACATCGAGGCCGCAGGGTCGACAGGGACGGCATGGGTGGCCTGCTCCGCCTGCCCTGCCGCGTTACCTCGATGTCCCCCGTGTGTCACTGGTCCTGCTTCCAACGGCGCTGCACGCGCTCGTCACGCTCAAACGCGTCGAGATGCTCGATGACGATGCGGCGCAGCTGCGCGGGTGCATCACTATTGGTGTCGAGCCAGGAGCGCAGCAGGCCTACCGAGCGGGACACGCTACCGTCACGATCGATATCGAGCCCGTACGCGAGCACCCCATTGGCATAGCGCAGTGCCATACCAATCGTGTGGGACTCCCAGTAGGAACGAAGACGATCGACGGCTGCCTCAATGCCCGGTTCACCTTCCCATGACGAGGCCTGCAAACCGGCAAGCGTCGCGGTGAGGAAGTCGTTCGACAGAGTCTCCGAATACACCGACTCCCACGCGTGGCGGCGCGCTTCCTCGATTGGCAGAGAGGCGAGCGCCTCGACACTCATACGCGCTGCTTCCCCCGAACCGTCGGCGCTGCGCCATGCTTCGATGGCACCCGCATCGACGAGGCCTCGCGCCGCCAGCGCTCGGCGCGCGCGCCAGGCAATGTCCGGGTTATCGCTCGCCGCAAAACTGCGCACGGTCGCCTCGTACTCGTCTCCACCGCGTGCCGCGAACTCGGCGATAAAGGCGCGCGTGTAGGAGCGCCAGGCATCGGCGTCTTGCGTCTCACGAGACAAGCGGATCGTGGTGGCCAGGACCTGGTCGTGCACGTCTGCGCGCAGGTCACCCGGCAGGAATGACGAAATCGCTTCAGCGATGAACGGAAGCAGACGATCTCGGATGGCTGGCTCAGTCTCCGAGGGCACGGCCGTGAGGACGGCGACGATGAAGCGGCGCGGATCCAGCAAGCCGTCGCGCACCGCGTTCCACAAAGACGCCCAGATAACTGCGCGCGTCAGCGCGACGTCGATCGACCCCACGTAGGTGAGCGCGACGTCGGTCGAACGCTCATCCAGGCGCGAAATCGCGTAGGTCAGGTCGTCGTCGTTAACGACGACGAGGTCAGCGGAGGCGGCTCCGCCGGGAACCGCGAGGAGCCCATCGGGATCAATGGGAGCCTGTTCGCCTTCGATGCGCACGTCGAAGCTGTGCGTACGTTCGAGCGCACCGGCGGCGACCCGCCACGTAGACACGGTGACACGGTGGGGACGCAGAACTCCCCCACAGGCCTCGCCACTCTGATGCAGCGTGAAGTCTGTGATAGCACCAACTGCATCCGTCACCCATGAAGCTGACAACGTCGATGGACCGGAGGTCTCCAGCCACGCGTTCTTCCACGAAGAGAGCTCCTGGCGCGAAGCACCCTCAAGCGCAACAAGCAGATCCTGCAGGTTGGTCGCGCCGAACTTGTGCTCGGCGAAGTAGCGGCGTGCGCCCTCATAGAAGGCGTCCTCACCGACCCAGGCAACCAGCTGCTTGAGAACGGACGCACCCTTGGCGTAGGTGATGCCGTCGAAGTTGGTCTTTGCAGCCGCAACGTCCGCAATGTCGGCGGCGATCGGGTGCGTGGTCGGCATCTGGTCCTGCGTGTAGGCCCAGATCTTGCGGTTCATCGCGAAGTTCGCCCATTCTCCGACGTAACGCGTGGCGGTTGCAATCGCGCTGGCACCCTGGTTCTCGGCAAAGGATTCCTTCAGCCACAGGTCGTCCCACCACGAGGGCGTGGCGAGGTCTCCGAACCACATGTGGCACATTTCGTGCAGCGTTGTGTTCGCGCGGCGCTGACGCTCGGAGAACGTCGGTGCCGAGCGGGAAATGTAGTTCTCGTTGAAGGTGATGCAGCCCGGGTTTTCCATGGCACCCAGGTTGTATTCGGGCACGTATACCTGGTCGTAGGAGCCCCACGGGAACGTGACGCCGTAGCGCGCATGGTAGAAGTCGAGTCCGGCGCGGGTCACCTCGAAGACATCATCGGCGTCGAGGTAGCGTGCGAGGGTACGACGGCACAGGAGTCGCAGCGCCAGCTCGGCGTGCCCGCCATCCGACGCGCCACCGCTCCAGGTGCCTCCCTCGATGACCGCCCACGGGCCGGCAACGATCGCCGTGATGTAGCTAGAGAGCGGACGGGTCGCCGTGAAGTCATGACGGAGCGCGCCCGTCTCGTCCACAGCCTCGACGCCTGTCTCAATCCCGTTGGAGGAGACAACCCAACCCGCCGGTGCGATGACGTGGAATGTCCATTCCGGCTTCACGTTCGGCTGGTCGATGCACGGCCACGCGCGGTGGGCGTCGTTGGGCTCGAATTGGGTGTAGAGGTACACCTCGCCGTCCTCGGGATCGGTGTAGCGGTGCAGGCCTTCACCGCTGCGCGAGTAGCGCGCGAGAGCGCGGACCTGAAGGGTGATGGGCTCCCCTACCGGCAGTCCGCCGACCCACACTCGGTCTTCATCTTCCTCGAACGGGTGAGGGGCACCATTGAGGAGGACCTTGGTGACATCGCCCACGATGTCGATGAAGGTGCGCTCCTCGTCCGATGTCATCGTCAGCGTCGACGTCACGGGATAGGTGGGGATCGTGGTGTCTTGGGCTCCTCGGATATCGACCACGACGTCGATGGCGAAGACGTGTAGATGGGCAGCGCGATGTGTTGCTTCGTTGCGTGTCAAAATCTGCATGACACCTATCCTACTGTGTCACGGTCGCTCTGTGTGGCGCGCGCCGCCGCAGCGACGAACTACAGTAGGGGCATGACTTCAGTGATTGATATTCGCCCCACGGTTGCCCCCGTGCCACTCACGACCGCGCTGTCGGGCCTGGAGATCCAAGGGTTTTTCGCTCCCGATGGCGCCCCCGCGTCGATTGCCGACTCGACGTTATCCCTGCGCGGCATCACCGTTTCTTCCGACGACTGCGAGCCAGAGTGGCTTTTCGTGGCGATTCCCGGCCTGAAGCAGCACGGAATTCGTTTCGCTCACGCAGCGATCGAGGCCGGGGCGAGCGTTGTTCTCACCGACGAGGAGGGTCGCACTCAGGCATTTGAACGAGGCCTGGGGGTCCCCGTCGTTCAGGTCGCCGACCCGCGTGGCGTCGTTCCGCGCTTGTGCGCCAACGTTTACGCCTCCCCCGCCACGCGTTTGACCACGATGGCTGTCACCGGCACGAACGGTAAGACGACGACCTCGTATCTGATGCGCGCGGCCATCGCGTCACGTTTCCCCGATGCCTCGCTGTGTGGCACCGTGGAAACGCACGTCGGCCCGATTTCGTTCGAGGCCGTACGCACGACCGCCGAGGCACCCGTCATCGCCCGCTTCCTGGCAGCCACCGAGGAATACAACTGCGGTGCGGGGGTCATTGAGCTCTCCGCTCATGCTCTTTCGTTGCACCGCGTCGACGGAATCGTTTTCGACGTTGCCGCGTTCACGAACCTGCAACATGATCACCTCGACTACTACGGTGACATGGAAAACTACTTCCAGGCGAAGGCCCTGCTGTTTACGCCTGAGCACTCCCGCTGCGCCGTCGTATGCGTCGATGATGAGTGGGGCCGTCGCCTCGCCCAGCAGGCGACGGTCCCTGTGACGACGGTGTCTGCGCTAACTGACAACGACGCCGACTGGCAAGTCCGCGATGTGACGCCTGACAAGACGATCGGTCGCACCGTCTTCACCCTCGTCGATCCCTCGGGCGCTGGCCACCGCGTCGCGATGCCCATCCTCGGCGAGGTCAATATCCAAAACACCGCGGTCGCGATCGTTGCCGCCGTCAGCTTGGGTATTGAACTCGCTGACGTCATCGGTGCGATTGAGGATGCTCCCCAGATCCCCGGCCGCATGGAAAAGGTCAACCCTACGCCGGGCGGCCAGCCGCTCGTCATCGTCGACTACGCGCACACGCCAGAGGCTCTCGAGTGGACGCTGCGCTCGACACGTGAGCTCACGGAGGGCAACGTCGTCATCGTCTTCGGCACCGATGGCGACCGCGATGCCACCAAGCGTGAGGAACTCGCCGCAATCGCCGCCCGCGAGGCAGACATCCTGTGGGTGACGGATGAGAATCCACGCACCGAGGATCCCCAGTCGATTCGCGACTATCTGCTCCGAGGCATCGCCTCCGTGCGCCCAGACATGGCCGACGTCACCGAGGTCACGACCTGCCGACGCGATGCCGTGCGCCGGGCAATCCTCGCGGCCCAGCCCGGTGACACCGTCATCATTACGGGCAAGGGCGCCGAGTGGTATCAGGAGATCCAGGGAATCCACCACCGCTACAACGACGTTCCCGTCGCCGCCGAGGTCCTCGAAGGCGACGTGCGCGCGCACGAGTAACGCACCGTTATCTGTGAACTGGCGCGCCGCCGGGGCTCCCATCGGGCCTTTGCGGCGCGCCACGCCGTAGACTGAGCGGGTGAATGACTTTGACAATCATCCCGACGCGTCCGCCGAATTCGAGGCCGACACTCTCGACAACTACAGCGCCGACGAGGCCGCGGCCTCGTCCCTCGCCCTCGAAATGAGCGACGAAGAGTCGGAGGCGCGCGCTCGCGTCATGCGCGCCAACCTCGACCAGTTCGACCTCGACGAGGAAGACCTGGCGCTTCTGGCCGGCGAAGCCGCGCTCGCGGAAGCAGGCGATGTTGCCGCGGGTCTGCCCGTTCTCGCTGTCGTCGGTCGCCCGAACGTCGGAAAGTCCACGCTCGTCAACCGTATTCTGGGGCGGCGCGAGGCCGTTGTGCAGGATACGCCCGGCGTGACTCGAGATCGCGTCTCCTACCCGGCCGAGTGGGCGGGCCGCGACTTCACGCTCGTTGATACGGGTGGCTGGGAAATTGACGTCAAGGGCCTGGACCGTTCCGTTGCTGAGCAGGCAGAGATTGCGGTTGACCTGGCCGACGCCGTCGTCCTCGTGCTCGACGCAACCGTCGGCGTGACAGCCTCCGATGAACGTATCGTCGAGATGCTTCGGTCGAAGAAGAAGCCGATCATCCTCGCCGCGAATAAGGTCGACTCCCCGCTGCAGGAAGCAGACGCGGCGTACCTGTGGAGTCTCGGCCTCGGCGAGCCCCACCCCATTTCAGCCCTGCACGGACGCGGTACCGGCGACCTCCTCGATGTCATCATGGAGGTTCTGCCCACCGAGTCTGCGGTTGCCACGGCGCTGCCCTCTGGCGGTCCGCGACGCGTTGCCCTGGTGGGGCGTCCGAACGTCGGCAAGTCGTCTCTGCTCAACGCCCTCGCTGGCGGCGAGCGCGTCGTCGTCAACGAGCTGGCGGGCACCACTCGCGACCCGGTCGACGAACTCATCGAGCTGGACGGACGCTCATGGTGGTTCATCGACACCGCAGGTATCCGCCGCAAGATGCACCGCACGACCGGCGCGGACTACTACGCGTCGATCCGCACCCAGGCCGCCATTGAAAAGGCGGAGGTTGCGCTGGTCCTCATCGACGGCTCAGCCCCGCTCACCGAGCAGGACGTGCGCGTCGTCCAGCAGGTCATCGACGCGGGACGCGCCCTCGTGATCGTCACGAATAAGTGGGATCTCGTGGATGAGGAGCGCCAAAAGGAGATTAAGAACGAGCTTGAGCGCGAGCTCGTTCAGGTCCAGTGGGCGCCGCGCATCAACCTCGCCGCAAAGACGGGATGGCACACGAATCGCATCGTGCGGGCGCTAGACACCGCACTCGAGGGCTGGGAAACCCGCATTCCGACCGGCCAGCTCAACGCGTTCCTGGGGCAGCTCGTGGCGGCGCACCCGCACCCGCTGCGCGGGGGCAAGCAGCCGCGAATTCTCTTCGGCACCCAGGCGTCAAGCAAACCTCCGCGCTTCGTCCTCTTCACAACCGGGTTCCTCGACCCCGGATACCGTCGTTTCATTGAGCGTCGTCTACGTGAGACTTTTGGTTTCGCCGGGACACCGATCCAGATCTCGGTGCGCGTGCGCGAGCGGCGCCGCAAGTAAACCCCACGAGTAAGGTCGGGATGCCACACCCTGGTATCCCGCCCTTCTCTTTCTCGCAGCCGCCTTCGCTTTTCTCAGCAGTTATCCACAGGCCATGGCGGATTCACACGTGTATCCACAGGTCGCCGCTGACGCGTTGACGCAGTCATGACCGGGGAGCAGGATCGACTCATGACTACTTCACACAACTCCCCTCTTTCCCTGGGCCTCCCCGATGGGCTCGTGCGGTGCAGCGACGGCCTCATCCGCCCTACCTGGGCCTCCCACGACGAACTCATCCGTGACTACTACGACCACGAATGGGGATTCCCCGTTCACGACGAGGTCGGCGTGTTTGAGCGTCTCGTCTTGGAAGGCTTCCAGGCCGGACTCTCCTGGCGTACGGTACTGGACAAGCGCGAGGCCTTCCGGGAGGCATTCGAAGGATTCGTCCCCGACCGTGTCGCGGCCTTCACGACCGCGGATATCGATCGCCTCGTGGGCACACCCGGCATTATTCGTAATCGACGAAAGATAGAGGCGGCGATCACGAACGCGCGTGCGACGGTCGCCTTGCGCAGCGAGGCCGATCCGACCGCTCCGTCGCACCTCGGCGAACTCGTCTGGTCATACCGCCCTGCGCAGGATCCGCGTCCCCGCTCGCAGGAGGAAGTGCCCACGCAGTTGCCGGAGTCGCTGGCTCTGGCCACCGACCTCAAGCGCAGGGGCTTTCGATTCGTGGGACCCACAACGATGCTCGCGCTCATGGCCGCGATTGGCATCGTCAACACGGACATCATTGGAACGCATCGGCGCCCGGCGTAACATCACGACGGGGTAGCCACACGTGTGGCTCGCACGTACTCACAGACAGCCGCTATCTGGCATGATGGTGCCATGGCACTGTCACAGAAGCTTCTCAGCCAGGGCGAGATCGTCGTCCGCCACATGCATACTCACATCAAGAAGCTGCTGCCGGCGATCATCGTCGAGTCCATCCTCGTCATCGCCGCCGCAGTAGGTTCCTTCTACGTCCCCGAGAACGCGCGCTACTGGGCACTTGCGACCATCTGGATTGCGGTTCTTCTCCTGTCGATCCCGCTCATTGCCGTCCCGTGGATCAAGTGGATCACAACCACCTATACGGTGACCACGAAGCGCGTCATCACGCGCACGGGCGTCATCAAGCGCACCGGCCATGACCTGCCCCTCACCCGCATTTCGGACGTTCAAATCGAGAAGGATTTCGACGACCGCATCTTCGGCTGTGGCACGCTTGCCCTCCAGACCTCCGCAGACGACCCGCTGCTCCTACGTGACGTGCCGAAGGTTGAGAAGGTGCAAGTGGAGATCTCGAACCTGATCTTCCACGACATTCAGGGAGCAATCGACGCGGATCCGACGAGCTGATCACACTGCGGGGCAACGCGGCCCCACCCGCGGATAGAGTTGCGTCATGTTCGACTTTCACGGCTTCGAAATGACGGTCTTTAAGCTCCTGATCGGTGTCATCCTGATCGTCCTCCACCTGCGCCTCACGGGCAAGCAGCAGACGGTCCAGATGACACCGATCGACTTTATCGGGAACTTCATTCTCGGCGGCATTATCGGCGGCGTCATCTACAACCACGCCATCTCATTCGCCGAGTACGTGAGCTTTCTGCTTGTGACCTTCGCTATCATCTCGGGTCTGAATTTCCTCACCTCTCAGTTCATGCCAACACGTTCCCTCGTGATGGGACGTGCATACACGATCATCGAGGGGGGACGCTTCACTCAGGACGCGCTCGACAGCCCGGATCACAAGCTCGACCCGGTCGAATTTCTCGCGGAGCTACGCGGCATGGGTTTCTTCTCGCTGAGCGACATCAGCCTCGTGCAGCGCGAAGCCAACGGCTCCCTGACTGTTCGCCGCAAGGGTGAGGGCGGTGTTAACTACGTTCTGGTGTCCAATGGCCAGATCGTAGCTGACAACCTCAACCTCGCCCATCGAGACGAGGATTGGCTGCGACACGAAATTTCTCAGGCCGGTGTCGGTGAACTGGAAGACCTCTTCATCGTGGAACTGACTCCCGATAACCGATTGAACGTTGTCGACGAGTCCGGCAATACGACGGCCATGAATATTTCCGATCCCGCTGTCAACGTCGTCACGACTGTGACTGAGTTCCAGAACCCCGATTCGCAGGCGCCCACCCTCGAGGAGTTTGCAGCCGATAACACCGACACAGGCGCTGGGACTTCCGAGTGAGCATCCTCTAGCCCCCGACGCAGCACTGCCCCGGCCTCGTTCCCCCGCCACGAGGCCAGGGCTCGTCGTCCGAAGAGGAAAGATCACGCATCCGCGCAATCACAAGCGGCGGCTGACGAACAAACACAGAAGCCGCCCGCGGTCAGGTATCCGCTGCGTGCCCGGTGAAAGTAAGCAGGTCGAAATCATCCCCGTTGACGACTTCGACCTGTGAAACAGTTTACTCTAGGCATTGAAGTACTTGTGACTGCCCAAACACATGGAATGACCGTCCTCTACCTGCGGAAATCGGCCAATCTTTTCCGAAAAACTACGTTTTACCGGGCGAAATAAAAGCAGCTAAATCTGGATCACATTTCGGTTACAAATTATGGGGACGCACACCACTAAGGACAGAGGTCCCTTCCGTCAAGAACAGTGCAGGCTACACCTGTTCGGACAGACAAAAAACCGTGAGGGACATACCCTCACGGTTCTTTCGTCGGGCTGGCGGGATTTGAACCCACGACCCCTTGACCCCCAGTCAAGTGCGCTACCAAGCTGCGCCACAGCCCGTATTTAGTTCGTCGCCGCGGCGACCTGTAGAACTATAGCGCACCCGGCGATCATGAAGCAAGCCGACAGGCGTGCGCCACGACACACCACCACCGGACGAGAACATTCACCCCATCTTCTGCGACTGCGTGCACGTATCGTCACGCGGAACAAGCGGTCCTGACGTGTCTACGCAATTACACTGATACTTATCTACCGCCAACACGCATCGTGGGAGTACCGCTTATGGCTACCCGTCGTCTTCTGACAATCTCAGCGTCACTCGCCCTTGCCCTCACGGGTATCGCAGCGCCATCTGCTGGGACCTGGGCCGCATCGTCAGCGCAGGCACGCTCGGTCATCGCCAGCACGGAGAGCACCCCCTCAAGCGTTGTTACTACCGGGCACACTGTGCAGGCAAGCTCATCGGTACCAGCACCGACGCGTCGACGTTTCCGGTCACGCAGGACCTCCCATGACCCGGTGTCTGTCCTCATCTCCCTAATTATTTTCGCCTTGCTCGCCGGCGGCTATTTCCTCTACCGATACATTTCTTCCCGAAACGGGGGCCGTCAATCGCGGATGATGAATTACAACGGCCCCAGCGGACCGCAGTATGGAGTGACAGCCGGAAACTATGGTGGCGCCCAGTATCCACAGAACGGAGCTCCCATGAACACTCCCATGCAAGCAGGAGGCGGCTACCCGGCGGGCGACTATGGCTACCACTACGGCAATCAGCAGGGCGGTTCCCCCTCGTCCGGCGCAAATGGCCCGTACGGTCCTTACGGAACCGGCTACTGACGTCGCGCAACCGCGTGCACGGCTCGACAATCCGCAACGCGAGTGCACACGTAAACCTCACATTGTCTGAATCCACCACATGAAAGAGACCACGTCGATTCACCCATCACCGAGTACATTCGGCGAGGCCCCAATACCGCTGCGCTGGACTACCAGATCGTGCGTGGAGGGAACACACATGCTGTCTCATCGGCTCCTCATCTGCGGAGGCACCCTCGCCTGCGCAACGACCACTCTCATCGGTCCTGCGACGCACGCGTCTGCCGAACCGGCCGCGTCGTCCATCGCAAGCACCTGCCACATGTCTGCATCCGGTGCCACGAGCACCCGCAGCGTCATATCATCCCTTCACCCCCAGGTAAGCGGCACGTCAAGCACCACTGCTCCCGCGCGCCGCACCACCTCGACGAGTTCAGAATCAGGGGCGACTGCTCTGGCAGTCCTCATCATGATCGGGGTCTTCTTCGTCATCTTGTTACCGGCCTGCATCATCCAGGCGATCGTCTACCGACGAGCGCGCAAGAATATCCACGACATGCCGAACTACACCAGCGCCAACGGCCCCCAGTACGGAGTAACAGGCTATCCGCAAGGTACCGAGCCACCCGGGCGCTCGTGGTATACGGGCTTTAGCCCGCCGTGGTCATACAAGCATCCCTGCACCGGACGGCAGGGCACACCCGGGTCTTTCCCCGCGAACGGGTACGGTACCAACCCGGCACAGGGACAGGGCTACGGCATGCCCGCGGCTCAAGGTCCGGTATACGGCACCGCGCCCGACCAGGGACCGACCTATGGCTACGGCACGCAACCCCCCGGAGGAATCTCGCAGGGACAGAACAACCCGGGCTACTGACGCGCAATATGAGTGTGCCCCGCACCGATGGGTGCGGGGCACACTCATATTCACTTGCGCGTATTACTCATACGTCGCGGCGCACCAGGTCCTCATCGACGTAGGCGAGAACGGCCTCGCACACTCCCTCGATGTCGAGGCCCGTGGAATCAACGGTCGCAACGCCGGGTGCGGCGACCATGAACTCTGATACCGCGGAGTCTGCTTTGTCTCGCCCCTCTACCTGGGCGCGCACGATCTCCATGTGCTCCTCGGTCGCGTCGCCGTACAGCTCGAGCGTACGTCGACGCAGGCGTGCCTCCTGATCGGCGAGCAGAAGAATACGGACATCAGCGTCGGGGCAGACCACGGTCGTAATATCGCGCCCCTCTGCAATCATTCCGGAACCTTCTTCTCGGGCCTCCATCATGCGCCTGCGCTGCTCCGCCGCCATCCACGCGCGCACATCAAGATTCGTCGACACGTGCTTGATCTCCAGGGCGATGCGCGGTTCACGGATCTCCTCGGTGATCTCACGCTCCCCCACCCACACGTGCGGATCTGACGGGTCAGAGACCAGACGCAGCGGCATCTCGTTTGCCGCCGCTGCAACTGCAGCGTTGTCGGTCAGATCAATGTCCCGATCCAAGCAGTACCACGTCAGCGCACGGTACATCGCGCCCGTGTCGAGGTAGCCGATGCGGAGCCTCGTCGCCAGGGCCTTCGAGACCGTCGACTTCCCAGAGCCGGCGGGACCGTCAATAGCGATCGTGATACCGACGCGCGAAATGGCGTCCTGACGCATCGAGTCGTTCATAGCTGCATTCTCCTCATCGAGGTATCTAGTGAGTGATGAGTCGCCAGCCCCGCTCCTGCAGGTCTGCGACACAGCGGTCGGACACCGCGGGGTCGATCATGACACGAGCAACACCAGCCTGTGCACCCGCTGAGTGCTCGAGAACGAGGTCCTCAATGTTGATTCCAGACTCGCCGAGCTCGCTAAAGAGTCGCCCAAGCGCACCGGGTTCGTCAGGAATGAGAACCTCAATCTCGGCGTAGCGCGACGGGGCACCGCCATGCTTGCCGGGAATGCGGGAGACGCCCTGGTTACCTGCGGTCATGACGCGATTAATGGCTCCGACGCTCCCACCGCGCAGCGGCCCCAACTCGGCGGCGGCATCCAGGTGCGCAAGGAGATCATCGAGATCGCCTCGAAGATCGCGCAGAATCGATGCCACGGGCCCAGCATTCCCCGCCAGGATGGCAGTCCAGAGGCGAGGGTCAGAACCCGCGATACGCGCGGTATCGCGTAATCCCTGACCGGCTAAGCCGAGAGCCTGAGCGGGGGCATCGACAAGGCGCGCGGCGAGCATCGACGACACAAGCTGCGGAACATGCGACACGAGTGCAACCGCGTGATCGTGCGTTCCAGCATTCATCTCGAGCGGCACGGCTCCAACGTCAGTTGCCAAGGCTCGCGCAACCAGAACGGCGCGCGGCCACGTCAACTCGTGAGCAACGATCACCCATGGGCGCCCGTAGAAGAGGTCCGCATCGGCTGCGCCGGCTCCGCTGCGCTCGCGACCAGCCATCGGATGCGAACCGACGTAGCGCGACGCCGCGTCAAGGCACCCCTCAGAGCGCAATCCATCAAGGACGTCAGCGACGACGGCGTCCTTCACCGACGCAACGTCGGTGACAATCGCATCGGGAAAGCGCTGCAGCGACTCGACGATGATGCGGTCGGCGACATCCGGGGGTGTTGCAACGACAACGAGACGCGGGGATTCGTAGCCTGGCCGATCCGAGCCGCACCCTGAGCGGCGCACCCCGGCCTCGGCGAGGACGTCGGCAAAAGCCTCTCCTGCGCCCACGTCACAGGCCAAACGCAGCGATGTGGGAGAGGCATCCTCAAGATAGACGCGCACTCCCCCGGCACGCAGCGCGAGGCCAAGCGACGCACCAAGCAGTCCCGACCCGACGATGAGAACCGGACCGACAGTCGATACGACTCGCTGCCCGAGCACCCCGCTCTCGCTGCTCACAGGCCGACGGCTCCGTACAGCGCAGTCAGTGCGTTGCCTTTGACGCGTCGGGTCGTCCCCTGCTTGAGATGGTCAAGCGTGATAGGCCCAAAGCCCGTGCGCACGAGCTCGCGCACCGGGTACCCGACAGCCTCCATCATGCGGCGCACCAGGCGGTTACGACCCTCATGCACGACGATTTCGACGGTCGTGATGTCGCCGTAGGTATCGACGATGCGGAAGGAATCAACCTTGATCGGGCCGTCCTCCAGCTCGATTCCGTTCATGAGCGTGCGCTTCACGCCCGGCTTGACCTCGCCGTGCAGACGCGCCACGTAGGTCTTGCGAATCTCGTACGACGGGTGGGTCAAACGGTTCGCGAGCTCGCCGTCGTTCGTCAGCAGCAACAGGCCGGACGTGTCAATGTCCAGACGCCCCACGTGGTACAGGCGCTCCGGATAGTCGGCGATGAGGTCAGCGATCGTGGGGCGCCCCTCCGGGTCGCTCATCGTGGACACGGTACCAATCGGCTTGTTGACGGCCAAGACGATGTGCTTGGTCTCGTCGAGGATCAGGCGCTCTCCATCCACGTGAATGACCTGCTTCGCGGGGTCGACGCGGATGCCCTGGCTGCGCACGACGGTGCCGTCAACACTCACCCGGCCGTCGGCGATCATCTGTTCGGACGCACGCCTGGATGCGACGCCGGCCTGGGCGAGCACCTTCTGCAGGCGCACTCCACCCTCGGTGTAGGGGTTAGCCCTCATAGTTCTTCCTCCAATTCATCCAGCGCGTCAGCGTCTGGCAGGTAGGGTGCCAACGGTACCAGCTCCGACAGGCTCGTTAGCCCCATTTTCTCAAGAAACTCCCCTGTCGTCCCGTACAGGCGTGCGCCAGAGGGTGTCAGTCCCGTCTCTTCCACGAGGCCTCGAGCCATGAGGGTACGCACGACACCATCCACGTTTACTCCACGAATACGGGAGATTCGAGTCCGTGAAATCGGCTGACGGTAGGCGATGACGGCCAACGTTTCCAGGGCCGCCTGCGAGAGGCGGGCGTGAGACGATCCGACGACGAAACGGCCGACAACATCGGCGTATGCGCGAGCGGAATAGATGCGCCAGCCACCCGCCACCTCGCGTAGCTCAAAGCCCCGCGGGTGTTCCTGTCCCTCGCCCAGGTACTCGGCAGCAAGCGCGTGCAGTTCGGCGTCAACCTCTTCAGAACTGACTCCCAGAACGTCGGCGAGCTCGGACGCGCCAACTGGTTCGGAGGCCACCATGAGGATCGCCTCAATAGGGCCACACAGTGTATGTTCACTCATCACCCCTGTCTCCTTCGCTCTCGGATCGTGCACCGCTGCGGGAGGAGGCCGGGGCAGTATCCGCGTCATCCACACCAGCGTAGTCATCCACGTCAATGTCGAGGCATTCTCGAGTACCCGTCCAATGGATCGTGAGTGCCCCGAGCGCATCCTCCTGATCGAACTCAACCGCGCCTCGCCGGTACAGCTCGAGGAGGGCAAGGAAACGGGAGACAACGACAGCACGCGTCTGGGCATCCTCAACGAGTTGATGGAAGGTCATGGAACCTGCCTCAGCCAGCATCGCACTGACGAGAAGCGCCTGCTCGCGCACGGGCACGACAGGGTCATGCAGGTGAGTGACCTGCACCGTCGGTGCCGAGGCAGACAGCGCATTGGCCGCGAGGCGCGCGAGGTCTTGGGGGGTCGTGAGCCAGCGCAGCTCGGGAAGAAGCGTCGCAAAATGCGGCTCCAGGGGCACGTCCCTGGCGACGTACGAGCCGTACTCCCCCATCCGCTGATCAACATACTTCGCTGCTTCCTTGAACGCGCGATACTGCAGAAGCCGGGAAAACAGCAGATCACGGGCCTCCAAATCGGCCTGCGAGGCGTTGTCCTCCTCGTCAATGGCGGGCAGTAGGTGAGCCGCCTTCATGTCGAGCAGGGTCGCCGCCACGACCAGGAATTCCGTCGTACGAGACAGGTCCGGCGAAGCCTGCATAAAAGCGATGAACTCATCGGTCACCTGGGCGAGTGCAACCTCGGTGATGTCGAGTTTTTTGCGGGCAATCAGGGACAGGAGGAGATCGAAAGGGCCTTCGAAAACGGGGAGTGACACAGCGAAGAGGTCAAACTCCCCCTGGACCTCGAGACCCTCAGGCCGCGTCGCCACGGGCTATGACTTCCCGCGCGAGTCGACGGTAGGCGTGCGCGCCCGCATGGTTGGGAGCGTAAGAAGTAATCGGCTCAGTCGCCACAGACGCATCCGGGAACTTGATGGTGCGACCGATACGAGTATCGAACACGAGATCGCCGAATGCCTCCTGTAGGCGCTGGAGGACCTCGCGCGAGTGCAGCGTGCGCGAGTCAACCATCGTAGCGACAATGCCATCAATTTTGAGACGCGGGTTGATGCGGTCGCGCACCGTCTCGATGGTTTCGACGAGCAGCGCGACGCCACGCAGCGCGAAGAACTCTGCCTCGACCGGGACGATAACACCGTGAGCTGCGGTGAGGGCGTTGACTGCGAGCAAGCCGAGGGACGGCTGGCAGTCGATCAGGACCACGTCATAGTCAGCTTCGACGTGTCGGAGAACGCGGGCCAAGGCACTCTCGCGGGCAACCTCATTGACGAGCTGAACCTCCGCCGCGGACAGGTCGATGTTCGCAGGGATGATATCGAGGTTTTCCGTCGCCGTGTGACAGATAGTCGCCTTCACATCCGCTTTGGGGTTCATGAGCAGCGTGTAGATCGTCTGCTCCATATCGAGCGCATTAATGCCCAGCCCAACGGAGGCGGCACCCTGGGGATCAAAGTCCACGATCAGGACCCGTCGCCCATATTCAGCCAGGGCGGCACCCAGATTGATGGTCGTCGTCGTCTTACCGACGCCGCCCTTCTGATTACACATCGCGATCACGCGAGCGGGACCATGCCCCGACAGCGGCGCGGGCACAGGGAAATCGACCGGCTCTTCGCGCAGGTCGGGCGTCAGCGTAGGATGCGAGTTCGTGGTCACGTCCCCATCCTAATTCATCACCGCGCGGTTGCCTCGGTGCCACGCGCCCGTGGGTGCGAGAGGGTAAAGACCTCACGCAGCGCTTGTGCGGTCACCTGGGTGTAGATCTGAGTGGTTGCTACCGAGGCATGCCCGAGAAGCTCCTGGACTTCGCGCACGCTCGCGCCACCCTCGAGCAGGTGCGTCGCAAACGAATGCCGCAAGGTATGCGGAGAGACGCGGTCTCCCAGGTCAGCCGCCTGAGCCGCGCGCCGAATAGCCGTCCATGCACTCTGACGAGACAGCGCACCGCCGCGGGAGTTGAGGAAAAATACCGTCTGGCCCCTGCCTCGTGCTGCCAGTGCCGGTCGCGCACGCACTCTGTATGCGTCGAGCGCGTCAACAGCGAAAGAACCGACCGGAACGACCCTCTCTTTGCGTCCTTTGCCAAACAGACGCACAACGGGGACATCGCCGTCAAGATCAAGGTCATCAGCGCTCAAGGACACCGCTTCAGACACGCGCGCACCCGTGGCATACAGGAGTTCGAGCAACGCAGCATCACGAAGGCCGATGGGTGAATCGTCGGCGTGAGCGGCATCAAGCAGCCGTCCCACTTCCTCGACAGAGAGAGCCTTGGGCAGGTGACGCCCCTGACGGGGGGCGTGCAGCTGGGCAGCGACATCCGTCGCGACAACCCCCTCCGTCAGCGCGTACTTATGCAGCCCTCGGATAGCGGCCGACGCGCGCGCTACGGACGACGCTGCTGCAGCTTTCCCCGTGACCGCTCCGGATGCCAGACGCATCATGTAGTCTTCGATGTCGCGCACGCTCACGTCCCCGACAGCGTTTTTCCCTCGGCTCTTCATGTCAAACGCATACCGGCTGGCATCTCTGCGATAGTTTGAAACTGTATGCGCAGATGCCCCCTTTTCAACGCGCAGATAGTCCACCCAGTCGCGCACGAGAGCTTCCAGAGAGGTCATGGTGTCAGGGTAAGCGACTGTGCAACATATGTGCGTGAGCGCTATCGGCATGCGCACATATTCGCTAGACTGTGACGCGGTAAACCATTTCCGCCCCAACGCTGGGGCCCTACAACTGGAGACCACCGTGTCACTTCACTGGGATCACATTGATGACGAAGCGGTCAAGACCGCTAAGATCCTCGCCGCCGACGCCGTCGAGCAGGCCGGATCGGGCCACCCCGGTACCGCCATCTCGCTCGCCCCCGCCGCCTACCTCCTCTACAACAAGGTCATGAACGTCGACCCGGCGGATCCGCGCTGGATCGGTCGCGACCGCTTCATCCTCTCGGCCGGCCACTCGTCGCTGACCCAGTACGTCCAGCTCTACCTCTCCGGCTTCGGGCTCGAACTTGATGACATCAAGAAGCTGCGCACCGCTGGCTCCCTGACCCCCGGCCACCCCGAGTACGGCCACACCAAGGGCGTGGAGATCACGACCGGCCCGCTGGGTACCGGCATCGCTTCCGCCGTCGGCTTCGCCATGAACGCCCGCCGTGTCCACGGCCTGCTGGATCCCGAGACCCCCCTCGGCAAGTCCGTCTTCGACCACAACGTCTACGTCATCGCTGGCGATGGTTGCTTCGAAGAGGGCGTCTCAGCTGAGGCTTCCTCCCTCGCAGGCACCCAGGAGCTCGGCAACATTACCGTCATCTGGGACGACAACCACATCTCCATCGAAGACGACACGTCGATCGCTTTCACCGAGGACGTCCTGGCCCGCTACGAGGCCTACGGCTGGCACGTCCAGCGCGTCGACTGGCTCGGCGAGGATGGCTCCTACGAGGAGAACACCGCCGCACTGAACGACGCCCTCGAAGCCGCCAAGGCCGAGACCAGGAAGCCCTCGCTCATCGCGCTGCGCACCATCATCGGCTGGCCGACTCCCGGCAAGCAGAACACCGGCGGTATTCACGGTTCCAAGCTCGGCTCCGAGGCACTGAAGGGCCTCAAGGAGACACTGGGCGCCGATCCTGAGAAGATGTTCGATGCCGATTCCGCGCTCGTCGACGAGGTCCGTGCCCGCGCGGCCGCTCGCGCAGCCGAGTACCGCAAGGACTGGGACGCCCGCTTCGAGGCATGGAAGGCTGCTCACCCCGAGCAGGCTGCCCTGCTTGAGCGTCTCCTCGAAGGCCGCCTGCCCGAGGGCTGGGAGGCCGCGCTGCCCGCCTTCGAAGAGGGCAAGGCCATCGCGACCCGCGCCGCCTCCGGCCAGGTCCTCAACGCGATCGCCCCCGTCCTGCCCGAGCTGTGGGGCGGCTCCGCCGACCTCGCCGGCTCGAACAACACCTTCCTGAAGGGCGAGCCTTCCTTCCTGCCCGCACACCGTTCCTCGTCTGCCTTCAGCGGCAACGAGTTCGGCCGCAACCTGCACTTCGGCGTGCGCGAATTCGCCATGGGTGCTGCCCTCAACGGTATCGCCGCCGATGGCTTCACCCGCGCCTACGGCGGCACGTTCTTCGTGTTCTCCGACTTCATGCGCGGGGCCGTGCGCCTCGCCGCCCTCATGGATCTGCCGGTCACCTACGTGTGGACCCACGACTCCATCGGCGTCGGCGAAGACGGTCCGACGCACCAGCCGATCGAGCACCTGGCCTCCTACCGCGCGATCCCGAACTTCGCGGTCGTGCGTCCCGCCGACGCAGCTGAGACGGCCGCCTCCTGGAAGGCCATCCTCGAGCAGTCCCACCCGGCCGCCATCATCCTGTCGCGCCAGAACCTGCCCAACCCGGCACGTGGCGAAGGCACCGGCCTGGCCACCACCGAGGACCTGGCGCGCGGCGCCTACGTCCTGGCCGACACCGAGG